>Ga0209172_10000073_pt1 | contig 291763 bp, 245 predicted proteins | sample LarsenN4metaG_FD_184113 | JGI IMG/M metagenome (GOLD analysis project Ga0209172, IMG submission 184113) | Hot spring sediment bacterial and archeal communities from British Columbia, Canada, to study Microbial Dark Matter (Phase II) - Larsen... ... | reverse complement strand
CGAGCATGCGATCCGCCTCATCGAGCACGAAGTACTTGATGCGGCTGAGATCAACGATGCGCTGCTGAAGCAGGTCGATGAGCCGGCCGGGCGTCGCGACGATCACATCCACGCCGCGCCGCAGCGCCTCTTCCTGCCCGCGCTGGCTCACGCCGCCGAAGATGGTGGCATGGCGAAGCGAGGTCCGCTTGCCGTACGTCGCGAAGCTGTCGCGGATCTGGCCGGCCAGTTCGCGCGTCGGCGCCAGAATCAGCGCCCGGGGCAGACGAATACCGCGCTTGGTTTCTTCGGTGGTACTGCCGAGAAGATGCTGGATCAGCGGCAGGGCGAACGCGGCAGTCTTTCCGGTGCCGGTTTGCGCGCAGCCGAGCAGATCACGCCCCGCAAGGATCGGTGGAATGGACTGGGCCTGGATCGGCGTGGGGGCTTCGTAGCCTTCCTGTGCAAGGGCATGAAGGACGGGCGGGCAGAGGTTGAGCGATGCAAAACTGGTCAAAGCGAACTCCTTCGGCCCGCGCGCAATCACCGTGCGGGTCGAACATGGGTCAGGCCGGATCGGTGCGATCCGCTCCGCAGCACCTGTGAAATGCAGGTTGTGTGGGGAGAGAAGCCGTTTGGGATGGCACGCCGATGGCACGAACAAGGCCGACTCGGCGCCGCCAGTCAAGCCCCATTCACGCAGCTTGCTTCGGAAGAAGCAGGTGCGGAGGGCGAAGCCCACCGGCGAACAGGCACAGTATAGACCACTCGCGGCAAGAAAGCGAACGCACGGAACTCAATCGCCGCCTGGTGTACGCATCCGCTCAAACCACGCGAACGGCGCAACCTTCAAACCGGAGCCGAGGCGTGTCCGGTTCTCCCGATGGAGAGCCTGGGGCACACTCCTTGACTCGAAAGCCACTGTTGCGCGATTACGGCCTTACCCCAAGCTCCGCCTTCCGTGCCCGCGATTCGTTCGCCACCGCCGCGACGAACTGCTCCAGATCCATCGCTCCCAAGTCCTTCTCGATGCCGCGGGCACGCAGGCTGACCTGCCTGTGCTCCGCATCCCGCGGACCGACGATCGCCAGGTACGGGATCTTTTCGTCCGAGGCAACTTTGATCTTCGCCTGTATGCGCTCGTTGGAATCATCGCACGAGACGCGCAGACCGGCGCCTTTGAGCAATGCCGTCACCTCGGCCGCGTACGCGGCGGTCTTTTCGCTGATGGGCAGCACACGCACCTGCTCCGGGCTGAGCCACGTCGGGAACGCGCCGGCGAAATGTTCGATGAGCACGCCGCAGAATCGCTCCATCGAACCGAACGGCGCACGGTGAATCACCACGGGTCGGTGCGGCTTGTTGTCCGGACCGATGTATTCGAGATCGAACCGAATCGCCATGTTGTAGTCCACCTGCACGGTGCCGAGCTGCCACTCGCGCCCGATCACATCGCGCACCACGAAGTCGATCTTCGGTCCATAGAACGCAGCCTCGCCCGGTTCTTCGCTGAAAGGAACACCCAGCGACCCGGCCGCGTCGCGGCACGCCTGCTCGGCGCGATCCCAGTTGGCCGCGTCGCCGATGTACTTGCTCGAATCCACGGCACGCAGCCCCACGCGCACGCGGTACTCGGTCATACCCAGCGTTCTGAAGATGATCTTCACGAGGGACAGACACCCCTGAAGCTCCGCGGCGACCTGGTCGGGCGTGCAGAAGAGATGGGCATCGTCCTGGGTGAAGCCGCGGACGCGGGTCATGCCGTTGAGTTCGCCGGACTGCTCCCAGCGATAGACAGTGCCGAACTCGGCCAGACGCACCGGCAGATCGCGGTAGCTCCGCGGCTGGCTTGCGTAGATGCGCGCGTGGTGCGGGCAGTTCATCGGCTTGAGCAGATAGCCCTCGACGAGCTGATCGTCCGGGAGCACACGGTCGGGGGTGATGGTCTGCTTTCCGGTGCGCTCGTTGAGCTGCGCCGCCAGGCGCGCCGAGACCGCGTCGACCCGGTTCATCATTTCGGCGCAGGTGCAACCCTCCCTGCAGAGCGCTTCCAGCGCATCACGCTCGACCAACGGCGCGTACTGGCTGTCCTTGTAGTAGGGGAAGTGTCCGGAAGTCTTGTACAGATCAAGCCGGCCGATGTGCGGGGTGAACACCTGCGCGTACCCCTGCTTGGTCAGTTCCTCCGAAATGAACTTCTGCAGCTCGGCGCGAATGATCGAGCCTTTGGGGGTCCAGAGTATGAGTCCCTGCCCGACCATCTCGTCGATGTGGAAAAGCGCAAGCTTCCTGCCGATCACGCGATGGTCGCGTGCCTTGGCCTGCTCCAGTTGATTCAGATAGTCGTCGAGTTCCTTCTGGGTCGGAAACGCCGTGCCGTATACACGGGTCAGGCGGTCCGAGTTCTCATCGCCGTGCCAGTACGACGACGCCAGCGACATCACCTTCGCCGCGCCGATCCGCCCCGTGCTGGGCACATGCGGCCCGCGGCACAGGTCCTCCCAGTTTTTTCCGGGTTCGCCGGTCACGTAGAAGGACAGCGACGATCCCCGCGCTGCTTCCGTGCCGTCCTGGGCGCCGGCCTTCGGGCCGCGATACACCGATGAAGGCCGCCCCAGCGCTCGCTCGGCGTTGTCCAGCTTGTACTTGTTTCCTTCCGCGGCCAGCTTCTTCAGCCCCTCTTCCGCTCCGACTTCATAGCGCGTAAAGCTGCGATTCTCGGCAATGATCTCGGCGATGCGCTTGTTGATCGCGTCGAACTGATCGCTCGACAGCTTCCGGCCGGCGGGGACGTACATGTCGTAGAAGAACCCGGTGTCGGTGGGGGGGCCGTACGCCAGCAGCACATCCTTCCCGATCACATCCTGAATCGCCTCCGCCATCACGTGCGCCGCCGAATGACGAATCAGGAACATCAGGTCCTTGCGACTTTGTTCATCCCGCGGCTTGTCCGTGATGATCGCAAGCCTCGCGTCGTGGTCGATCACCGTCGACAGGTCGCGGAGTTCGCCGTCGATGCGGGCGCCGATCGCGGCCTTGGCGAGGCCCGGGCCGATGGCCGCCGCCACGTCGCGCGCGGAGACAGGCCCCGGAAAGAACTTGGTCGAACCGTCTGGAAGAGTGATGGTCGGCATGGTGGCGGGTACCGTGCTGGGAAAGGTAGTTCAGGATGCGGAACTGCGGGCTTGGAAACGCACAGACTCTCCGGCGGCGCCTCGGTGGACGATCAGCCCGAGAACTCGGTGCGCCGGAGAGGGTTTCACATCATCGGATGACAGGGTCAACTCGGGTTCGTCCTTGCGCGTGCTGGGCCGCATGACATACTCGTCCATCCGGAGATCCGAGGTCGTGCCTCGGACGGCTCGGTCATGAGGACCGGGCACGCGGTTTGGGCGGCTAGATCGATGCCTCCTTGAAAAAAGCAAGCCCGACATGCGCCGGGCTGGTGAGGGTCGTCTCGTCGAGAAAGGGCCGGTTCCGGCAATCAGCCGCTCGAACAAGGAGAGGGCGTTCGCGTTCTGAGTGAAAGCCGGCGCATGGCGACGAAACCCTATGGTCGGTATTGCGCGGGAGCAACCGGCGGGGGCCGATCGGCTGGCGGAGATCAAGGGTCTTTGACGAAACCGATGGAAAGCGTCAATATGTAGGGGGCCAGCCCGGAAGCCCCTACCCGTCGTAGGCGATCGGGCTTTGGAAGGCGAGAAGCCGTCGATGATCTGTCCCTTCTGTGGCGTGGACAACGACAAGGTCATTGACAGCCGGGCTTCCGAGGCCGGGCGGGTGATCCGTCGCCGGCGCCAGTGCCTCGGTTGCCGCAAACGCTTCACCACCTATGAGCGTGTGGAGGAGACCGTGCGTTTGACCGTGATCAAGCGCGACGGCTCACGAGTTCCATTCAACCGTGAAAACATTCTGCGGGGTGTCCGGGCCGCCTGCGGCAAGCGCCCGATCCCCGAAGAGGTGAAGATCAGGCTGGTGGACGAAGTCGAGGACGAGCTGCACCGCAAGTACGACCGCGAAGTCGAATCGCGCGAGATCGGCGAGCTGACGGCCGCAAAGCTCAGGCAGATCGATGAGATCGCATACGTACGCTTTGCGAGCGAATACTACAACTTCAAGAATGTCGGAGACATCATGGCCCAGCTCGAAGAGCTGGGCAAGTACGTGCGCGATGTCAAGGATCAGCAGAAGCTGTTCGAGGCGAGCTGAGCACGCGGCAGGTCGGCCGCGCGAGTGCTATTCCCCGTTCACTCCCACGCGTTTCTTGGATTTCTTTTCCTGCGTGGCCGCGATGTCGTCGCGCAGCGTCTCTTCGAGATAGAGAATCGTCTGGCAGGAAGGGCACTTCGTGATGTCGCCGCGCTTCAGCAGGATGCTGACTCTCTCGATGGGAAGAAGCGTGTAGCAGGCGCCGCAGGTGTATTCCATGTCGCGACGATTCTGCTCTTCGATCGGGGCCATTACATCCTCTACGCCCATCAGCAGTCGCTCCTGGTAGACCTTGAGCGCCGATTCGGGGACGCCCTTCAATGCTTCGGTGCGCTCCTTCTCCAGCTCGGCGAGCCGATCCCGTATTTCAAGCTCTCGCTGCTCTCGCTCCCCGATGGCGACCTTGCGCACCTTCAGGCGCTCATCGCGTTCGGCCTCTACTGCCGCGAGCTGCTGGCGAAGCTCATCCAGCTTGGTCAGAGCTGCAAGCTCGCGTTCTTCGATCAGAGCCTTGTCCGCTTTGATCGTGTTGATCTCCGTGAGATAGGCGGAGTGCTCCTTGCTGGTGCGCGCCGTGTTCATGCGCTCCCGGAGCATGGCAATGCGATCATCGGCGGCCTTGATCTCGGTTTCGTCGTTGTGGTTCTGTGCTTCGAGCTGCCGGACCTGCGACATCAGCGCGGCACGGCGCTCTTCGATCTTCGCCAGCAGCTTTTCCTGCTGCTCAAGATACGACTCCGCGCCGGTCAACCGGCTTCGAAGCCCGCGGATTTGTTGATCAACCCGATACAGCTTCAGCAGTTTCGCCGTTACCGTCATCCGACTCTCCGCACGCCCATACGCCATGCAAACTATAGCACGTCCGAGGCTCCCCTGCGCTCAGCGGCCGGCTCAGGCCGCCGCAAGTGCCCCGAGAACCCAGTACGCCACCGGGGCCACCAGCAGCGGAGAGTCGAGCACGTCCAGCACCCCCCCGAAGCCCGGCAGGGCCGACGAGTAGTCCTTCATGCCTGCATCGCGCTTCAGCAGCGAGGCAATCAGGTCGCCCAACTGACCCACGAATCCGAACAACAGGCCCACCGCGGCTCCGTGCCAGCCTTGCAACTGCTGAAAACCAACGCCCCACCGAGCGCCCAGTTCGGCGCCCAACCAGCCCGTCAACGTCGATACCGCAAGGCCACCGAACAGACCCTCCCAGGTCTTTCCCGGGCTGAGCCACGGGATCAGCTTGTGTCGTCCGAACGCCCTTCCGAAGAAGTACGCGCCGATGTCGTACGACTTGGTCACGAGCAGGACGCCGAGCACGAGCCATCCGTCGAAGTCCTTTCGGATCACGAACAGAAAACCGCCCATCAGACCCAAGTACACGAAGGCCAGCAATGTCGCCGCCGAAGACGCCACCACTCCCTCTACATTGTGCCCGCGGGAGTAGAACACCAGCGACATGAGCAGGACAAGCGCCGCGGCTGTGCATACCACCGCCACGCCCGAGACCTGGGCCAGATCGCCCTTGGAAAAACTTGACGTGGCAAGGCCGAGCAGCACCGCCGCGCTTGTCACGGCGCGGGATGCCGCGATGCTTCGGCGGACGAACACTCCCGTAATTTCCACTCCGGCAAGCGTCCAGATCAGCGCCATGATCGGGACGAACACCAGGCCGGGAGTACGCCAGATGCGCTCGAGGTACTCGTCGAGCCACACGGCGCCGATGAGCAGCACGACGAGGATCGGGCCTAGAAGCAGTCGCTGGCGAAGCACCGGGGAAGAGTAACGCAGACCACCCGCCGAAGTCTGAAGGAGGAGGTTCCCGGAGCGCCGCGAACCCTCGGGGAGTCAGCCCAGCGCGCCAAGCACCCGCAGCAGCTCCTGCACATCCCCGCTGGCCTCCAGGTGCGCTCGTCGCGACCCGCCTTCATCGATGATCGTCAGTGGCAGCCGGACCACCCGTCCCGCGACGCGCCAGAACACCTGGTCGCACAGCGGCTCCGTGCGTTCCGCGGCCATCGAGCACGTCATCTGCACCAGCCCGGCAAGCCCGGCCGCGCCCGCCCCAGGCTCAACCGGCATGAGCAGCAGCACATCGTCCCCGGGCACGCTGAAAACCATGCCCCGCTCCGGTGTCACCTCGGGGAACAGATGATCCAGAACGAAGTATGCCGACGATCCCTGCTCCTGCTCCGGCACCACCGCCAGCACTCCAGGCGCTCCCTCCGTATCGAACACCGACTCCGGCCCCATCGCGATCCGCAGATTCCCCACGGCCTGATGCATGGCGGCATCAAACTCCAGGCCCCAGGCATCAAGCTGTTGGGTCGTCACGAAGGACGCACCCGCTCCCGGACCGATCGAAATCCCACTGACCAGCTCCCCGAACGCATCACGCCGGCACATCTGCCTCCGTCGCCCGCCCAGGCTCGCGCGCGTCACCAGCCGCGGCCGCAGGTACGGCTGCACGCGTTCAAACTCCGAAGTCGCGTCGGCGCTGAGAGGAAGTCCGAGCAATCCGCTGAGTGTCAGTGCGATGTCCACCGCGTCCATCTCGCCGATCGACGCGCCGCTCTGGGCGGCGAGAAGCGACATGTCAACTTCGAACCTTTCTCCCTCCGCGCCCCCGCGTCGCACAGTCGCACGCGGCGAATGCCATCGCAGCAAGTCGCATCCCATGAGGCGCATGGCGTGTGCGATGCGCTGTTGAAATGAGTCGCGCCCGCTGGGGCCGAATCCCGACATCTCAGAGTCGCTCCTGCTCGAAAGTGGACTGTCGGCCGGGGTAAATCCTCACTGCGGCATCCTAAAGCAGTTCCGATCTGCGGGTTTCGCATCCATCGGGTGCCGTACGGCCTCGTTTTCCGCACTCACGTGCCGACGCGAACACTCCATGCAGCATTTTGCGCCCGCAAACTCTCATTCGCCCACAGCGCCGAACTTCCTCCTGCGAGAGGCGAACGCGCGGATCGCCTTCCGCAGATCCTCCGCGCCGAAGTCCGGCCAGAGTGTGTCGGTTACGTAGAGTTCCGCATAGCTGATCTGCCACAGCAGATAGTTGCTGATGCGCATCTCTCCAGCGGTGCGAATCAGCAGGTCGGGATCGGGGAGACCCGCCGTGTACAGGTGCTGCGATATCGTCTGCTCGTCGATCGCCGAGGGTTCCAGCACCCCGGCGAGCACGTCGCGCGATATCGCCCGTACCGCGTCCACGATCTCGGCCCTCGCTCCGTAGTTCACCGCCAGGCAAAGAATCGGCCCCGTGCATCGCGATGTGGCCGCGATCGTCTCGTCCAGCGCCGCCAGCGCCTGCGCCGGCAGCCCTTCGCGCCTTCCGATCTGCATCAGACGAATGTTCTCGCGCACCAGTGCTTCTCGTTCACCGCTCATGTATTCGAGGTACAGCCCCATGAGCGCGGCCACTTCATCCGGCGGGCGTTTCCAGTTCTCGCTCGAGAAGGAATAGAGCGTGAGCACCTCAACCCCCAGCCGTCCCGATTCTTCCACCACTGCGCGAACCGAGGCCGCGCCGTTGCGGTGCCCCATCAGGCGCGGAAGGCCCCGCTGTTGCGCCCAGCGACCGTTCCCGTCCATGATGATCGCGACATGCCGCGGGATACGCGACGGGTGTACGTCGGGGAGCCAGCGTGTCGGGTCCGCCCGCGGGTTGATTCTGCGCATGCGTTCCACGACGGCGCGAGCACTCTCGTCGACGATCGCATGGAGAGGCGTGCATGCGGGCTGGGATGGTTGCGCGGCGACAGGCATGGGACAAGACTACCGGATGGCTTGGTACGGATCAGGGGGTGCCCGAGTTCAGGGGTGGCGCCACGCCCGGACATCGGGGCGTCACGAAGCCTTTCGGCGACGGCTCTGTCCGGAAGGCTCCCCCGCGCTGAGGCGCCGACAGAGGGAAATCACGAACTCGATCCGGGCTTTCGAGCGATGCACCGGGTTGGAACCCGTCAGAGCAAGCAGTGCGTGACGGGCCGCCTCCGCAAGGCTCGGGAACCCGTAGCCCGCGCTGGTGGTCTGCAGGGTCTGGCAGGAGCGACGGACGAGATCCGAGTCGCAGTAGGTCAGGCCCTGCTTGAGCCTGTCGGCGACAGTCTGGCACTGGAGCACGAACTGCCGAATCAGATCGTCGGTGCCAGGTTGACCGGCAAGGGTGCTGAAGATCGGCGCCAAGTCGCCCCCTTCTCCGACGCGAATGAGTTGCTTGACCGTATGCAGAAGCTCCTTCGCCTCGGAAGGCTTCGCAATGACTGCGCTGACGCTTTCCGGCGATTCACGGATCTCGTCCTCCTTGATGTCGCCGATGGCGACAATCGGGCCGTGGTACCCGGTACCGCGCAGCGCGCCGATGGCGGTTGCCGTCTTCATACCGTCCAACCCCAGTTCGAAGAATATGACATCGATGTCGAGCCGGCGCAGCTTGTCGAGGGCTGCACCTACGCTCTCGACCGAGATGACGTTCATCTCCGCCGCTGCCAGTCGCTGTTCGATCGCGCGGCGTTCACTCCGATCGGCGCAGATGGATAGGGCACACCCGTTCAGAATCGGCAGTTCAGTGGACACCGGCTGGGGACGATTCGACAAGTCATCGGGAGAACAGAACTGTGCCGGGTCGATCTTCTCGCAAAACTGAATCCCGATTTCATGCGTTCGTCGTTCAATCAACCGACAAGACCGAACAGTTCCGGTCAGAGCGATTCGATGCCCGTCTTTCGCGGTCAGAATCACACGGCACTCAGTGCCAGAGTGCAGAAAGCCACCGTGCAGAAAGGACATTCCGCCCGCGGACAGGTTGCGTGACGCGACAAGAAAGTTCGCGCTCGTGCCGCCGGGATGCTGGATCGTCAGCGCGATATCCACCGCACGGTATTCCATGCGGGGTTCCTTTCGCCTTGAACTACCGCGCGGAGCCGACGCGGCTTCTTCGAGGCGCGAGAGCATGGCTTCGCGATCGTTGTCCGTGAGGTCCACGGAGCGGCGATAGGTTGGCTGAGTCATGCCGGATGACCTCTGCGGTAATGTCGGGACGGCCCCTCTCGCCACCCTCACATCGTCCTATTGGCCGAGAGTATGGGCACGGCATCTTGGGCATTTGCTTGCCCGATGATCCAGATAGTGCGATCTTGGGGATTGGAGTAAATAGTCCGATTCGGCGGGCGGCGCGATCATGCAAACCGCGCGGGTCGAGCCGCCGCGAGGTCAATCTCGCAGCCGCGACCGAGAATCTCTTCACTTGCGATCTTTCCGGTCACGGGGGCGAGCCAGAACCCCATCATGGCGTGTCCCGTTGCGATGTACAGACCTCGAGTGCGCGGTGCCCAGCCGATAACCGGAAGCCCGTCCGCCGTGCAGGGTCTCAACCCGCACCACGTCGACAGCACAGGCAGACCGCGCAGCCCGGGAACGAAGTCCGACGCCTGTTTTGTGAGCATGGCCACCCTTTCCGGCCGCAGGTTGTGGTTGACGCCCGAAAGTTCCAGGGTTCCCGCGAGGCGGATTTGACCTTCGATCGGGGTCGCGACCACGAACGACTCTCCGAGATTGCAGGCGACGCGCATGCGCGGTTCGAGCTGCGGAACATGCACGTGGTACCCCTTGGCTCCCTGCATGGGCACGTGAATACCGGCCGTTCTGGCCAGGCGCGAAGACCAGATACCCGCAGCGATCACCACAGTGTCCGCCCTGATCTCTTCTCCGCTCAAAGTACGGACGCCGATCACGTCGTCGTCCTGCGTGAGCATGCGAGCGACGCTCGTTCGGGTGCGGATTGTCGCGCCGTAGTGCGCCGCGCGGGCGGCCGCCTGCGTGACGAACGAAGCCGGCGAAGCGAAGCCGCCGTCGTTGTGCCAGATTGCTCCCGCAAGTCCTTCCCTCAGTGCCGGCTCGCGTTCGCGGGCTTCTTCCGCCGAGATGATGCGTTCATCGATGCCGTGCGAGCGGATCAACCGGGCTTCTTCCGCGGCTCGCTCGAAGCCGGCGGGAGTCCGGTACACATCCATGTAGCCCGTTCGACGCAGCTCGAACTCAAGCCCCTCCCGCTCGGCAAGCTCCTCGAAGAGTCCCCGCGATGCGTGACTCAGCGCGGCGATCAGCTTCATGCTGCGGTCAAACTGCTTCCGGGAGCAGGCCCGGGCGAAGCGGACAAGCCACGTCCACAGCGCCGGGTCGAGCCGCGGCACGATGAGCAGGGGACTTGTGGGGTCGAACATCCACTTCAGCGATTTGAGCACAAGGCCCGGTCTCGGCAGGGGCGGATGGCCGAGCGAGATAAGGCCGGCGTTCCCGAAGGAAGCGCCCGCGGCCAGTTCCTTCTCTTCCAGCAAGGTGACCTTGGCACCACCTCGCGCGAGCCAGAGTGCCGTGCAGACGCCGATCACTCCGCCGCCGATGACTATCACGTGACGTTCGTTCATCGCAGAAGGTCGCTCGAGGAAGCCGGCGGCCGGGTGGAGCCGCGCGCAGGACCGGCATCCTACTTTGCCCGAACCGGTAGCATCAGGCGATCCGCGCCTGCACTGGCTTTCCGCCGAGGGCTGAAGCAGGATCGTGCGCTGCGATGCTTGGTCACGGTCCGCTAGAATCGCGCGAGGAATGTAACGGGAGTGGACGTGTCATGATGCGATACGGACGGTTGATTGCGGGCGTGGCAGTAATGGTTGCGGCGATCGTCATGACCCCGGGTTCGGCATGGTGCGATCAGGGATCAACCGCGCCGCCGAGCCAGGCTCAGCCCGGAACTGCGCCGTTGACCGGGCCTCCGCCTCCGGTGCTGCTTGAGCCGCGGCAGATCGACTTGGGATACGCCAATCCATCGCGCATCGCCACGGGCGTCATCAAGCTTCGCAATACCTCCTCGCGCCCGTTGACCATCGGGCGGGTGCAGCCCACCTGCAAGTGCACAACTCCCGAGCTGAGCTCCATGACGATTCCCCCGGGTCAGACCGTCGAGATGAAGGCGGGGGTAGATCTGCGCGGTTCGCTCGGCAAGATCAGCAAGACCATCAATGTGTTCGTCAACGGGTACTCCCAGCCGGTGCAGGTCAAGATCGTCGGAGAAATGGGGTACGCCGTGCGCTGCACTCCGGCCGAGTTCAGGTCGGACGTCTCGGCGCAGGGCAACCTCGAGCTTGAGGCGATGGACGGCAAGCCGTTCCGGGTGCTGCGCGTCAATGGGCTGGCGCCTTCGATCATCAGCCAGTCTCCCGCGGGCGCCGACAAGGCCATCCGCTGGACCGTTGCCTACGACCTCACCGTCAACTCGCCCATGCTCGATTACTACATCATCGAGACCGATCACCCGGATGCGCCAGTGCTCGACCCGCGCGTTCTCGGCGGCGAGCTTGCCGCGATTGAAGGGCGTTTCTTCACCTCCAAGCTGCTCTTCGGCCGTCACAACACGAACATCGGAATTCTCCGGGCGGGCGAGTCGGTCGAGATCGACGTCGGCATGGTTCGTGCGGACCGGACGAAACCCATGACGTGGGAGATCCGTGTTCCCGATCTCTCGATCGAGCTGGTCAGCCTCGAGGTAGATCCGAAGGATCCGCAGTGGGAGAAGGCGGTTGTCCGTGTGACTTCCGCCGCGGAGCGCGATGCGCCTCTGGTCGGCGCGATTGTGGTGCGTCAGGAGGATCTGCAGGCGCGGATGTTCATCACGGGGAGGCTGATGCCCGCCAGGACCGGCGGCGGCGCAGCCGAGGGCGGAGCGGAAAAGCCATGATGCAGGAGGCGGCATCGGTGATGCAGCGACCCGCTTCCGGTTCCGACACGCGGCCGCCGGGGCGCTGGACGCACGGGCTTTCGTGCGTCGTGGCGCTGTCGGTCGCGATCGTGCTGCAGATCGCCGCGCTGGCGAAGATTGCAGGCCCCGACAAGAAAAAGGTTCTGATCCGGCCCGGCGAGTGGGGGCTGGAGAGCGGCATGCTGCTCGATCATGCGGTGGCCATCGTCGAGATCGCCGCCATCATGCTTCTGCTGCTCTTCCACCGTACGCGCATCATGTGGCTCGCCACCGCGCTGCTCTTCTCCGGGTTCTTCGGGTATGCGCTCTACTGGTTCGTGAGGAACCAATCCTGCGGCTGCTTCGGCACGCTCCTCGTCGGGACGCCACTGGAGTTCTTCACCGTTCGCGGCGTCAGCCTCGGGCTGGACGCGGCCTTCTTCCTGCTTGCACTCCTCGTCGCTCTGTTGCGCGGCGTGAAGGGCAAGTGGCTCATCGTGACAGCGACCGCCGGGCTGCTCCTCGCCGTGGGCGGATTCATCTACGCGTGGCAGACGGCTCCCCCGAGGCCCGAAGAGTTCCAGAAACAGCTACCTCGGAACGTGGAGAGCCTTCCGGCTCCGATCGCCGAAAAAGTGCAGGCAGGCGAGACCGTGACGCCCATGGAAGTGCTCGCAGCATCCGACATGATGAAGGAAGCCCGCGATGCCTCTTCCGCGGCACCCGACAAGCTGTTCTACATCTTTGTCTACAACCCCGATTGCGAGCACTGCATGCAGATGATGGGGCCGGTCACGTTTCAACGCGACCTCTTCGAGAACAACCCCGGTGAGCCTGTGCGCGTCCGCCTTTACGCAATCCCGGAGATCAAGGCGCAACTCGGCATCGAGGATTGGGCCTGGCCCGGCACGCCCACGGTCTTCTTCATGCGCAACGGCCAGGTTGTTCAGAAGGACGGAAAGCCGCACGTTCGTCACGGAGTTCAGGCTCCGCTGCCCAACGACGTGAAGACCGAAGCGCTCACCGGCGCCCTCTGAACTGCATCGGTTTACCGGGGCGCGAGAAGTTCCTCGGCGGTCGTCATGAGACCCGCCTCGCGGAGGCGTTGCGCGACGCCGAGCCAGTCGAGCGATCCGGACACGTCGAGCTTCCTGGCGGTGCGAAAAGTTGCGATGGCATCGTCCCGATCCCCGTTCATCAGCAGAAGCTGACCCAGCCTATGATGCATACCGGCGGATCCGGGAGAGAGAGCCACTGCCGCGCGCATCTCGGTGATCGCTCCGGGCAGATCCTTCGCCAGCCGGAACTTCGCGGCGGCCAGATTCTCGCGCATCACGGCGCTTCTCGGGCGGTCGGCGACGGCGCGTTGATACTCGGCGAGTGCGTCTTCGGGCTTGCCCTGAGCTTCGAGCAGGCGAGCAAGCGTGAGGCGCGTGCGGGCGCGGGCCTCGGCGTGCTTCCATCCATCGGGGATCAGCGTCAGCGCTCGCGCCGCTTCATCCGCCGCGATGTCAACTTCTCCGCGCGCCATGCGCCACCCGGCCAGGTCCTGCCGCACGGACCAGTACTCCGGATGCTTCTCAAGCGTGGTCTGGAGCAGAGCGATCGCTTCTTCGACGCGGCCCGGATCGCGCACCAGCATGACCCGGGCAAGGTCGGCCGTCAGTTCGTCGCCTCCTCCTCGTCGGCGGGCGACCAGGCGAAGCATATCTTCGGTATCGCCCGGCTTTCCCGATGCCAGCGCGAGAAGTGCGGCGCGGAGCAGCGAACGGTCATCATCCAGAAGACCAAGCCCGCCGCGTCGCCAGCTCGCCGCGGTTTGATAATGGTCAAGCCCGCGCTCGGCCAGGACGCGCGTTGACTCCGGCAGCGCCGGTGCGCCGGGAAGCAACAGCGATTCCTTGCGAATCGCTGCCAGCTCGTAATGCGCATCGGCGCGAGCGCGGTGGTAGTTGACGATGCCCGTGTGGACGACCAGCGCCGCCAAGCCAACCATGACGGCGGCGAACCCCATGCCCGCGCGGGTCCAGCGCCCGTTCCGCTTGAGCTGCAGCACCAGCCCTCGGACATTCTCGTCCCGGAACATCCGCCAGAGCTTCCACATCAGAAACGCGAAGCACCCGGCAAATCCCGCGGCCATGAGCATCGGAACCGCTCCGTACGCCCCGCGGACCGAGACGAACGCACCGAGAAGGATGACGGCCAGCCCCACCTCTTCCGCCGGACGCAGATCAAACACGCGCTTCGGGCGCGCCGTTCGGGGCTTGCCCTTGATGATGGACGGCTTGGCGAACTTGAACGCGAGCGCTTCGTTGGGACATACGCTCACGCAGTCCATGCACTTCATGCAACCCGGATTCACGACCATGCCGTACTCGTGAATCTCCTCGTGCACGCGCACGTTGGATGTGCAAACGGCGGTGCAGTGGCCGCAACGCTCGCACAGGTCATGGTTGACCACGATTCTCCCCGTCGAAAGCCGGTCGATCGGTCCGAACAATCCGCCGTACGGGCAGCCGTAGGTGCAGAATCCCTTTGCTCCGAGGAAATAGACGGTGGCGAATCCGCAGAGGAGAAGAAAGGGCACGGCGATCAGAGGAGGGGCGAACGTCGCCCAGAACGATTCGGTCATCATGTGGTTGGTGAAGCCTTCCGGTGGGAAGGGAGTGGATCGACCGAACCACAGGAACCCCTCCGGCCAGTGCCGCGCAAGCAGAGGGTCGACGCCCAGGCGCTTCACCGTCGGCCAGACGAACATGTACAGCGCCAGCGCCAGCGGCGCGTACACGAGCAGCCGGGAGCGAAACGGCTTGGGTCGCACGCCGCACTTCTTCATGATCCAGCCGCAGAGGTCCTGCAGCGCCACGATGTGGCATCCCCAGCCGCAGAAGAACCTGCCGAAGATGAGCGTGCTGAGCAGCGCGGCGGCCAGGAAGATGAACCCCGCGTTCATGAAACCAAGCTCCAGCGTCTGCATGGATTCGCTCGGCTCCACAGGGGAAACGGTCCAGCCCGTCAACTGCCAGTGAACGATGTGTGCGGCGATCGCCAGGTGTACGAGGATCAGAACGAAGGCTCTTCGCGGCCCATTTCCCGATCGGCGAATGGGCGACCTGCGAGGCTGCGTCGCGTCTCGAAGCACCGGGAGTGGATGGCTGATGCAGCGCTTGCCTGCCGGGGTCGGGTTGCGGAGACGTGCAGCGGGTGATGAGCGCATCGGACTCACGGTCCCCCGGATCACTCCGGCCGACGAGGGCTTTCAGGCCGGTGGGATTCCGATGGTAGCGCGGGATCCCAAGCCACGGTTCGGGTTGTTATCGGCAATGCGGGTCGTCTGCCAGCTCTGCCCATTTTGCGTGGATGGCAGTTCAACGCTTGTCTGCAGGTGCGAGGCGGCGGTAAGGTCCATGGGTTGCTGCGACCTGCCACCCATGCGGATGGCTGTTTTCGGGTCGTTGCATCCCCGGACACGGTCCGGACGGACGGAAAGGAGAGACCGGCGACCGGGCGATACCCGACGCCCGAGGTCGGACGAACTGCGGCACCGGATGCGATCACGTGTGTTTGCCCGGTGTGGGTGGGCCTCCGAGTCGAGGAGCCGCCGCAGCGCCCCGATAACCCTGTCAACGGACCGCCTTCCAGCGGTGAAGCAACTCAAGGAGTTCGTGATGAAGAGCATGAGGACACTGGCATCCAGCTTGGCGATGGGATCTGCGCTGTGCGTTGCGACCCCTGACCTGATGGCGGGCGCGACACCGCTGACGTCCGTTCGCATCGCGTCGGGACTCTCCCGTCCGCTGTATGTGACGCACATACCTGGCGACTACTCCCGAATCTTCATCGTCGAGCAGCGCGGCAATCCCGCCGCGAATCAGGCGCGGATCATGGTCTACAACCTCAACACGAACACCCTGAATGCAACGCCCTTCCTGGTTTCGCCGACGGTGACGACGGGCAGCGAGCAGGGGCTGCTGGGGCTGGCGTTCCATCCCGACTACATGACCAACGGCAAGTTCTATATCAACTACACCAACTCCACCGGCGCGACCCAGATCGCGCAGTACACGGATGCGAACGTGAACAACGACGTGTACGACGCCGGCTCCGTCACGAGCGTGCTGCTCATCGCTCAGCCCTTCTCGAACCACAACGGCGGATGGATCTCCTTCGGTCCCGACGGATACCTGTATATCGCAACCGGCGACGGCGGCTCCGCGAACGACCCCGGCAACCGCGCCCAGAATGTGAACGATCTGCTCGGCAAGATGCTGCGCATCGACGTGGATTCGGGCTTCCCCTACAGCAGCCCTTCGGACAACCCGTTCTTCGGCGCGACGAACGGACGCGATGAAATCTGGCACATCGGGCTTCGCAATCCGTGGCGGAACTCCTTCGACCGCGAAACGGGAAACCTCTACATCGGCGACGTCGGCCAGGATGCCTGGGAAGAGATCAGCTTCCAGCTGGCCAACACTCCCGGCACGCTCCCCGGTCAGTCCGGCTACCAGGGCGGAAAGAACTTCGGCTGGCGGTGCATGGAAGGCCTGAACTGCACGGGACTTTCCGGCTGCACGTGCAACGCAACGAACTTGACACTTCCCATCCACACATACAGCAACAACATCTCGGGCAACTGCGCGGTGACGGGCGGCTACGTCTACCGCGGCTGCGCCATGCCCGACATGAACGGCGTGTACTTCTTCGCCGACTACTGCTCGGCGCAGATCTGGTCGTTCCGCTACTCGCCGATCAACGGGGTGACGGAGTTCACGAGTCGGACTTCCGAACTGGCGCCGGGCGGCGGACTTTCCATCGGCTCCATCGCCGGCTTCGGCGAAGATGCCTACGGCGAGATCTACATCTGCGATCTCGGCGGCGAGGTCTTCAAGATCATTCCCGCGGCGCCGGCGCCGGGCCCGGACTGCAACAGCAACGGGCGGCGCGACGCATGCGACATTCTGGCCAATCCTTCGCTCGACCTCAACGGCAACGGCGTCCTCGACTCCTGCGAGCCGCCCTTCGAGGGGCCGACCCTTCTCTCGCCCCAGGACGATGCCGTGGGTGTTTCCGTTACGCCGACGCTCGACTGGACAGACACCGGCAACACGACCAGCTACCGAGTCGAAGTCGATGACAACGCCGACTTCTCCAGCCCCGAAGTGAACGTCGCCGGACTTGCGACGAGCACTTTTGATTACCCCGGTGGCGACGGCATCGCACCTCTGGCCGAGGACACCGAGTACTACTGGCGGGCTTTCGCCGTGAACAACGTCGGCGAGGTCGCTTCCGCCGTGTTCAACTTCCATACGCTCACTCCCCCCGCCTGCGCCGGTGACATTGACGGCGACGGCGATACGGACTCTACCGACCTGAACATCGTGCTCACCGACTTCGGCTGCGAGACCGGCTGTGCCGGAGATGCCGACGGCGATGGCGATACGGACTCCACCGACCTGAACATCGTGCTCACCGACTTCGGCTGCGCGTAACTCCCGGCCTCACGATTCGGCTCCACTCCAAGCCCCGCCTGCGCGGGGCTTGTTTCTTTTCATCTCCGCGGCGATCTCTACAATCGGCTTCATGAAGTCCATTCGCCTTTCTCGATGCATTCGTGCCGCGATGCCTTTGGCGCTGATGCTTGCCTGGAGCGCGGAGAAAGCATGCGCGGCCGCGAGGGTGACGGAGGAGGTGGAATCGCTCTCCGGTCTGGGCGCGTCGGCGACCGCAGAGTTCGATGCATCGGGCGTTCCCACCATCTCGGCGAAGAATCTGGAGGATGCCGTTCGTGCGCAGGGCTTCGTGCACGCACGGGACCGGTACTTTCAGATGGACATGACGCGCCGCTTCGCCGCGGGACGGATGGCGGAGCTTGTCGGTCCCGCGGCCTTGGGATACGACCGGGCGAACCGTCGATATCGACTCGCGGCTGTGGCGGAGCGAGTGCTCCATGATCTGCCCGCGGAGCATCGCGCGATCCTCGCGGCGTACACGGAGGGCGTCAACGCGGGCCTTCGGTCCATGCCCGCGCCGCCGCCCGAGTACGGCTTCATCTGGTCGCGGCCGCAGGAATGGCAGGAGCGCGATTGCATTCTCGTCATGCTCTCGATGTTCCGCACGCTCTCGCTCGGAGACCGATTCGAACGCTCGCGCCACGTGATGCGGACCGCCCTCAACTCTTCTCTCGAGGCATTCCTGACGCCCGAAACCGAGCGGTTCGATGCGCCGCATGCCGCGCAGGGGGAGCCGAGCGACTACGCGCCGGCGGCAATCCCCGGCCCCGAAGTGATCGATCTGCGCGCCGATGCACGCGATGTGGAGAACGCTTACGCGGTCGATGTGCTCGTCCGGCGAGAGGACGACCTGCGGGGCATGGGATCGAACAACTGGGCGATCGCGGGCAGCCGCACTGCCGACGGGCGCGCCATCCTCGCGAACGACATGCACCTGGTGCTCAACGTGCCCAACACGTGGTATCGCGTACGGATGCGTTGGGGCGATGCGGATGAGCAGAAACAGGTCTGCGGCGTGTCGCTGCCGGGTGTCCCTCTCATCGCGGCAGGCTCCAACACACACTTGGCATGGGGGTTCACGAACGTCACCGGGGATTTCGAGGATTTCATCATCGTGGAGCCGGATCCGCAGGATCCGCAACGGTACCTCACCCCGGAGGGGTCCGAAGCCTTCACCGAGGAACGCGAGGAAATTCTGATTCGCGGTGCGCCGAGCGAGCCGATCACGCTCCGCGTCACGCGCTGGGGCGCCGTGATCGACAGGGACTTCGCCGGTCGGGATCTGGTTCTGAAGTGGATCGCCTTCGAGCCGGGCTGCGTCAATATCGCCCTCTTGGATCTGGCACACGCCCGGACGCTGGAAGAGGGCGTGCAGGTCGCGCGGCGCTGGTACGGCCCGCCGCAGAATGTGCTGCTTGCGTCCAGCGACGGACGGATTGCGTGGGTGATGTCGGGTTGGATTCCCCGGCGCCGCGGCTTTGATGGAACTGTGCCGGTGTCCTGGGCGCGCGGAGACGTTTCCTGGGCCGGCAAGCTGGATGAGGCGGACCGACCCGTCCTGATCGATCCCCCCAGCGGGATGCTCTTTACCGCGAACAACCGGACGCTGCCTCTCGAGCAGGCGCGGTTGATCGGGCGGCACTGGGCCTCCGGTGTGCGGGCGCGCCGCATCGCCGAGCTGCTGAGTGCGAAGACCGTCCTGGATGAACGCGACCTTCTGGCGATTCAGCTCGACACGCGGGCCGGGATGTACGACTTCTACCGCGACTTGGCGCTGGAAGTGACCGAGCACGCGAGCGCCGAGGCACGCGGCCCCGACGCCGACCGGTTGCTGCTGGAAGCCAAGGGCATCATCCGGCGCTGGGACGGAACGGCCTCTGCGGACGAGCCGGGCTATCTCCTCCTTCGCGACTTCCAGATGAGACTCGCGGGGGCGGTGCTTCGTCCGCTGCTCGCGCCCTGCACGAAGCTCGACCGTGGATTCCGCTACTACTGGTGGCTTGATGAGGAGCCGGTCCGCCGCATTCTTGAGGAACGGCCGCAGCACCTCATCCCGCCGCCATACACCTCGTGGGAGGCGCTGATCGCGCGTGTCTGGATCGACACGCTCACGGACATAGACGCCCGATTCCCGGATCGCGGACTCCAGACGCCGTGGGGAGAAGCCAATCGAGCCGAGATTCAACACCCACTCTCGATCGCGGTGCCGGCTCTCTCGCGCCTGCTCGACATGCCCCGTGACCCCTTGCCCGGCGACTTCAGCACCGTCAGAGTGTCTTCGCACGCGTTCGGCGCCAGCGAGCGGATGGTCGTATCCCCCGGGCGCGAAGTGAACGGGGTCTTCCACATGCCCGCGGGCCAATCGGGCCACTTCCTTTCGCCGCATTACGCCGACGGACATGAGGCGTGGGTGCATGGCCGAGACACGCCGTTCCTGCCGGGGACGGCTGTGCGACTCATCCGCTTTGAACCTTGAAGCTGCCCGCCTTCGGGCACGGAGATGCCCTCTCAGAACCCAAACCGATTACTTGCGTGTTTCGCGGGTTGCCGAGGGGACCGGCGTCGATATGCTTTGCTCGCAACGGGATCCCGCTCCACCGGGCAACGCCCTCGCGGGAGCTTCGGAGCCGAGTTTCGGGCGATTGGCGCAGTTGGCTAGCGCGCATCGTTGACATCGATGAGGTCACTGGTTCGAGCCCAGTATCGCCCACTTTCCTGAATCGCCGCGAGGCGGCCCGGATGCGCCGGAGGCATCCGGCAGGTTCTGCCGCCGTAGCTCAATGGCAGAGCGCGTGATTTGTAATCGCCCGCTCTGCACGCGCAAACCACAGTAGATCATGTGGGTTGCACACGCTAGCCCCGGTTGAGCAAGGCCAGAGAAAGGTGGACGCCCGCTGCGGCCCCGCGTTCTCGGGCAGTCCGGAAACGGAAACTTGCAGCATCAAGCGCCCCTGCGGTGTCCCGCGCGAACCCGCGGCTCGAGGGTGCCGTATCGTTCCGTGCCGCGAAGAGTGATGGCGTGCCCGTGGGTGCGCCGCCCTACGTGCCGGTGACAGTCCGGGGCGCGGCCGGTGGCCCGTTCGAGCTTGGCTCGGGCCTCAATGGGAAGACCTCTCCGCCCCCGCCGACGTCCAGCAAGAACACAACCGTAAGTGTCCGCGCTGGGCGTCGGCGAGCCGACGTCTGCAAGCCGCCGAATGTCTGCACGCCAACACGCCCCAGCGCCAGATCGGAGTCTGGCGAATGGCTGTCGCACCGAGCAAGCAAGACGTCCTGCCCGAGCTTCCCGACCACGTCGGGCGCGGGCTCCTGACCACGAAGGAAGCCGCCTATTGGCTGAACATCTCCGCCAAGGAGATGGAACGCATGCGCCGGGAAGGTCGCGGACCCCGCCCAGCAAAGCTGGGCCACAGGATCGTCCGTTACCCAATCGAAGAGCTCCAGAAGTGGGTCGCCGGGCGGATGGTGAGTAACACGGCCGAGGGTCGGGCGCTCAACCAGCGGGAAGGCGGGGCTGCCTGATGCCGCGCGCTACCCCGCTCACCCCCGGGCAGGCGGTGGTCGTGCAGCACGGCCGCGAGGCGCTGTCGGGCGTCGTCGTGGCCGCCGCAGACCACCCGTTGTTCGGGCCGTGCGTTGATGTCGAGATTGCCGGTCGCGTCCGGCGGTTCGTGGCCGCCTGCGTAACGCCGACCAGCGAGAGAAAGGGCCGCCAACCCGCCAAGGAACGCGGCCCGGTGCGCGATCGCGAGAAGTCTCCCGCAAGGTCGGTCGCGCGACAAGCCCGGGGAGGTGCCCTGTGACGAGCCCCACCCCGCGATACGACGACTCGATTGGGTTCCTGCGGCGCTGGCGGCCGGGCGGCCCGTGGCTGCTCACCGCCATCGGCCTGGACAAGACGGGCATCGAGACCCGCGCCTTCCGGGCCGAGCAGGAAGCGGAGCTCCGCAAGTGGCTGGAGCAGCAGGGCGCATCCCGCAACATCTACTACTCGGTCAACGTCCCCTTCGCCGCCTACGTGGAGCGCTTTGGCTCCGGCAATGCCAAGAAGACCGAGGTCACCGACATCGAGGCGATGGTCTGCCTGCACGTGGACCTCGACCCGCGCGAGGGCGAGGACGTCGCCGCCGAGCAGCGGCGCATCCGCGAGCGTCTCACCACGAACCTGCCCGCGGGCGTGCCGCCGCCGACGCTGGTGGTGTTCTCCGGCGGCGGGTGCCAGGGCTTCTGGGCGCTCCGCGAGCCGGTCAGGCTGGACGGGTCGAAGGCGGCCGCGGACGACGCTAAGCGCTGGAACCTGCAGCTTGAAGTCCTGTTCGGCGCGGACCACTGCCACAACATCGACCGCATCATGCGCCTGCCCGGGACCGTCAACTGGCCCGACAGCAAGAAGAAGGCGAAGGGTCGAACCGCGGCGCTCGCGGAGGTGGTCGAGTGGCACCCGGAGCGCGTGTACGACATCGGGCAGTTCACCAAGGCCCCGGAGGTGCAGGCCGCCGGAGACGTCGGTGCTGCCGGGGTTGCCCAGCGGGTCAAGGTCAGCGGCAACGTCAAGCGATACAACGGCGACATCGACGCGGTGCCGGGCTCCGACAAACTGCCGCCGAAAGCGCGCGTGGTCATTGTGCAGGGGCTCGACCCCGACGAGCCGAACAGGTTCGGGGGCTCGCGGTCTGAGTGGCTGCTGTTCGCGTGCTGCGCGATGGTCCGCGCCGGGTTCGACGACGACACCATGTACGCCGTCATCACCGACCCCGCCTTCGGTATCAGCGCGTCTGTCCTCGACAAGGGAAGCGCCACCGAGAAGTACGCTATCCGGCAGATCGAGCGCGGCAAGGAGGAGGCCGTCGATCCGTGGCTGCGGCGGCTGAATGAACGGTTCGCTGTTGTACAGAACTGGAACGGCAAGTGCCGCGTCATTGAGGAGGTGTGGGACGAGGGGTTGCGGCGATACAAGCTGACCAAGCAGTCCTTCGACGACTTCCGCAACGCGCACATGAACATCGGCGTTCGGGTCGGCACCAGCGACAAGGGCGTACCAATCACCAAGCCTCTGGGCCAATGGTGGCTGCAGCACGCCCAGCGTCGGCAGTTCCGAACCGTCGTCTTCGAGCCCGGCCGAGAAGTACCTGGGGCGTACAACCTCTGGAAGGGCTTCGCCGCCGAGGCTCGACCCGGCGATTGGTCCCTCATGGAGCGCCACGTTCGAGAGGTGCTGGCAGCGGGCGACGAGGCCCACGCCAGGTACATCCTCGATTGGGCGGCGTGGGCAGTGCAGAATCCCGACAAGCCTGCCGAAGTCGCAATCGCGTTCCGTGGCGGGCAGGGTACCGGCAAGGGCACCTTCGCCCGGGCGCTCTGCGCCATCTTCGGCCAGCATGCGCTTCAGGTATCGCGGGGCCAGCACATCTTCGGCCGGTTCAACAACCACCTGCGCGACTGCGTCCTGCTCTACGCCGACGAAGTCAGCGCGAGCGCCGAGCGCGAATCCATCGGAGAACTCAAGCGGCTCATCACCGAGCCGACGCTGACCATCGAGCCCAAGGGCGTCGATGCCGAGGCCGCGCCCAACAGATTGCACGTCGTGATGACGAGCAACGAAGACTGGGTCGCGCCGATGGATTCAGACGACCGACGGTTCGTTGTGTTCGACGTCGCCGCCACGCACAAGGAGGACGATGTTTGGTTCGGCGCGATCAATGCCCAGATGGAGTCCGGCGGCCTCGCGGCGATGCTGCACTCGCTCCTGACGCGGCCGCTGGGCGACTGGCACCCCCGCCGCAACCGGCCCATGACCGCGGCGATGGCAGAACAGAAGGCCGCCTCGCTCCGGGGTGCGGAGGCGGCATGGTTCGAGTGCCTGACTACCGGAGAGCTCCCACGTGGTTCCGTCCAGCCCGACGGTTCGGCACGGATCGACACGGCTCAGCTTCTCGACTGGGCGCGCCGGTTCCGTGCCCGGGAGACGATCAGCGCGAATCAGGTGTCCGCCCTCCTCCGCGGCCCCGAGACGCACAAGGCGAACCAGAAGCGGGAGCGGCCGGGGATGGGGTTCGAGAAGCGCCGCTCGAACGGTGGGCCGAACTTCTGGGTCGTTCCGCCCCTCGCCGAATGCCGGAAGCTCTGGGATGAGCGGCGGTTCGCCGCCACATGGGACGCCGCGGATGGCTGGGCTATCAGCGGCGACCCCGGCGTCTTCTGACGCTCGCAGTACCGACCAGAGCCGAAAGGACTGACCTGCCTAGGAGGTCGGTACTCCGTCTAAACGTGAAAAACGCTGGTTGGAGCATGCGACACACTTGATTTCCGGAACAGGACCGGCCTGACTGACCAGACCGGCCAGTTGCGATTCGCCCGCCCGGCACCTGCGGGTCCGGGTCGGCGAGTTGGTCGGTCTGGTCGGTCTGGTCAGTCTTTGCCCAGTAGATGCTGCACCAAAGCAGTACTGACCTCTCTTTCTGGTCGGTCCTAGGTCAGTCCTCCCTAGAGATCCTCGCTGGGCGAAGGAGCCGTTACCACCGGCCGCCAAGGCGGGCGACCCGCACTGGCGGGCGCACCGCGGTTAACGAACCGTCGGCGTCCGGCGGAGGTTGGCTGCCGCCCGGTGGAAGCGGCTGCCGCTCCACCCCTCGTAAAGTCCGGAAAGAACGGCCGTAGAACGCTATCCCCCAAACCCCTGTAGACCCCCAACCTCGAGTAGTGACAGAGTACGAAACGGCGGAATCTCTACTCTGGAAGAAATAGAGGTTGGGGGGTTACAGGGGTATTGGGGACAGCACGAGAACAAGGTTCTTTTCGGACTGATAGGGCTGCGGCGTCGGCTGCCTCCCTGGGCGACCGGCCGCCGCACGTCGGACGCTCCGATCGTGGACGAGCGCGATCTAGTGGAGTCGATGGACCTAGGGAAGATGGTGAAGCTCGTGGATCACGTGGAGTCGTTGGACCCAATGCCGCGGCCGCGACCCGCGCGCTGCGACGGCCCCGGGCGACCCCATCCGGAGCTCTAGTCCCGAAACCTCGACACCGGAGCGTGCCCGCCCGTGCTTCGGCCTTGCTCGCCACTCGCTGGGCGCTGCGGCCCGCCGCGGAACGGCCCGAGCAGCATGCAGCACAGGCCCGGCGGCGCTGGACCTGCCGATCAGTACTCCTCCGCTCCGACGTCGCGGTCGTGAGGTGGAGCCGGTCGGCGTGGTCGCGAGGTGGAGGCAGTGACGATGCGCGATCGGCACGAGTCGCAGTGATCGCCCGAGTCGTTGGACGTGGTGGAGCGAGTGAACATAGTGAAGCGAGTGGAGCCGGTGAAGTCGTTGGACTTTCAACGAGAAATGAGCCGGGGTGCCCCTCCCCACCATCCCAACCGTGCCCGTCGCGCCGCCCTTCGTCTCACGACTACTCGCGTGACGCGCGCACCCGCGAGCCGCCGACGCTCGCCCCCGAGTGCACTGGCGAATAGTTCTCTCGATGAGCACGACGCCCGAAACCCCGCGCCGGTCGATCCAGCGAGTAGACGAGCGGCGGAAGCAGGTCTTCCTAGAGACGCTCCGCCAGACCGGCTCGCTGCGCTGGGCAGCGACCCTCGCGTCGCCGCACCTCGCGACCGACCCGGCGCGCGACCCGCGCCGCGGCGGGAAGGGCCACGGGTTCGAAAGTTTCAGAGACGCGATGCGCCGCGATCCCGTCTTCGCGGCCCAGGTGGAGGAGGCGCTCGCGCACGCGCTCGGCACGGCGGAGAAGCTCCTCGCAGAGAGGATGCTCACCCCTGATACCCGCCCACTGCTCGACAAGAATGGCAACGTCGTCGCCGTCGCGACAGATCACCGCAATGCAAACACGCTGCTGCTGCGGTTCCTGGAGCGGCACGACCCCTCCTGGGCACCACGGAAGAACATCGCGGGCCAGATCGACCACCAGCACCAACATACCCACGAGCTCGCACCGGCGCAGCCCGGGTACACGGTCACGGCCGCGGACATCCGCGCGCTGCCCGAGGAGAAGCAGCGGCAGCTTCTGGCGCTGCTCGACGAGATCGAAGATAACAAGGAGCCCGCCGATGGGAGGATCGTCGCCACAGTCCCAGCCAAGCCAGCCCTCCCGACCGCGCAGCCCTGAGCTCCTCGCGCTGCGGGTGGCGGCCGGGCTCGCGAGCCCGGAGGAGCTGCGCCACGCGCGGAGCCAGTGGCGGTTCGTCGGCGGCGACGCCCCGGGCAGCGGCGCACTGGCGCTCCCGCCGGTGTGCGAGACCACCGACGAGTGGCTCGCCCGGTACGGCGGCCCGCAGAAGCACCTCGCCGCGCCACCCGACCTGCGCGCCATGCACGACGTCTCCGACCGAGCGCCGCGGCCCGAGCGCCCGTCGCACACCGACGTCGGCGGCGGCATCGTGCTGGCCCACCCGGAGCACGAGCCCCCGCCCGCGGGCAAGCCAGGCTACCGCGGCGCTCGCGGCGCGAGGTGGTCGCGCGGCTGAACGCGCGATCTCACGAGCAATCTGCTCAAACCGCCTGCTTGTCGCCACTGTGCCCGTGCGATTTCGTTACTCGTTCGGCGAGCCTGCACCGGCGCAGGCGAACCTCGCACAGGCGCGGGGTCACTGGGGCGGCTCGTCCGAGCGCGAGGAAAGCGACTCATGGCCACCGTCAACGAGCCCGGCACCGCCCCGAACCCCTTCACCGGATTCTCGCCCTCTGTCGGACTCCCGGCGACCGAAGCCGAAGTCGCGCAGCTCGCGGCCAAGGCGGGCGAGCTCGCCGCGGCGTTCGAGGCGAACGTCGCCAACCTGTCGGCCCGCGTGGACGCTGCGCGGCAGAAGTCCCGCGAGCGCCACTCGTCCATCATCCCCGAGGGTGTGCCGAAGTCGCGCATCGCGGGCATCACCGGGCTTGTGGACGACGCCGTCGAGCGCGACGTGCGCGAGTACCGCGACATGCTCGTCAAGGAGACCGAGGCGTCGCGCACCGACCAGCTGCGCCAGCTGGACGCCGTCCGGGCCAAGCTCGCGGCGATGGTCGCGGTCCACCCGTCGCCCGTCGCGATGCTGTCCGCGCAGGGGCTCGGCTCCGACGAGCGGTCCCGCTACCACCAGCAGATCGCGCACGCGGGCGCTGCGGAACTGAGCAACCTCGCCCGGCTCGCCGTCGCCACCGGGAACCGCCTGCTGGGCGCGGCGGTGCTCGCGCGGCTCGACACGCTGCCCAAGGAGCACCGGCCGTTCTCGGCGCAGCACCTCGCCGAGGCGCTGGTCGGCCAGCAGCACCGCGAGCTCAGGGCCGCCCACGCGGCCGCCGACGCCGCGTTCCAGCGCGCCATCAACAGGAACCGCGAGCTCGCCCGGGGTGCCGCTTCCCCCGCGAGCAGGATCGCCGCCGGGCTGTCCGCCCTCTCCGCGGAGAGGGCCGCGGCCCGGGCCAAGCCCATCCCCGCCCCGACCCTCCGAGGAGTGTGACCCGTGCCGACGTACCTCATCCGCGCCGTCGACCCGTCCGACCGCAACAGCAACGGCCGCAACGCCGTCATCGTCACCGCGCCCACCGAGGGAGAGGCGCGGGAGCTCGCCGACGCCAACGCGCCCAACGGCGAGACGAGGGTGCGCCCCGGCTGGGTCGCGACCCGCATCGCCGACTCCGAGGAGAGCACAGTCCTGTGGGTGCAGGGGAACGTGGTCGTCCCCGAGGCGGACGGGCGCGCCGTGCACCGGGGAGCGTGAACATGCGAGCCGCAGACTTCGCCGAGGCCGCCGTCGCCCGCTGCATCGCCGAGCCCAACCTGCGGGCGATGGAGGAGTGCTGCAGGACCGCGCGGCGGCTGGGCCGCAACCCGATGGACGTCGGCCACATCGCCGAGGTCGTGCGCCGCACGCCGGGCTCGCGGCTCGTGGTCGTCGCCGCGGCGTTCGGCATCCTGCCCCTGCAGTCGCACCGCGCGGGCTGGGTGGACGTCGGGAAGGACGCGGGCGGCGGGACCGCGTGCCTGCCGACGGGCGACGACGAGGCGGTGTGCGCCTTCGCCCTCTGGCGCGCGCACGGCGGCGCGGTGGCGCGGCCCATGCGAGTGCCGCCGTCGGCGCGGGGCGAGGGCGGCTACGTCGCGCCGCACACGAACAAGCTGGAGTGAACGACCTTCGGGGCGGCCGCTCCCTTTCCGGCCGTCCCACCTCCTGGTCGTCGGGCGTGAGGAGCGCCCGGCGGCTGGTTCCAGCGCCGGGGCGCGTGCCCCGGCTCCCCGGCCGGGGCTACTGGAACCCGGCCGGGCTTCCACGATCCGAAGCCGTCCCCCGCGAAGGCGTGCCCAGCGCGGCGCACCCCGGGGCGGCGCTCTGTCGACTAAGTTTGCAGAATCTGTTGACAATCTGCCGATTGCACTATATCCTGTAGGCCCAGCAAGTTGGGCCACAATCCCTGCCACTTCGGCAGCTGAGGGTGGTAATATAGCCACTTCTGGCAGGCCGAGAGCGGCTGCCGGGTGGTTCTTGGGCTTGTTTCACTGGCACGCGGCTCGCCGCAACCGACGCAGGTCTGTTGCGGGCGTCCTCGTGGGCTGTCTGCTTCGGAGACCGACCGGAGTTCAGACATGTCCAAGACGAAGGCACCCCCGCGTACCGAGGAGCAGATTCGCGAGCTTGTTCATCGCTACTTCTACGACCGCTACAAGAAGGGTCGCGGGGAGCGAGGCAAGAACGGAATCGCCGCCAAGATCAGCGTAGTTAGGAAGGAACTCAAGGCACTGCACGCGCTGTCCCAGCAGGAGATCGCCCGCGCCCTCACCTACCTGATCGACGAGGGCTGGGTGCGGCGCGAGGAAGAGCAGAAGATGTTTCAAACTCCCGGCGGGACGATGCGCCCCGCCACCGCCGTCTATTACCGAATCACCTCGCCCGGCGTCACGAAGATCGAGGGCGACAGCGAGTACACCATGCCGAAGTTCCAAGGGATCAACATCAACGCGACCGGCCAGAACATCATCACTCTGGGCGACAACAACCAGGTGGACGCCCGGTACGAGTCGATCGGCAACAAGCTGATCGAGTTCAAGGATGCGGTGCGGGCGGCCCCGGACGTGGATGACTCGGCGAAGCTGTCGATTGTGGCCGACGTGGATTCGATGCAGAGCCAGCTTGCGAAGCCGGAGCCGAACCGCCCCGTCCTCCGCGCGATCTGGGCCGGCATCGAGAAGCTGACGACGGCGACCTCGCTCGCCGCGAACGTCGCCGCCCTCGCTCCGGTGCTGCGCCCGCTGCTGGGTTAGGCAGCCATCCGCATACCGGAGGCCTCGAAGTCCTTGGGCTCCACGAGCCTGTTCGCGAGCGCCTCGAACAGCCGGAGCGCCCGCCACCCGCGGAAGGTCCACGTCCGGCCGCCGCCGAGCGGCTGGGCAGTGAGCTCGGGGACGAGCCCGCGGCCGATCGTGAGCCGCAGGGAGACGTAGACGCGGTCGCGCCCGGTCCACTCCCCGCGGGGCAGGCCCGTGCGGAACTCGCAGTGGGACTCGGCAATCGTGATGGCTCGCATGGGTTCGCTCCTTGTGGGCGTCATCGCCCGACGACGAAGAGATCGCATCCGCATCGCGTCGTAACACGCCGCACGTTCGCGATTCGCCATCACGTCGTGGATGCGATGCGCGCCCGCCGACTCGTGACGCGAATCGCCGACCAACTTCTCTCACGACTTGTCATTGGTCGCGACGTGCGCCATCTCTCGAGTGTGGGCCGCACGCCGCGGTCCGAGCGAAGGAGCGAAACCATGAAGCGCAGCGAAGTCGAGTCGATGTCGGGGCCGGAACTCGTCGCCCTCTACCACAAACTGACCGGGAAGACTGTCGCCCGGTTCGCCTCTCGGGCGGACGGCATCCGCCGGTGCCTCGCCGCCCTCCCCGCCGCGGAGGACGCGGCCAAGCCCGAGCCGTCACCAGCGGCCCCCGCCAAGGCCCCGGCCCGCGAGAGGGCCGCGGAGCACAAGCAGCACACGCCCAGCGGGGAGCTCCGGCCGCCCCGCCCGGGGTCGAAGCGCGGCCGCCTGCTCGCCGCCCTCCTGGGCGACGGCATGACGGCCGAGCGGATCGCGTCCGAGTTCGGGTGGAAGCCCCGCGACGTCGCCGACGCGCTGCGCCTGCTGGCCGTGGCGAACGGCTACGTCGTGTACCGCGAGGAGGGCGGGGAGACGTGGCGGGCCGCGGAGCCCGAGCGCGACGCCGAGCCGGTGCGCGCGGCCGCCCAGCCCGGGCCGAAGCGCCGGAGGGCGAAGTGAACCGGCAGGTTGTCCCGGGCCTCGCGGGCTCGACGATTCGGGGCATGAGCATCAAGCGGATGGCGGCGTGCGCGGCGCTGGCGACCCTCGCGGGTTGCTCCGCGCCGCCGCGGCCCGCGGCGACGACCGCCCCGCCCGACGTGCCCCTGGCCAGTCCGAGCGCGTGGCGGAGCGGGATCATCGACCAGTCCATCCAAGAGGCGCACGAGCGGCAGTTGATCCGCGACCTCTGGCGGGGGAAGCCGTGAGGCAGTCCGTGTACGACAGGCCGGACGCCGAGCGCCTGCTCTTCGACGAAGCGCCGGAGATTCCTCGCCCCGATGCGTCGTGGTTCGCCGCGGCGATGGCGGGCGACGCGAGCGCCCGGCCGGGGTGGTCGGCCAACCGCGCCGAGAACCTCGTGATGCTGGCGCAGGCTCGCTACGCCGAGCGCCGGGCCGCTGCGGGCGGGGAGGACGCCGCCCGCTGGGCGGCGGTGGCCGAGCGGCTGCGAGACGACGTCGCCGGGGCGAACCTCGCGCTCGTGCTGTCCGTCGTGTCGCAGCACAGCACGGGCGACTTCGAGGACCGCGTCTCGTGCGCCTGTGCCGCGCTCGCGAACGCGATCCGCTGCTTCGACCCGCTGCGGGGCTTCGCGTTCTCCACCTACGCGACCGTGGCCATGCGGCAGGCGCTGTGCCGTCGCACGAGGAAGCGGGTGCCGCTCTGCGCGGGCGAGGAGATCCTGTCGCTGGGCGACGGGGATCGCGCCCTCGCGGCGTACCGCGAGTCCCGCCGGGAAGCACGCGAGGAGGAGGAGCGGGCCGAGCGGCTCCGGGACGCCGTCGCCCGGGCGGGCCTCACGCCGGACGAGCGGCACGTGCTGTCCCGCCGCGTCGGCGCAGTGGACAAGCCCACCAGCTTCGAGACCATCGGCCGCGAGCTCGGCCTCACGAAGGAGCGGGCGCGGCAGCTGCACGAGGGTGCGCTCGCGAAGGTGCGGGCGGCGTACGAGTCGCTCTAGGCCCGCGGCTGCTTCACAGCCTCCCGGGCCTTGGACAGGAAATCCGGATCGCTCTCGCAACCGTTCACGATGAAATCTGCGAAGGCGGCGCTGTACTGCTTGGAGCCGAACTTCGATTCGTGGAAGAACTCCGGCCTCGCTTGCTGGGAGCCGAGCGAGCGGCGGATGCACTGCACGTCGAAGCCGTTGATCTTCGTTCCGTTGAGTCGTTTGTTCACCTCAACGACAAGCTCCTTCTGTCGGTACGGGTGCGTCTCGTCGGGACTGACGACCCGGTACGCGGGAGCGTCGGGATCGGTAACGACGCGGATCGGCATGGCTGATCCGTCGGCCGAGGCCCGGACTTCGGTGGTTACCAACTGGACCTTCGCCCCGGGCGGAGCCTCCATGACCTGCCGGATGTTGCCCAGCCACTTCTCGCGGACACAGTCGATGGCTCGCTCCACTGATGCAGTGAGGTCTGCCTGATCGGCGGGATCGCTCTTCGCGCCGTGCCGAAAGTACAAGCCTCCCTTCGGGAATGCCTGCGTCTGCTTACCGCCGCCGCGGTCGTAGTTGCCCGGGTTGGTGAACACGCGGGGGACCGCGACGGGCTGCACCACCATCGCGGGCAGTTCGTGCTCGCCCCGACGGACAGAGTGAACGGAGACCGAGTCGTCTAGGCCCTCGACGTACCGGCGCAACTGGTCGCTGATCTGGGCCGGGTCCAGAGCCCGGATCCGTGCCGGATCCCACGGCGATCGACTGCCATCGTCATTGACGCCGAAGACGATGCAACCACCCCCGGAGTTGGCCATCGCGACCAAGTCCTTGATGAGTTCGCACCAGTCGCCGCGCTGAGCCGGATCGAAGGAAGACTTGAAGTCAACCTTGGCGGTCTCGTCAGCGGCAACAGCGGCCGCAGCCAGCAGTTCCCCTGCGTCCATACGTCACCGCGAACAGGGTATGCGGCAGGCGGCGGCGATTGGGTTGGAGGGACAGGTCGAAGCGCGCCGCCGGAGCCTTCGCCCCGGGGCGCGTGATGTTCAGGCGGTCACCGCGACCGCGGGGCGCTGCCGCGGGCCGCGGCGGGTGGTTGTACCCGTACCTGTCCTTGCTGCAATGCGGATCCGGCTCAAGTACGGCTCGCAGAGGGTCGATACGTCTCCCATGGCACAGCCCCGGAAGAAGCCCAAGCCCGCAGGTGGCAAGATCGTTGTGAAGTACCGCAAGGACCGGATCGGGCCGATGCGGCGGCGTCGCGAGCTCAACCAAGCCCCGCGCCTCTGGGACAACGTCTTCCTCGCGGCCGCTGGTGAGCCGCTGAACACGAATCCGCCCTTTGTCCCGTCGCTGCCACCGCTGGGTTCGGTAGAGCGGAAGCTCCTCAAAGTGCTTGCCGCCGGGCCGCTGACTGCGGAGGAGGCTGCGGCGAAAGTCGGGTGCTCGGAGTACGCCGCGAGGCACCACATTGAGAACCTGCGCAACACCTACGGCTGGTGGATCGAGAACGGCCAGCGGAAGTTCTGGTACGTCCCAGTTGCACGCCCCCAGTTCGGGAGGCTCGACGACATGGCGGCGTGACGTACGGACCTTGTCCGCACCGCATTCGTGCTCCATCGTTCTCGCATGGAGCCGAGCAAGCGGTGCACAAGGTGCGGTGTGGTGAAGGAGTTGGGAGAGTTCAACAGAGGACGGGGACGAGACGGTCGCAATAGTTACTGTCGGAACTGCTCGACGGCCTACCTTCGCCGACTCTACACAGACCCGGCTTACCGGGCGCGAGTTCGCTCGCGTCTGAAAGAGATCTATTCCGAGCCAGAAGGTCGCATTCGACTATTGGTGAGCGCCGCGCGTGGGCGCGCAAAGGCGCGCGGTCTACCGTTTGATGATGACTACTCCGACCTGCTGCCACCGCCAACACACTGCCCCGTGCTTGGCGTGCCGCTTGACTACACGGTCGGGCGGGGACGCAGCGGTAACGCACCCAGCATCGACCGCATCGACAACACGAAGGGCTATGTGAGGGGGAATCGGATCGTGGTCAGTGACCGCGCGAACCGCATCAAATGCGATGCGACCGTTGACGAGCTTGAAGCGGTCGCTCGGTTCTATCGAGGCTTGGTATCGTAAGCAAAGCCCCCGCCGGTACTTGCACCCGGTTCTGCGGTTTACAAAACCGCTGCATCACTGTATATGCTTCGGGGGCGGCTCGCGGAGCAGTTTACGCCCCCTCCGTCCCCGTGGCGCGGAGCGGCCGCCCGTCGGCGTCCACCTTGGCCTTCGCCAGCAGGAACGCGGCGACCTTCTCGACACAGTCGCGGAGGTAGTCCATCGACGGGCGCTGGTACGACTCGGTCACGTCCTGCTCGGGCAGGACGTGATTCATGAGAACCTTCGTCTCAAAGAGTCCGACCCCCGCCTCGCGGCAGGCGCTGGCGAATGTGTCGCGGAGCCGGTGCGGCGAGGGGAGGTACCGCTCCTTGCGGAGGTCGTCGGCCTCGCCCTTGGTGTAGCGGTACTCCTTCTGCTCCTTGACGTGCGTGACCCGGCCCTCGCGGTCCCGCGACGGGAACGCCCAGCCCTGATCCGACGAGAAGTACCGGAGGTTGTCCAGCCGCCGCTTCGCGAGCATCGCCAGCGCGAACCGGCACAGGGGGATTGTGAACGCGCGGTCAACGCCGCCCTTCGGCCGCGGCCGGTGCAGCGTTCCCGCGTCGAAGTCCACGTCCGACCACCGGATCGTCTTGGCGTCGCCGCTGCGGAGGCCCGTGAGAAGCGTGAGGATGTGCAGGTCGCGCCGGACGGGGTTCTCGATGCCCTGCACCTTCTCCCACCACCCGGGGAGCTCGGCCCACGGGATCGGCGAGCGCTTGCGCCGCTGGGCGTTGAACTCGACCGCCGCGACCGGGTTGGGCGGGAGGTCGGGGTGCAGCTTCCGGGCGCTGTTGTACGCGGCCCGGAGGATGCGCATGGCGCTGTTCGCGACCACCGGGCCGTGGTCGGCGGACACCTTGCGGTGCCGCGCGACACAGTCTGTCCGGGTGATGCCGACGAGCGGCCGCGAGCGCCAGTCGGGCATGTACCGATCGACGAGCTCGCCCATCGTGTCCATCGACCGCTGGGCGCACCCCTTCGCCTTCATGCGGAGCACGTGCTCGGTGATGGCTTGGTCGAGCGTGTAGCGCTCCCACTCCGTCCGCCGCTGCCGGGCTTCCGCCTCGCGTGCCCGAGCGTGCGGGTCGATGCCCCGGTCCATGTCCACGAGGAGCTCGCGGGCTCGCCGCCGCGCGGCGTCGGGTGCCCAGGTGGGGTAGCGACCGATGCTTACTCGTACGGTCCTGCCGCCGATGTCCTTCTGGGCGATGAAGCTCTTGGTGGTGCGGCTCGCCAGGAGCCCGAAGCCCGGTAACTCCGAGTCCCAGTAGATCCGCTGACGCACGGGCTTGCCGCGCGCGTTGACCTCGCCCGGCTCCGGGCACATGCACCGCCGCTCGACCGAGTCCGCCGTGAGCTTGAACTTGTCCGCCATCGCCGCCGCTCCTTCCGGTTGAGAAAGGCCTGAGTAAGGTCGGCATGGAGCGCCACCGCGGTTAGCCGGGGAGCACCAAGCCGCTCTAACTGTGCGGCAGAGGGGGTAGAGGACAACCGCGGGCCACTGGGACCCTTGGACGCTACGATTTGTAATCTCGAGGTTGCGGGTTCAAGTCCCGCCGGCGGCTTTTCTGCGGGCTGGGACGAGCAACGGGCGGTGGTCTGAAGCCGCGCGTTGCCGGGAAGTCTCGGGGCGAATACATTCCCTCCCCCGACCCGCGGATGCGGCCGAGCGCGACAAGGCTCGCCGCCATGGCTGGGCGTGTACCGAAGTGGCCAAACGGGTCAGACTGTAAATCTGATGGCTTATGCCTTCGCTGGTTCGAATCCAGCCGCGCCCACTTTCTCGATCGCCGACCTATCACCGCCCGCGTGAAGTCAGGATGCGGGTCCGTGAGTGAAGCGAGGTTTTCTCCGCTTGTGTCCGGTGGACGCCGTGTCGGCGCCACGATCCAAGTTCGCAGGAGAAGACCATGAAGACGCACGTTCCCATGATTCGATCCATCCGCCCGTTGCTTGCCGGGTTCGTGGTTGCAGCATGCGCGGGGACGGCCGCGGCGGCGCCGTTCGTCACCAACTGGGATGTTGCCGGCAATGCCCGCTTCAACCGCAAGACGAGCTGGAGCAACGGCGTGCCCAACGCGGACGGGATCACCCGTTTCAACAAGGCGGTGGGAGCCGGCTATATCGTGACGTTTGTGCAGAATGAGACTTCCAGGAGCGTCTGGGTCGCAAAGGAGGATGTGACTCTCGATCTCAACACGCATACATACACGGTGACCGGCGCCGGGTTTGACACGTCGGTGCTCATTGCCCACGACACCGCGGACAAGAACTCCAAGCTCATTGTGAAGGACGGAAAGCTCGTCGCATCGCGCTCGATCGCCGCGGGTCGAGCGGACACGAACGGCGGCGGCTCGCTTGTCGTCGAGAAGAAGGGGGTTGTCGAGGCTGGAGCGAACAACGGTGGAGACGCGCTTCGCGTCACGCCGAAGGCCGGCCAGCGGGCCTCCGTCGAAGTCAAGCCCGGCGGCAAGCTCACGACCAGCGGCAAGACCGTCATCGAAGGTTCCGGCGACAACACCAAGGCGGAGGTCATCGTGCACAAGGGCGGAGAGTGGATCAGCGGCGGCGACATCACCGTCGGCAACGGCACCAACCGCTTCGGCACGCTTGACATTCGCAAGGGCGCCAAGCTCGATGCCGGCGGCAAGACCATCACCATCAAGAAGGACAGCCTGATCATCGGGACCGACAACGTCATCAAGGCCGCCGAAATCAAGGACGGAGGCAAGGCCCACCCGAAGAAAAAGGAGGGCATCGAATCCGCTTCGTCCATGGACGAAATCGGAACGCTCACGTTTGACACCGCGAACTACATGCACATTCATGATCCCGCGAATGGCGATGAAGGCGTCCACTTCATCGATATCGGCGGACTTCTCCCGGGCAAGGGCTGCGACCGGATCAATGTCACCGGGCTTGCGTCGATCGGCGGCAGTCTGGAAGTGCAGGTGCTTCCCGGCTATGTGCCGCAGGTCGGCGATCACTACAGGTTCTTCACGGCCGGCGTGCTGTCCGGGCCTGGATACCTCGGCAAGCCGGACCGTTCGATCTTCGATGTCGGCGGATACGACATGCGCATCCGCTATCACTTTGCCCACGCCGTGCCGAACATTTCGCTGCACGTGGTGCCCGCGCCGGGGTGCGCAGCACTGCTCGCGGCCGGAGGTCTCGCCATGCTCGGGCGCCGGCGCAGCCGCTGAGCCGCGCAGCACGGGTACGAGTTCCCATCCCGCCGCACTCCGGGCTATGCTCTGGCGCATGGCCCGGCGTGCGTTTACGTTGATTGAACTGCTTGTGGTCATCGCGATCGTCGCGATGCTTCTCGCGGTGCTCTTGCCCACGTTGTCAGGATCGCGCGAGTCGGCGCGATCCACGGGCTGCGGCTCGAACCTGCGCCAGCTCGGTGTCGGGCTGACCATGTATCTCGGACAGCACAACGAGCGGCTTCCGCAGGTCCGGGTGAATGATGCGGGCGAGCCTGTCGCCGCGCCCGACGGCAACAACATCGGCGCTCTCTTCGGCGGCAAGAAGGGCAACCTTCCGTTCTACGGCATCGATCAGGTAGGCGCCGAGCGCCGACCGCTCAACGAGTTCGTGCATGAAGGCGACATCCCCCCGGACGACTCCGAAGACTCGGAGCACTTCGAGCTTCCGATCTTCCAGGATCCCGCGGATGGGGGCGTGAACGACCCCTTCCTCCTTTCGATGGGCTTCGATACGTCCAGCACCTACGAGCTGCTGGGGACGAGCTACAACCTCAACGATCACGCGCTGGACAGTGTGCCCGGAGCGGAGGTCTACCCGACGCTGATTCCCAAGCAGGGCGGGCGCATGCCCCAGGTCGCCGACCCCACCCGCACCTGGGTGCTCGGCGACCAGCCCATTTACAACCACGACGACGGCGGCGATCGGGGCCAGACGTGGCACTTCCGCCGGGTGCAGGCCAATCTCCTCTTCCTCGACATGCACGTCGATCTCGCGAATCGGGTGCCGCCGGGCGTGGAGAACACGACAGCGCAATACACCTTTCTGCCCGATCCGCGATGGCTTGAGCAGTTCGATCCGTGATGCATGTCCGCTGCGATTGCGCGGGCGAACGCCCGAGGAGAACGGCGCCATGTCGCTGGGCCAGTTGAGATTCGGTGATCTGCTCGATCGCTTTGCTGCAAAGACTCCGGCGCCCGGCGGCGGAGCTGCGGCGCCGCTCGCCGCGTCCATCGGAGTCGCTCTCTCCCGCATGGTGCTCGCCTACTCGATCGGCAAGAAGTCGCTCGCCGCGCACCGCGATGAACTGATGGCGGCTGATCGGCGCCTCGCTATCGCCGCAGACCTGCTTGTGCGCCTCGCCGACGAGGATTCCGCCGTGTACGGCGCGATGAACGAACTGCTCAGGCTGCCCGAAGACGACCAGCGGCGCGTCGACGATTTGCCGTCCGTCGCGTCCGCCGCCGTCAACGTGCCGATGAGCGTGATCGCAACATGCTCCGACGTCCTGCGCCTGCTCCGCTCCCTGACGGCGATCAGCAATCCGCAGCTCCTCTCCGATCTTGCCATCGGGGCGGTGCTCGTGGAGGCCGCGGCCCGCGCGTCCCGCTGGAACGTCGCCGCGAACGCCGCGTTCATTCAGCCGACGGAGCGCCGGGCGGGAATCCTCGAGGAAGCCGACGACATGCTCGCCTCCGCGCGATCGCTGGTTGAGACGATCGAGCATGAATGTCGGCCCGCTTCCTGATCCCGCCCGCGGGCCTGCTCGCCTTCCCGGGGAGCCGCTCCGAAGACCCGCCGGTGAAGTGGGGGGGAGGGGTTCGCCGATGCACACTTTGTGCCGGACCCGCGCGACGAGGTTGCTTTCTCCTGGATGACTCCGCGTCTTCACACGGACTCTCTGCGCGCGCCCGCTGACCATGCGAAACCCGAGTCCCGGCAGCGCCGGCCGTGGCTGGGTATCTACTTCCGCTGCTGCGCCGTCTACGGCCGTATCTATCGCAACGCGCTCGGGACACGGTATACGGGGCACTGCCCCCGATGCCGGGCGGAAGTGAGCGCCCGTATCGGTCCCGGTGGTACCGGCATGCGCTTCTTCGAGGCGAGATGATCGAGCGCGGCAGGCGGCGCCCTTCGGAGGCCGCTAAGCTTTGATCATGGCATGGATCGGCGAGACGTCGTACGACATCGGCAAGCCGGGCGAGCGTTGCGCCGCGACGGGTGAGCTGCTCAAGCCCGGGCAGGAATATGTCGCCGTGCTGCTTTGGCCCCCGGCGGGGACCGAGACCGGGCGCGATGCCGATGCCGCGGCGGACGGGGACGAAGAGAAGCTTCAGCGCCTTGATTTTTCCCGAGCTGCGTGGGAAGCCGGTCGCGGCCCATCCGCCGAGTCGATCTTCGCGTTCTGGCGCGGCGTCGTTCCGGAACCTGGCCGGAAAAAGCAATCGCTCATCGACGATGACAGTCTGCTCGCCATCTTCGAGCAGCTCGAAGGAGCCGAAGAGCCGAGGCGCGTGGCGTTCCGCTTCGTCCTGGCGCTCAGCCTCATCCGCAAGAGACTCCTCAAGCTCGTCGGCTCGCGCGACGGCGCCATGATCGTGCGCATGAAGGGCGCGCCGGACGATGCGCCTCCTATGGAGGTCATCGACCCGGGGCTGAGCGCCGAGATGATCCGAGACGTCACGGAGCAGATTTCCGCCCTGATTGTGGGGGATGGTTGATGCCGTGGCGCCGGTTGGGATTCGCGCTGGCGTGCCTCACGCTGACGGCACCTCTGGTTTCGTTGTCAGGGTGCACAGGATCGCGAACGGCTCCCGCGGGCGCCGAGAGGCCCGGCACGATCGTGAGCTACGAGGAGATTCGGTCGCGATACAACCAGCGGACGTCGCGTCTTCATCGAATCTGGTCGCGCGCCGTGGTGAGCATGCGCTGGCAGGACGAAGAGGGTCGATCGCGCAGCGAGCAGGGCGAGGGGCACCTTCAGCTTGAGCAGCCGACCAAGCTCGCCCTGAGCGCCGGAAAGCTCGGCGAAATCCTGATCTGGTTCGGCAGCGACGCTGAACGGTACTGGCTGATCGATCGCACGGAATCAAAGCGGGCATACTTCGGCCGTCACGACGCCATCTCCAGGCGCAAGCTCGCTTCGCTCGGCCTGCCCGCCGCGCCGTCGGAACTCCTCACCCTGCTGGGCATCCGCAACTTGCCGAGTGAAGGGACGCTTGCGAAAGCGGGATGGACGGTGAACGTCGCACAGGCCGGCCGCGGGGAGGGATCGGACGGCTCTCTGGTCGTCGAGTTGCGCGGACGCACCACGCTCTGGCGCTACGTGCTCGAACCGAAGGAGCTTCTGCCCACGCGCATCGAACTGTGGTTTGTGTCGTCCGATGCGCCCACCGAAAGCCGGGCACATGAGGTCCATCGTCGCAGGCTGCTTTCCGCCACGCTGGAGAACTACGACGACGTCGAACTCAAAGGCGTGGGAGGGTTCTTTCCCAAGCTGGCCGGTCGCGTACGCATCACGGATGAATCGAGCGGCGCTGTGCTGGGGTTGTCGCTGGCCGGCATGAGCGACAAGGCTTCGCGCGCCGAGGCCTTTGACCTCGACAGCCTGCTCGAACGTCTCGGGCCGATGGATGAGATTGTCGATCTCGATGAGAGGCTTCGCGTCCGCGACTAGCCGCGCGCTGGCTCCGCTCCTCGCATGGCAGATTCTTCCATCCAGCCCGACGCACGCGGCACGTTCCCTGACATCAGGCGGGCCGTTCTCCTGTCCATTGTGATCATCGCAACCGCTTGCGCCCCGTGCCCCGCCGATGCCGATCATGATTTCTGGCCCGCGGCGGGCAGCGAACGACACGGTTGGTTCGTCGGCCCCGCGCCCGGCCTCGGCGGTGCTTCCTGCGCACTCTTTCACATTGATGGCTCCGATCCGCCCGGTGTCATTCGCGCCGTGGCGCCGCTGGCGATTCGCCCGGAATGGATGGCAGCCGAAGGCGAACGGGTTGTGCTCGTCTTCCCTCAGGATCAGGCGGGCGTACGCCAGGTGCGGGAAGTGAACGCGCGCCGAGTGCGAGAGAGAACCGAGTATTCGAGGTTCTTGGCGCTTGCCCCGATGGTTCACGAGGGCGCCTTGAACGGGTTGGCACTCGTATCTGGGGAGGTTGTCGCCCTGCTGCACAGTCAACCGCCGGCGCAGAACCGGCTTGGGCCATCGGTTGGTGTAGGTTTGTGGGAGCTGTTCGTGCTGAACCCTGGCGGCTGGGACGAGCTTGCTCTCCCGGCGGATGTGTTCGAAGGCATCGACCCGGATCGCTCTTCGTTTGCCTTGGCGCGCATCGACGAATACCTGGCGCTGATATCCGTTCCGACTCGCGGGAACGGCGCCGGCCACTCGCCGGGCCGGGTCTGGCTGCTCGACCCTCCGAGGGAAACGCTCCGCGTGCGGGATGAGTGGGAGCTGCCTCCCTCGGTCGGCCAAGAGGGCGGGACGCTGTATTGGGGGATCGGGACGAGGCTCGCCGCGGTGGGGAGCGTGGGTGAAGCGCTCTCGTTCGCCGTTCTGATGCGGGATGCCGCGTCCCATCGCTTCACGACCTCGAAGGGGCGCGAGAGCGGCGCATGGCTCATCGTGGGAGACGTCGTCTGGCGGATACGCTCAAGCGGATCGGGCACGATCAAGGAAGGGGGCCAGCTGCGCTGCGACGTTTGGACAATGAGTGGCGCTCCGCTCTTCAGCGGACCTGCCGTCATCCCCGGGCCTGTGACCCGCAGAGATATCCAGAATCTGGCACTTCTCCTCGGCTTGGTGATGGCGACTGCGACGGTTTTCGTGTTGCGCCCCGGCGCGGTGCGATCGCGAGGAGATGTGCTTCCGCCGGCCGTGCAGGAAGCCGGTCCGGGGCGACGCATCGTCGCCGCGGTCTTGGATGCGTTGCCCGCCTTGCTGGCGACGACGCTCTCACTGGGTGTGCCGATCGGCTCGGCCGGTCAGTTGATCGAGCACCTCGCCTTCGAGCACGGGGCTTGGCTGATGCTCGTGAGCTTTGGGGCGACGGTGGCGCATTGCGCCCTGGGTGATCGGTTGTTCGGACGCACGCTTGGCAAGGCCATCCTCGGCTGCCGGACCATCGGAGGGGTTCGGCAAGTCGCTTCGTCGGTTCCTGACGAGGAGCCGCGGATCACGTTCACGCGGGTGAGCTGGAGCCAGGCGATTCTGCGCAACTCCGTACGCTTCCTCTGCCCGCCCCTGGTACTGCTCTTGATGGTCAAGGCCCTCTCCCCTCGACAGGGCGGGGCCCGGATCACATTCTCCGAGCCGTGGGGCTTCGGAACGTGGGTCGTCGTCCGCAGTTCCCGGCCTGCCGGGGAGTAGGACGGACCTTCCCCATGCTGGGGATGGCACAGGATTCGATCCGATGACAGATTGCGCCCGGCAGCGAGGCGTGTCACCCCTGCCGGAACTCGAGGTGACGGCGTGGCGGAATCAAGCAAGAAGGAGACTGGAACGTCCGCGGGGACTCCGGGGGCGCCCCCTGCCGCGGAGGCTCCGCGCCGGGCGGTCCCGCTGAGGGGCCGGCGTGACCTGTGGCAGATACCCGTGCTGCTGGGCGCGGTCGTGCTCTTGTCAATCGGGCTGATGAAATGGGTGGAAGGTGCGCCGCGCCCGGACTTCGAGGCGGCGCTCAAGGATGTCGAAACCCTGCTCGAGCAGCGCGAGTACGACGCCGCACTCGCCCTCCTGCGCGATCCGATCGGAACGCACCTCGGCGAGCCTGAAGCGACCGAGGAGATCCGCCAGCGCTATTTCCTCCTCAGCGGCGATGCGACCTTCCTTTCGGCGCGGCAGAAGGAAGCGGATGATCCGGCGTACCACGAGCAGGTCGTTTCGATGTACTCGCAGGCTCGCACCCACGGGGCACAGCTCGATCCGCGACGTCTTGCGCGCCTCGCCGACTCGCTCGTCAGCCTGGGGCGCATCCAGGACGGACTGAAGGAAGCCCGCGCGATTCCGGATGACTCCGCGGAACTCCGCCACCGAGTGATCCGGCGAGTCGTTGAAGAGTGCCTCGCTTCGGAGAAGCCCGCACTGAACACGGAGGAAGTGCTCGACCTCCTCAGCGAGCTGAAGGACGATCCTCGCTCTTCGGAGCAGGAGCGTCTCTGGGCGGTGACGCAGCAGACACGCCTGCGATTGAAGGGCGGTTACCCTGAAGACGCGATCAAGCGCCTCATTCCGGAGATCGCCAGGCTCGACAGCCGACTCACCCCGGAAGCCGGGGAGCTTTTTGTTCTGCTGGGCAGGGCGTACCTTGAAATCGGGGATCCCGATGCGGCTGAGGAACAGCTCGCACTCGCGCTGAGGGTGCTCCCCGAGGGGGATGCGGCCGCTGCGCAGGCCCAGGTCATGAACGGCCGGATCGCTCAGTTGCGAGGCGAGCCGGACGCGGCGCGAGAGCTGTACGAGATGGTCTACACCAGGTTCGCTCACACGCCCGCGGCACAGGAGGCCGCGCTCGGGCTGGCGGAAACCCGCGCTCAGCTCGGTGACTTCGATGGTTCAATCCAGGCGTATGAGGACGTTCTGCACGGACTCACGAGTCCCGAACTTCGCGGTGACACGGACCCGCAGACGGTCGAGAAGAGCCTCGTCGATCGGTACGTCGAGCGATTCGCCGCCGAGGATTACGTTCATGCACTCGGCTACGCCGCGCTCATCGAACGTCTGTACCCCGTGGAACGCCTCCCCGCCGATGCCCTCCTCCGAATCGCGGAAACGAATCGAGCGCTCGGCGCGCAGCTGCTCGGCAAGGCCGGTGAAGCGGCCGGTGTCGATGCCGATGAGGCGATGGATCCGACGCGGCTCGACCCCGTGACGCTCGAGGAAGCGCGCGGCCGGTTCTTCACGGCCGCCGAATATTTCCGCCGCCATGCCAAGGCGGCCATGCTGGGCGACCCGGAAGTCGCCGCCGAGTCTCTCTGGAACGCCGCCGATGCATACGACCGGGCCGGTGAGCAGGAGCTGGCCATCAATGCGTTCGGCGATTTCGTCCAGGCCCGGGCGCAGGATCCCCGCGCCGTCGAGGGGCGATACCGCATCGCTCGTGCCCACCAGTCCCGCGGCGACTACGCCCTCGCGATCAAGTTCTTCGAGGAAATTCTCGAGACCAGCCCGCGCTCGGACATGGCCGCGCGGGCGACGGTCCCGCTCGCCCAGTGCTACCTGCTCGCCTCGGATGACGCCGACAGCGAGAAGGCCGAGCGTTTGTTGCTCACGGTGCTCGACGGCGAACAGTTCGAGCCGACCGCGGCGCAGTTCCGTGCCGCGCTGATCGAACTCGGTCAGATGTACCGGCGAGTGGGCCGGTATCCGCAGGCGATCGAGCGCCTCAACGAAGCCATCACTCGCTACCCCGAACTGTCTGAGCGTCCCGAGATTCTGTTCACGCTGGCCGACGCCAACCGCCTCTCGGCGGCGGAGATCGGCAAGATGCTGCGCGAAGCGCGTCCGCAGGCGGAGCGGATCGATCTGGTCCGGACGAGGCAGGAGCGGCTTCAGGAAGCGCTCGCACTCTATGAACGTGTGCGTGAGCAGCTCGAGGAACTTGATCCGCGCACGCTGACGTCGCTTCAGTCCACCATGCTCAGAAACGCGATGCTCTACCGGGGCGACTGCGCTTTCGACCTCGGTGAAGAGGCGGCGAACGATCCCGCCGTCGCGCAGGCCATGTTCGAACGCGCGATCCGCTACTACGACGGGGCAGCGCAGCGATACGCCGACGATCCCGCCTCGCTGGTCGCCATGGTGCAGATCGTCAACTGCTACGCAGCGCTCGGCCGCTGGCGCGAAGCCCTCACCGCGCACGAACGAGCCAAGTCGCGGTTGCGCGAGATGCCCGATCAGGTCTGGGACGATGCAAACTCCCCCATGGCCCGCGCCCACTGGGAGCGCTGGCTTGCCTCCAGCATACGGCTGGATGAGATGGCCGCCGCCGAACGCCAGGAACCTTGAGCGGCGACTCTGCCGCCCGGCCCGCCGGTCCTGCCCGTCGACCTCCGCATTTTGATGCTCAAGCGCGGAACTTGCCGAATGGTGAGGAGCCGGATCGATCTCCGCGTAAGGACTGCGCGGTTCCGGCGGATTGGGGTCAGGATGACCGGCACGGAGCGACAAAAAGGGGCGGTCGGCAGCCAAGTCCTGCCGGTGGAGCCGGATGCCGGCGCCACGGTCGCCCGGCTGCACAGGCTTCTGGACCGGCAGTTCGAGTTGTACTCCGCGCTGGCCGCGCACGCACGCAGGCAATCAGGCCTGATCGATCGTTCCGAGGCGGACGAACTGATCGGCGTGCTCGCGCAGCGGCAGCTGCTGGTGGACCAGATCGAGGCGACGGCGAAGGAACTCGAGCCTCTGCGCACGCAGTGGCAGACCATCGTGCAGAGCCTTCCCGGTCACCATCGCGCCGGAATCCTGCGCAAAATTGAGCAGATGGAGGAGTTGATCGCCGAAATCGCCGAGCGCGACCGCGCGGATGAGGACGCGCTGGCCAAGCGGCGAAACCGCATCGCGGATGAACTCGCCTCGCTCTCGCGCGCCAGTGGCGCGGTGGAAGCCTATGGACGAGCCGGCGGCCTCGCGGACGCCGCGCGCGCCCGATTCCAGGATCGGAAGGGATAGCCCGTGACCCGGCTGGAAACGCGCTCCCGACCCGTCCTTGGTGCGACCCTTCGCCCGTCGCGCGATGCTCTGCAGATCCCTCCGGCTGCACCGATGGGCGCCGGTGATCTCGCGGACCTCATCGCCGTCTTCAACGATGTGACGGCACGCCTCACCGCGACGCATGAGTCGCTTCGTGCGGAAGTCACGCGTCTGGAGGAAGAGCTTCGCGGCACCAAGCGCCAACTGGAGCGGAGCCGTGAGCTGGCCGCACTCGGCGAGATGGCGGCGGGTATCGCCCACGAGGTCCGCAATCCGCTGGGGTCCATCAAGCTCGATGCGGGGATGCTCATGGAGGAGCTTTCCGACCGGCCCGAGGCCCGATCCGTCGCGGCCCGCATCGCCCAGGCCGTGGACCGGCTCAACGGAGTTGTCGGGGACGTGCTTGCCTTCTCTCGCACCATGCGCGTGCGACGGGAGTCCGTGCATGCCGTGGAGCTGCTCGAACAGGCCCGTGATGCCTGTGCGGACCTGATTGCGGAGTTCGGTATCGATGTACGGATCGAGCATGCACGGGGCATGCAAGGCTGCGGGGGCTTGGTGACGTGCGACCGCGGCCTGATGCACCAGGCGCTGGTCAACGTGATCCGCAACGCCTGTCAGGCTCTCGGCGAGGACACCGCCGCCGGGCAGGAAGGGGAATCCGGGACGGAGCGCGTGCTTCGGCTCAAGGTCCAGCGGCGGCGCGTGCTCGCCGGCGCCGAGCACGCTCATCGCATTTCCATGATGAGCTGGGTGGTGCGCGACAATGGGCCGGGCATTCCCGCCGATGCTCTGACGCGCGTCTTCAACCCCTTCTACACCACACGTCACACGGGAACCGGCCTCGGTCTTGCCATCGTGCATCGCATCGTCGATGCGCATGGCGGGCGGGTGGAGATACGGCGCAACTGCGATACGGATGGTGAACCCGGAACCACCGTGGAGCTGCTTGTCCCCGTTGCGGGGCAGGGTGCTCCCGGTGTGTCGGATGCGAGGTCCGAGGACATCCGGAGTCAGCATCAGGGCTTGTGAGGAGGATGGCGGCATGCGGACCGTTCTGGTCGTCGATGACAAGGAAATGATGCGCGACAGCGTCGCCATGACGCTCAAGCGAGCGGGCTTTCAGGTCGTCTCCGCCAGCGACGGCGCGGGCGCGCTCTCCGTGGTCGCCTCGCGGCGGCCGGATGTCGTGGTCAGCGATCTCAAGATGCCGGGCATGAGCGGTCTGGAGCTGATCGAACGCATCAGAGGCATCGATGATGAACTTCCCATCGTGCTCATGACTGCGTTCGGCACCGTCGAAACCGCGGTCCAGGCCATGAAGCTCGGCGCCTACGACTATGTGACCAAGCCCTTCGAGGGCGATGAACTGGTCGTCGCGGTCAAGCGAGCGATCGAACATGCCCGGCTCAAACGGGAAAACGCCGTGCTGAAGCTCGGCGCAGCCCCCGCCGCTGGTGGCGGCTCAGCGCCCCAGACCGGTCGCCGCGGCCTGGATCGGATCATCGGGGAGTCGCCCGCGATGCGGGAAGTCAAGGCGCGGCTCGCCGCCATCGCCGCATCGCACGGAACGGTGCTCATCACGGGAGAGTCCGGAACCGGCAAGGAAATCGTCGCCCGCGCCATGCATGAAATGAGCCCCCGCGCCGAAGAACCCTTTCTCGGCGTCAACTGCGCGGCCATGAGCGAATCGCTGCTCGAGTCCGAGCTGTTCGGGCACGAGAAAGGCGCCTTCACCGGGGCGGACCGGCTCCGCAAGGGACGTTTCGAGCTGGCCCACGGCGGAACGCTTCTTCTCGATGAAATCAGCGAAGTGCGCCCGCAGATTCAGGCCAAGCTGCTCCGAGTCCTTCAGGAGCGGTCATTCGAGCGCGTCGGGTCCAGCCTGTCCATCGGTGTGGATGTGCGCGTCTTCGCGACCACCAACCGCGACCTCGGCGCAGAGGTTGCCAAGGGCAGCTTCCGATCTGACCTGTTCTATCGCCTCAACGTTCTGCCCGTTCACCTGCCGCCGCTGCGCGAACGCATGGCGGATGTTGCCATGCTCGCCCCGCACTTCGTCCGCGTCATCGCGGAGCGCGAAGGGCGGCCCGGCCTCGAACTGAGCGACGGAGCATTGAACCTGCTCATGTCCTACTCGTGGCCCGGCAACGTCCGGGAGCTTCAGAACCTGTGTGAACGCGCGGTCGTGCTGGCCACGGGGACGACCATCGACGCGGACCTCATCCGCGGCTGGATGGCACAGGGCGCCTCGGACGGCGCCCGGCTGAACGGCAGCATCCTGATGGAAGCTCGCCTCCCGGAGATTGTCAGTCGGGATGTGCACGTCGCCGCCGGCAACGGCAACGGAGTGCATGGCAAGCCCATGTTCGTCATGGGCGATGAGCCTCGCCCGCTCGAGGACATCGAACGCGACGTGATCGTCCAAACCCTCCGGCGCTTCAACGGCCACCGGGCCAAGACCGCCACCGCCCTGGGAATCGGCGTCCGTACTCTGGGCCTGAAGCTCAAGAAGTGGAAGGAAATGCGCCTGGTGGCCGAGAGCCTCTAGCGGAGCTCGCCGAAGACCGGAACCGCCATCGTCCCCCGCGGGCTTTGGCGCGAGACTTGCTGAAAGCCTGCCGATGTTCATCGATGGACTCATCAACGCCGATGCCATGCCCGCCTTGGAAGCGGTGGCCAAGCTGGCCGCACGCCGCCAGGAACTCATCCAGCACAACATCGCCAACTTCTCGACGCCGCGATTCGAGCCGGTGGATGTCGACGTCGCCGAGTTCCGTGAAGCGCTGGCCCGCGCGGTGGATCGCCGGCGGGAGCAGTTCGGGGGTCAACGCGGCGAGCTTCCCATCAAGTCCACGTCCACCGTCGAGGCGGTGAAGGAAGGGAACGACCTGCGGCTCACGCTGCACCCGAAGGCGATCGGCGAGAACATCCTATTCCACGATCGCAACAACCGCGATCTGGAGCGCATCATGCAGGACCTTGTCGAGAACGTCGGCACATTCCGCGTTGCGACGGAACTTTGGAAGAGCCGCATGGGCCTTCTTCAGGGAGCCATCCGCGAGCAGGCATGACCCCAAATTGATTGACTCCGCGAGGGAAAGGACGGTCCCACGTGTACGGCAGCCTGGACATTTCGGTCAGCGGAATGGTCGCGCAGCGGATTCGGCTTGAGACCATCGCCGCGAATATTGCCAACCGCGACGCCGTGCTCGATGGCACGGGAAACCCGAATCCGCCTCATCGGAAGTTCGCAATCTTTGCGCCGGGCGATCCCGCGGCCGCTACACCAGCGGGAAAGAACTTGGGCGTGCACGTCGCCGCAATCGCGGAGGAAGTCAGCGAGTATCGCAAGGTCTGGGATCCCGGGCATCCTCTGGCGAAGCCGGAGGGTCATCCCGATGCCGGCTGGGTGTACTACCCGAACATTGACCCTGTGACAGAGCAGGTCAACGCCGTCGAAGCCGCCCGCGCGTATGAGGCGAACGTCGCCGCGGCCGAAGCGGCCAAGGCCCTTGTGGCGCAGGCTTTGCGGTTGCTCGCATGATTCGCTCTGTGCGCGTCGCACATGACGGAAAGGCAGGAAACTCATGGTGGATCCGCTGGGACTGATCGGAGCGAGGGCGGGAGGCCTCGATCCCGTGCACGGCGCGGGTCGCTTCCCGGCCGGCGGGCCGGTTCCCGAACCCGGCGCGCCGTCGTTCAAGGACTTGCTGCTTCAGAATCTCTCTCAGGTCAATCAGTTGCAGGCCGATGCCACGCGCGCCGTCGAGGATCTTGCCAGCGGCCGGCGGACCGATCTGGAAACCGTGCTGATGGCGACGCAAAAGGCCGACACGGCGTTCCGCATGCTGCAAGCCGTGCGGAACAAGGTGCTTGAGGCATACGAGGAAGTAAAGCAGATGCGAGCCTGACCCTCGGAGTTCTCGAACGGGTTCTTCTCGCTCGCTTCGGTTCACCATCGCGCAGGAATTGCTCGGCTTGGAGCGCGGACGTTGCGCCCTTTGGTGAGTTTCAAGCGGCCTTTGCGCGATGGTCGAAAGCTAGAGGCTGCCGGCGGTGCGACCCACGCCGCAGGCAACCGCGGGAGGATTCCGCGGAGCGATCGGGCATGGAGGCCGCGTTGTGAGCCGATTCCGCCAGGTACTCGACACGGTCAAGTCCAACCTGTCGAAACTGACGGTCAGCCAGAAGCTGCTGATCGGCAGCCTCTGTGTCGTGATGCTCATGACGCTCTTCCTGGTGCAGCAGTACACCGGCTCGCCGACGCTTTCGCCCCTCCTGCCCGGCCTCGGTTCGGAAGAGCAGCAGGAAGCCATTCAGTTCCTCGACGCCAACCACATCGAGTATCAGTTGAGCCGCGACGGCCAGCCCATGGTGGCGCCCGAGCGTCGCTACAGCGTGCTCGCTCAGATGAACTCCCAGGGCAAGCTCCCCGGCGACAAGAGGCTGCTGCTGGATGAGCTGGCGAAGGAGAAGAACTCCTGGACGAGGAGCGCCCAGCAGAACAAGCAGGCGGAGATCATCGCCGTTCAGAACGAGTTGAACCGCATCATCTCGCAGATGGATGGTGTGCGGTCGGCGAGCGTCCTGATGGACATTCCCGCCAGCCGCTCGCTCGGCGAACCAAGCCGCGCTCCGACCGCAGCCGTCACCGTCTTCACCGACGGCGGCATGAGCCGTTCGATGATCGACGCCATCGCTCATCTGGTGGCCGGCTCGCGGTCCGGGCTGGCCGTGGATCGCGTGCGCGTGATCGATGGAACCACACGCCAGCAGTTCCGCGCGCGTGATGAAAGCGCGCTCTCGGCGAGCACATATGAGGAGCGGCAGATCGCCGTCGAAGACCGCACTCAGCGGAAGGTCTCCGACCTGCTTTCCTCCTACATCCCCGGCGTGGTCGTCGCTGTGCATGCCATCGTGGAGAACAGCCAGCGCACCAGCGAAACCAGCGAAGTACTTCCCGAGGGCAAGGGGACGACCAGCGTACTCGTGCACGAAGTCGCCAATGAAACACGCACATCGGAAGCCGCGCGTGGCGCGGAACCGGGCGTCCGGGCCAATACCGGCGCCGACATCTCCGGAAGTTCCGCCGGCGGCGCAGGCTCGCAGCAGACCGAAACCGAGAGTTCGTTTGAAGCCGAGTTCGGACGTGCCGTCGAGCGCCGCGTGACCCCCGGGGGGTTCCCCATCAAGATCAATGCGGTCGTCAACATTCCACGACCCTACTTCGAGGAGATCTGGCGGCGGCGCCAGGCAACGTCCGCCGCGTCGCCGGCCGGCGCCGCCCCGGACGCCGCCGCGCCCGCCTCTCCATCCGATACAGACCAGACTTTCCAGCAGATCCAGAAGGATGAGATCGCGCGGATCCGCGCCGAAGTTGAAAAGCTGATCGATACCACTCATGCGGAGAACACCGTCAAGGGTCAGGTGGAGGTGTCCATGATCCCGACCATGCCGGACCTGGGCGGCGCGGGGGGGCCGTCGAGCGCCGGGCTTCTCAATCTCGGCGGCGGAGAAGTGCTCGCGCTCGGCGACCTCATTCGCACCATCGGTCTCGGCGGCCTTGCGCTGATGTCGCTCGGCCTCGTCGTCATGACCGCGCTGAAGGCCAACAAGCGCGAGCAGTTGCCCAGTGCCTCCGAACTCGTCGGCGTGCCACCGGCGCTGGAACCCAACGCCGATCTCGTCGGCGAAGCGGGCGCTGCGGACCCCGTGCTCGCCGGCATCGAACTGACCGAGGACGACATGAAGCTGCGCAAGGTCGCAGAACAGGTGCAGGCCATGGTCAAGGAGCGGCCCGCGGATGCGGCCGCGATCATCGGCCGCTGGGTAACCGCAGCGGATTGAAGCAGCATCACGGGAAGGCCATTACACGTTCGAAGGTGCTCATCGCATGCCCCGAAAGCCCGGCGAGAAACTCCCGACAGATCCCGCACAACTGGACGGCGTCACCAAGGCCGCCATTCTTCTTCTCACGCTCGATGCTCCGGCCGCCGCCGAGGTGCTCAAGAAACTGCCTCCTGAAATCGTCGAAGACGTAACCCGAGAACTCGCCGGTCTCGGGCGCGTGCCCGAGGCGCTTCGCGAAAGCGTCGTCGAAGAGTTCTATGGAATCTCGCTCGCCTTCCAGCACCAGAGCGAGGGAGGTCTGGAGTACGCACGGGCGCTGCTCAAGGAAGCCCTCGATCCCAAGACGGCGGAGAAAGTGCTGGGGCAGATCCAGACCCACGTCACCAAGGCTCCGTTCTCCTTCCTGCAGAAGGCTGAAACGGACAGCCTCCTCACCTTCATCCAGGATGAACATCCTCAGACCATCGCCCTCATCGTCTGCCACCTCCCGCACCACAAGGCTTCCGAGATTCTCGTGGGCCTGCCGCTGCAGAAACAGATCGAAGTCATCAAGCGCATCGCCAACATGGAGCAGACGAACCCGGAGGTGATCCGAGAGGTCGAACGCGGCCTCGAATCCAGGCTCTCGAGCATGCTCACACAGAGCATGGAGAAGGCCGGGGGAGTTCCCACGGTCGCGGAAATCCTCAACCTCGCGGACCGCTCCACGGAGAAGGCGATCATGGACGGGCTGGAAGCCGAAGACCCCGACCTCGTCGAGGAGATCCGCCGCCTGATGTTCGTGTTCGAGGACATCAAGATGGTGGACGACAAGGGCATTCAGGCCGTGCTCCGCGAGATCGACAACGACGAGCTGGCGCTGGCGCTCAAGACCGCGAGCCAGGAACTCAAGGACAAGATCTTCGCGAACATGTCCGAACGCGCCGCCGGCCTCATCAAGGAGGACATGGAATACATGGGGCCGGTGCGCGTGAGCGATGTCGAGGCCGCGCAGCAGCGCATCGTGGATGTCGTCCGTCGTCTCGAAGAGGCCGGAGAGATCATCATCGCCGGACGCGGCGGACAGGAAGAACTGATTGTCTAGCGGCACGAACCCCCCGATGTGTTCTGCACTTCGGGCGGCGGTCGCGGAGAGGTGTGCCCCGTGGCGCTGATCAGACGAGCGGATGCGGCATTGCTGGCCAAAGATGCCATCGTGCTCGACCTTGCGGATCTTCGCCGCCAGGGCGAGAAGATCATTCAGACCGCGCGCGAGCAGGCACGCGCCCTCCTGGAGAACGCCGAGCGCGAGAAACAGGTGCGGCTCAACGGCGCTCGCGTCCAGGGGTTCGAAGCCGGACGCAAGGAAGGTTACGAGCGAGGGCTTGCCGAAGGTCGCGAGCGCGGCCAGGCGGATGCGGTCCGGGAGCTTGGCGAGCAGCTCGCGCGACTCTCGGCTTCGTGGCAGTCGGCGCTCGACCAGTTCGAACGCGATCGCGCCGACATGCTCGATGAGGCGCGGGCGGATGTCGTGGAACTTGCCGTCGCGATCGCGCAGCGCGTCACACGTCGCGCCATTCGCTTTGATCCGCAGACCGTGCGCGGCCCCCTGGAAGCGGCTCTGGAGCAGGTCATGCGGGCCTCGCGCCTGGTCATCCACGTCCACCCGGACGATCTGCGCCTGACTCAGTCCTGCCTCCCCGAGCTGGCCGCTCGCTTCTCCGCGTGCGAGCACGCTGAGGTGATCCCCGATCCGACTCTGGAACGCGGCGGGTGCGTGATACGCACGCCCAGCGGCCACATCGACGCCTCCGTCGATGGCCAGCTTGAACGCATCATTCAGGCCATTGTGCCGGAGCGAGCCTCCGAGCCGAACACGCCAACCCATGCCGCAGACAGTACCGACCCGGGCGACCGCACCGCCGATGGCGGCCATCAAAGCAACGCGGAACCCTCGGAGCCTGCGCCGTGACACCCCTGCGAGGATTGATCCGCGCGGTCGAGCGCATCGAGTCGTTGCAGGCCGCGGGCACCGTCACATCGCTGCGCGGGCTGACGCTGCTCGTCGAGGGCCTGCCGGCCACCGTGGGAACGGTCGTGACCATCGAGGGCGCGCAGTCTCACGGTGCCGCCCCGAAGTTCCAGAAGCGCGCCGAGGTCGTCGGCTTTGATGCGGGCCGCTCCATCGTGATGATGCTGGACGACGCCGCGGGCGTTCGCCCCGGCGACCGGGTCATAACGCGCGACTTCGCGGCCGGAGTGCGGGTCGGGCGAACACTTCTCGGCCGCGTGGTCAACGGCATGGGAGAGCCGATCGACGGCCGAGGCCCGATTCGCCATACCACGTTCCGGTCCGTGATCGCCGAACCCCTCAGCGCCATGAAGCGTCGGCCTATCCGCGAGGTCTTGCCCACGGGAGTCCGCGCCATCGACCTGATGACCACGGTCGGCAAGGGCCAGCGCATCGGCATCTTCGCGGGGCCTGGTGTCGGCAAGAGCACCATGCTCTCCATGTTGGCGCGCCGCGCGAGCAGCGATGTCAACGTGATTGCCCTGGTCGGCGAACGCGGCCGCGAAGTGCGCGATTTCATCGACCATGCACTGGGAGAAGAGGGGATGCGCCGGAGCATCGTGGTCGTCGCGACCAGTGATGAGGCGCCGCGCATGCGCGTCCGGGCGGTCTCCGTGGCGTGCGCCCTGGCGGAGCATTTCCGCGACCAGGGGCTGGACGTGATGTTCATGCTCGACTCCGTCACGCGGCTCGCCCACGCTCAGCGGCAGGTCGGACTTGCCGTGGGTGAGCCGCCCGCGACGAAGGGCTACACGCCCAGCGTCTTTTCGCTGCTTCCCGGCGTGCTCGAGCGGGCCGGCGCAGTCGAGGCGGATCACGCCGCTGCGCGCCGCGCCGGTTCGGTCACTGGTTTCTATGCCGTACTCGTCGAGGGAGATGATCTCACGGAACCCGTTTCCGACGCCGTCCGCGGCATCCTCGACGGCCACATCGTCCTCTCTCGGAAACTGGCCCACAAGGCGCACTATCCCGCGATTGATGTTCTGGAATCCATCAGCCGCGTGGCCAACGAGATCATCACGCCCGCGCACCGTGCGGCACGCGATCGCGTGCTCCGGCTGCTTGCCGCTCACCGCGATGTGGACGAACTGATCCAGATCGGCGCGTACGCGCCCGGTTCCAGCCCCTCCGCGGATGCCGCGATCCGCCTCAAACCGCGCATCGACGCGCTGCTCAGGCAGGGCGTTGATGAAGTCACGCCTATGGATGAAGCGCGCGAGGAGCTTCTTCGGCTTGCCAAGGAGGCGGAGACTCTCGAATCCTCGCCGGCGCGCCCGGGCGCCCCCCGCGCCGGCTCATCGGCCGCACCGGTCGCAGGATAATTCGTCGTGAAACGATTCCGCTTTCCATACCAGGCCCTGCTCGAGCATCGCCGGCGCACGGAACGCGACAGGCAGATCGCGGTCGCCGGTATCGAGCGCGAACGCCGCGAGGTCGAGCGATCGCTGGCCGAGTGTCAGGCGGCCATCAACTCCGCACAGTCGGACCTCCGGGCAGCGCTCCTCCCGGCTTCACCGAACGGCGAAGGGGCCGCCGCTTCCCTCAATGTGTCCGCCGTCCGGTTGCAGGCGAACGCAGCCCTTCACCTCCGGCTTCGGGGCAATCAGCTCGTGCTCAAGCTGGCCGGCATTCACCGGAGGCTCGAGGCCGCTCGCGCCGAGCTGGCCTCCGCCGCCAAGGATCGGCGCGCGGTCGAGCTGCTCAAGGAACGCAGGTTCGAGGAGTGGAAGGCCTCGCTCCGCAAGACTGAAGACGCCGAAACCGATGAGATCGCCGTCATTCGCGCCGCCACTACAGGGCGCGAAACGGCCGCGCCCGCAGGAGGTGCTCCATGATCAAGAGTCTCTGGACTGTCATATCCGTTCTGGCATTGGCGAATCTCATGGCGCTGGCAGCCTTCTTTGTCTGGCTCGGAGCGACGGACAGGCTCAGCAGATCCCGCATCCAGGAGGTTCGAGAACTCTTCCGCTCACCTGTCACGGCCCAACAGACCCCGGCGCCCGGCGATGCGGAAGGAGGCGAACAGGCTGCGGACGACCATCCAAAGACCGGAGCACCGGTCACAGCCGAACAGCGCCTCGCCATCATCCGCGAGTACGACGAAGTCGCTCGGCAGCGATATCAGCGCGTCCAGCGCGAAACCGAAGACCTGATCTCCACACTCGCGGAGGAGCGCCGCGCCCTTGAGGCGCGCGAAGCCCGGTTCCAGGAGGAGCGGGCCGCTTGGGAGTCCGAGCGCAAGCGCATCGAGGAGCTTGAGGGGAGTGAGCAGTTCCAGAAGGCGCTGGGTGTGTATATCTCCCTCAAACCATCGCAGGCCAAGGACATGCTGGCCGCCCTCATCGCCAAGGGCGAACTGCCGCAGGTTGTCTCCTACCTTGACGCCATGCCGGATCGGAACTCGGCCAAGATCATCGAGGAGTTCCACGCTCAGGACCCTGCTTTGGCAGCGGATTTGCTCGAGCGACTCAGGACGCACGGCTTCGCCGCCGTCGTGCCTGAGGAACCCTGAATGCCCTCGCTCTCCGGTCTTTTGAGCTGCCCGGTTGTACCCAAGACCCCGCTCGGCGCTCATTCCGGCCTGCAGGATGCCCCCGCTGCGGCGGATTCGCTCCCTTCGATCGACCTCGCGGATGCGGCCGAGTCGCACTCCTTCCGGTCCGTGATGCGCCGGGGCGAATCGTCTGCCGGCGGCGCCGAACCACCCGATGAGGCGCACGATCCGCGCGAACCTGCGCGGGAAACGGATATTCCCGAAGCGCAAACTCCGCCGGATGCGCCGCTCACCTCTGAACCAGAGGTTTCTTCCGATTCCCGGGTGTCCGCGCTTGATCAGAGCGCGGACCCAATGCCGGCAGACCCGTCGTCCCAGGCCGCGCCACGTACCTCCAGCGGCGATGGCGACGCCCGGCAAGTGCTCGGCCCGGACGGTCGCATGCTCCCGACCGGGATCGTCGTCACATCCAATCTTCCTTCCGATTCGCCGTCGACTCTTCAGGTGAACGACGTGCCGTTGCCGAAGGCGTCGGGGAACGTGGTGACCGCGGGCCAGTTGCCTCACACGCCTGCTCCCGCTTCGGAAGCGCCCGCTCCACGGGGACCGATCGGTCGCGTCGAAACGCCTTCGGATCGGACCAGGTCCGACACCGCGCCGGACGCAACCCGAGGAGATCGCCTGAATGCTCCGGTGCCGGAACCGGTTGAAGGAGACGTAGTTTTCCACGGAGCACCCAAGCCACAGGCTGATCAGCCTCATGTGAACGAGGATTCGGAGCGGAGTCCCGCGCGGAGTCCTCTCCTGGCCGCCGAACCAGCCACAGAGGACATTCAAGCTCCATCACCGGATCGTCCATCGGCCCGCTCCGTCGAGCCGGGTTCGAGGCAGGAAAGCGCCAAGGCGGCCGCGGTTCCGCCCGCCCGAGAACAGCTTCCCTCGTCCGCGCGCGATGTCGATCCTGCCGCACCCGGCACCGATCGCGTGCAGCACAATCACGCTCCGCTCCGCGTCTTGCAGATGACGGGATCGGGAGGTGAGCCGTCCGGTGAACTGCCGCGTTTCCATGCACCCGCCAGCTTGGCGCATCCGACGGAATCGCGTTCGATTGATGAGCGTGTCGTGGCTGCGACGGTGGCGCGGGGGCTGTCGGCAGCAGTTCATCAAAAGGGCGGTTCGCTCACGATCCGGCTCATTCCGGAAACGCTCGGCGCGCTGCGGATTCAGATGAACATGGATCGTGGCGCCGTGGATGTCCGCCTGGAGACCGGCAGTGCACAGGCACACGAGTTGCTCTCTGGTCAGCTCGCCATGCTTCGCACCGCGCTCGAAAGCAAGGGTCTGACGGTCGAACGCCTTGCCGTGCAGCTTGTCCCGGCACACCATCTGCCCGGCACGGTCGGCGCGGGAATCTCGGACGACCGCGGCGAGCCGAGCAGGGAATCGCGCCAGCAGCCGACGGGCGCGGAACAGTGGCAGGGGGGAGACGGTCGTTCACATACCGACGAGGAATCGGAACATCAAGGTCACTCTGAGGAAGCGGGGGAGGATTGGCTGAGCGAGCTTGGCGGAGCCGGCACGCGGAGCCGATCAACGCATGAAGGATTCCGCGGAGCGCTGCGTCTGACGCTGGATGCACTCGTATAGGAGCAGTCTATGTCGGCGATTTCCGGAAACCTCGCGTCGCGCGCTCCGTCCTCTACGGACGCCTTCGATGCGCTGACAAGCAGCGACTTCGTCGAACTTATGTTCACGGAGCTGACGAACCAGGATCCCCTGGCGCCCAGCGAGACGAAGGACCTGATCGAGCAGGTCGGCATGATCCGCTCGATCGAATCCGATCAGGCCCTCACCGAGAATCTCCAGGACCTCGTGAAGCAGAACCAGGTCACTTCGGCCAGTTCGCTTGTCGGGAAGTTCATCATCGGCCGTTCGGCGTCCGGCATGGAAGTCGGCGGCTTCGTCGATTCTGTTTCCGTCACGGACGACGGAGCTCATCTCAACCTCGGCAGCGGCTTCGTCGTGCCGCTCGAGTATGTCACCGAGATCGTCGATCCGGCATTGATCGAAGTCGCCGACGATCCCGATGGCGGCGATGAGGTCGACGACCCGCCGGACGGCTGATGCCCCCGTCCGCATGTCCGCGGCGAGGATCGCCGTGCAACCGGGGCGGAGCCTGAAACTCCCGTTGTCGATCGCGAACATGAAGAAGTTCGTGGATCCATTCCCTGCGCCGATGGTCCGGTGTATGGCGCTTCGCGCGGCTCATTGTGGCAATGCCGAGGGTGTGCCGTGATGAACCCCGCCGACATGCTCCGCAGACTCGCCGGCGGCGTGCGCCCGGTCGCGCAGCAGGCCACGTGGCCGCCGGATGCGCCGCCCGCGGCCGGTTCCCCGTCTTTCGAGTCGCTCCTGGCCGAAGTGCGTTCCGGGAAGGTCCGGAGCAGTCGAGACGTGCGCGCCGCTTCCGGTCTTGAGCTTGATCTGGGGGCGCCCGAGCGGGAGCGGTTGAGCATCGCGGTGGACGCGGCGGAGGCCGCCGGAGCGAAAAAAGTGCTCGTCCTGCTGGATGGTCGGGCGCTCTCCGTCAACGTCCCCGAACGATCGATCGATGCGTGCGAGCCGCTGGATTCCGCCCGTGTCGTCACCGGCATAGACGGAGTCGTCGTCGCGCCCGATGTCGCGGCCGCGGAGCTTCGTGCGATGTTCGCGTCGGACGGAGGCTCGCACGGCGGCAATGATCCTGCATCCGCACTTTGGCCGGAGTTGGGCCTCGTACGAAACCGCAGCGTGGCCGAGCTGGCCTCGAACTTGCGGGGAGCCGTCAGCCCGAGCACGCCGCTTGCGACGTTTCAGGAGTTGCGCGTCGCCGGGTGATGCGCGTTTCGAGAAGGAGAGTCACCGATGGCATCCACAACCGCCCTTTTCACCGCTCTCTCGGGCCTCACCGCGAACTCGCGGAATCTCGAAGTGATCGGCAACAACATCGCCAATGTCAACACCACCGCGTTCAAGAGCAACCGCATGCTCTTCGCGCCTACGTTCAATCGAAGCTTCAGCCTCGGCACGGCGCCCAGCTCCTCCAGCGGAGGCACGAACCCGGGCCAGGTCGGCCTTGGTGTCACAATCGCCGGCACACAGCGCAACTTCAACAACGGCGCCATCAACGTCACAGGCATCAGCACGGACCTCGCCATCGAAGGCGACGGCTTCTTCATCGTCGAGCAGAACGGCGAACAGTTCTTCACGCGAGCCGGAGCGTTCCAGACCAACAGCCAGAATGAACTGATCACGCTCAGCGGAGCGCGCGTCCAGGGTTTCGGCATCGACGAAGACTTCAACGTCGTCTCGGGCCGTCTGGAGAGCATTTCCGTGCCGCTCGGCACGCTCACCCTGGCGGAAGCGACGGAGAACGTGACCTTCAGCGGCAACTTGAACGCCGACTCCGATGTCGCCGTCAACGGCTCCATCTTCACCTTCGCCGCGCTCACCGCCGGCGGTGCCCCCATTACGACCGCGACCCTTCTCACCGCGCTCGATCCCGCCGGTACTTTTGCCGTGGACGATGTCATCACCATCTCCGGCGCCTCCCGCGGCGGCAAGAACGTTCCCGATGCGAGCTTTACGGTCGGCGCCGCCAGCACAGTTCAGGATTTCCTCGAGTTCCTTCAGGAGGCGCTCGGCGTCGTGCCCGACGGCGGCTTCACCGCCGGCGATCCCACGGGGGCGCCCGAGCCTGGTTCCTTCTCGGTGGATGCCGCCGGTGTCATCACGTTCGTCGGCAACTTCGGGGAACTGAACGACCTCGACCTTGATGTCAGCGACTTCTCCGTCGTGGACAGCGCGGGCGCTTCCAAGGCGAATCCGTTCGTGCCCACCAAGACTCAGGCCGCCGACGGTGAGTCCGTTCGAACCACCTTCACCGTGTACGACTCACTGGGCACCGCGCTCAACATCGACCTCACCATGGTGCTCGCCTTCAAGGACGACAACGGCACCTACTGGCGCTCCTTCCTGCACAGCTCCGACGACTCGGACCTCGCCCTCCATCTCGAAACGGGCGATCGCACGGGGACGTATTCCGACGCCGTCCCGTTGCTTCAGTTCGACAACTTCGGCTCGCTCGTCAGCAGCCCGACGGTGAGCGTGGAAGTTGACCGCGACAACTCCGGCGCGCTCAGCCCGCTCTCCGTCACGCTCACCTTCGACTCGGACAGCGATGCCGTCACCGCCCTGTCCGACACCGGCGGATCGTCCGCCATCGCGGCCGTGTTTCAGGACGGCTCGCCCATCGGCATCCTCTCCAGCTTCTCCGTCGGCAACGACGGGATCATCACCGGCGGCTTCACCAACGGCCTGACCCGCACCATCGGGCAGATCGCGCTGGCCACGTTCACAAACCCCGCCGGGCTCGTGGACGCAGGCAACAACCTCTTCCGCATCGGACCGAACTCCGGCACCGCGCTGGTCACTTCTCCTCTCGAGTTCGGCACGGGCCGCGTCGTCGGCGGCGCGCTGGAGCTTTCCAATGTCGATCTGTCGCAGGAGTTCATCAACATGATCCTCACGACGACCGGCTACTCGGCTTCCGCTCGCGTCATCACGACCACCAACGAGCTGATCCAGCAGTTGCTCCTGCTGGGTCGGTGAGCAGCCCGCGCGGTCCGTGAACGCCCGCGGCCTCGGCGCTCGTCACGCCCCCGGTCCGAGAACCGCGCACACATGCTTGCGATGCACCTTGCGCCGGGGTCTCGCCCCCGCCCTTGTTCGGTTCATCAAGAGACCTGCCCGCCCGGTCGATGAACCGGTGTGTCTGTACGTCTGCCGTCTTGGTGCGGCGTGGAGCGGCCATGCGCGCGTTCACATGTCTTGGCATCCTCTTCGGCGCTGTGGTCGCGGCCGCCGTCTTTGCGCTCGGGACGGACCCTGCATCGGATGCAAGCGGTGTTGCCGATCCCGGATTGCTGGTGATGATCCATGCCGGGGCTGTGCTCGCCGCGGTTTTCGTGCTTCTGGCGGGCCGATGGCTCGGGCTTGGCGCCCTGATGCGTCCGCGCGCGGACCGCGCCGATGGACGCTCCGATCCTGCTCACTCCGGCGATGCATGCGTGCCCGGCACAGCAGCACGGCAGCTTCGAAGCGCAGCCTGAATCCGCGAAGGAAAAGAGATCATGGCCGAGAAACCCAAGGAAGCTCCCGCACAGCCGACCTCCGGCGAGCCTGCCAAGAAGGGTCTGCCCATCAAGACCATCGCGGTCATGCTCGTCATGCTTGTCGTGGAAGCCGGCGCCATCATCGGCGTGATGGCGTTCCTCGGAAAACCCTCCGAGGTCAAGGGACTCGATCAGGTCGAGGCTCATCACGCCGATCCCGGCGATGAGCTGCAGGAACTCCCCGTCCTCAAGGAGAAGTACACCAACAACTCCACCGGACGAGTCTGGATCTGGGACACCGAGATCATGATCCAGGTGAAGCAGCGGCATGCCGAGAAGGTGACCGCCGCTCTCGAGGCACGCAGCGCCGAGATCCGCACGGGCATCGGCAAGATCTTCAGCAGCGCCCAGCATCACTATTTCTTCGACCCCGGGCGTGAAACCCTGACACGCCAATCGTTGGAATACCTCCGCAGCATCCTCGGGCGCGATGAGGACGGCGAGGAATACGTCGTGGGTGTGCTGATTCCCCGATGCATGGGCATGCCCGGTGAGTTCTGACGCCCCACGCCCACTCCCGCACGTCCATAATCCTGAATCCTGCGATGGGCAGATCAGCTTCCGTCCGGTGGCCCTCCCGCATGGCACCCCGGTAGCTGGTCATGACAACCACCGATTGCGTCCTCTGAACGAACGACGGAATGTCGGGCGGCGGCGGGCGCGCTGCCGATAGTCTGATTTGCCCGTGCTCACGCGGATCGTGCGCACGGAGCGCATTGTCTGCGCTCGGCTCGCGATCGCAGTATTGCTCACCCTTGAGAGGGCCAGGATGGCCGATCAGGTTCCGAACAACCCGAACGGTCCAGCGCCGGACAAGTCGCCCGCTGATACTGCCGGCGAGGCGCTCGAAGCCGTCAAGGCCGCCGTCGATGACGTGGCCCGCACCGCCGAGTCGGCTTCCGCTCCCGCGACCGCGGGCATCCCTTCCGAACCGACGAAGCCGGGCGCCCAGCAGCCCGCACCGCAGGCCTTCGAGCCTCCCGATTTTGAACGCAGCGAAGAGAACGCCTTGGCGGGCGGCATTGATCTGCTCGCCGACGTGAACCTGACGGTGAAGATCGAGCTTGGCCGAACGCGCATGCTTGTCGAAGACGTCCTCAAACTCCGCGACGGCTCCGTTGTGGAGCTGGACAAGCTCGCCGGCGATCCCGTGGACATCTACGTCAACGATCGGCCGGTCGCGCGAGGCGAGGTGCTCGTTCTGAATGAGAACTTCTGCGTCCGCATCAACGAGATCCTGACGGCCGGAGGAGAAGAAGTCGCGAAACGTTGAGTGGCATGCCCGCCCGAGGGGCGCCGGCGATGGAATCGCCGTGTACGAGCCAGGATGGCCCCATGAGTCTCTGCGAATCAAGCGACCGCAAACAGTGGCGTGACGTGGCGGCATGTCGTCCGCGCGCGGTGTGGTGGCCGCTGGCGATTGCCATGGTCTGCACGCCGGCTCTTGCGTGGAACACCGGCAACTTCGGCCCCGAGGCTCCCGTCGCTGAGCAATCCGACCCCTCAAACGCCGGTTCGGGCGATGCCGAACTTGGGCCTGAACATTCCTCCGCCTCGATTTCCGAGACTCCGCTCGTGGAGCATCGCACGCAGGACCTCACGGCGACCTCTTCCAATCCGGAAGATCGGCCGCTCGGCGGTTCGCGGTCAGAGGGTCGCGGCGGTGATGGTTCCGTGCCCACGTCGGGAGCCGGCAAATCTCGGTCCTCGATCGCGGACAACTGGCTGCTGCGCACAGGAGGCGCGCTGGCGCTGGTAGTGACGCTGGCGGTCGCGCTTCGCGGTCTGATCCGCAGGGCGGCACGTTCCGGCGGAGGCCTTCTCGCGCAGCTTGGCCCGGGCGGCCGCGCCCCATCGGGTGTGCTGGAGGTGCTCGGCCGCTACCCGGTCGCACGCGGCCAGACGCTGGTCCTGCTCCGCCTCGATCGGCGCGTGCTGCTGACCTGCCAGACGTCCTCGGGATTTACCACGCTCTGCCAGCTCACCGATCCGGATGATGTCGCCTCGATCCTCATCAAGACACGGGATGAGGACGGAGAGAGCATGGCGGCTCGATTCAACGCGCTGCTCCGCGACATGGAGCGCGACCCGAGCATTGTGGACGATGAGAGCAGCACGCAAGTTGGGATTGGGGAAGCGGGGGAGGGGAGCAGCGGGAACGAAGGCGTGATCGGCGTGCTTGGGCCGCGGTCGCCACGCGCCGCTTTCTTTTCCCGGCGCGACTCGGCCTCCGACGGCGCGACGGACGGCGTTATCTCCGGGGGCGTTGAAGACGAAGCGTTCCGGGGGGTGCGGGCGTGATGGTGCGATGGGTCATGCTGGTGGCCGCCGTTCTCGCGGCCCCCGAGATGCTGCACGCGCAAACGGCACACTTCGGGCCGCCGGTGCCTTGGCCGACCCCGGCGGGCGCAGAGGTGGCTTCCGCGACGCTGCCGACGGAGCCGGTGCTCAATCCCGTGACCGTACTGGATGATGCCTCCCGCGCGATTCCCGGATTCGATGGCGGATTGTCCGGCGCGCTGAACATCATGGTGATCCTCACCGTGATCACCCTGGTGCCCTCGATCATGGTGATGTGCACGTGCTTCGTGCGCTTCGTGGTCGTGCTCGGCTTGCTCAAGCAGGCGATCGGCACTCAGACCCTCCCGCCGGCGCAGGTCACGCTGGCGCTCTCGCTCTTCATGACGTTTCTCGTCATGAGTCCGACCATCGACCGCATCCACGCCGAGGCCATCCTGCCGTACCAGCGCGGCGAGATCACGAATCAGCTCGACATGTGGAACCGCGCCAAGCAGCCGCTTCGGGACTTCATGTTCGCCCAGATCGAGGCTACCGAGAACTGGTCGTCGCTCTACATGGTGCTGAACTACCGGGGCGTGGACACGTCCGAGCCGGAGAAGCTCAAGCGATCCGACGTGGACATGATCAGCCTGATCCCGGCGTACATGATCAGCGAGTTGAAAGTCGCCTTCCTGATCGGCTTTCGCGTCTACCTGCCCTTTTTGATCATCGACATGGTGATCGCCAGTCTGCTGATCTCCATGAGCATGATGATGCTTCCGCCGATCCTCATCAGCCTTCCGTTCAAGATTCTGCTCTTCGTGCTTGTCGATGGCTGGCAGCTCGTCGTCGGAAGTCTCATGGAGAGCGTCGCGATCGTTCCCGTGCCGACATGACGCCTCGCAGCGCGCCGACTCCTCCGCACGCACTCCCTGATCCTGTATTCCCTGCGTTTCTCCCATGTATATCGACGACACAACCGTGGAAATCGTTCGCCAGTCCCTGATCGTGGCGTTGAAGATCAGCGCGCCGATCCTCGTGGCCGGCATCCTGATCGGACTGGCCATCAGCGTGCTGCAGTCGATCACGCAGATTCAGGAACAGACGCTCACGATCGTGCCCAAGATCTTCGTCATGACGATCGTCGCCATTCTGCTCCTCCCCTGGATCGTGCTGCGCATCGCCGAGTTCACGGTCGACATGTTCAGCCTCGCCCCGGGCGGGGCGGGCGCGGGAGGGGGGATGTAGCGCGTGCCCGTCTTTGATTCCATCCTGCCGCACGCGCCGGTCTTCGCGCTCGTCCTTGCCCGTCTCTCCGGGCTTTTTCTGCTCGCGCCGTTGCTCTCGAGCGTCATGCTCCCGCGCCGAGTCGCGGCCCTGCTCATACTTGTGATGGCCCTCGCCGTCTATCCCACCATCGATCACGCCCGCGTGCTCCACCTGCGGCTGGACGTGCTGGACCTTCTGCCCGTCATCGCGGCCGAACTGCTCGTCGGCGCCGGGATCGGACTTCTTGCACTCCTTCCTCTTGCGTGCGTGCAGCTCGGCGGTCTCCTCATGGGCCAGCAGATGGGGCTTGGCATCGCGGGCGTGCTCAATCCCGCCGTGGATATCGAGAGCGACAACGTCGGCCAGATTCTTTTCTACCTCGCGCTGGCGGCGTTCATCGGCATGGGCGGCATCGAGGCGATGTTCGCCTGCCTCATGCATACCTTCGCAGGCATGCCGCCAGGCGGCATGCTGCTCACGCAGGCCCCGCTCGAACCCGTGCTGGTTCTGCTCGCAAGCGGATTCGAACTGGCCTTGCGCATCGCGCTGCCGGTGCTCGCCATCATCATGCTCGAAAGCGTGGCAGTGGGGTTCCTTACGCGCACCGTGCCATCTCTCAACATCATGAGCTTCGGGTTTCCAGTGCGCATCCTCATCGGACTGCTGGTGCTGATCGCCGGTCTGCCGCTCATCAGCGAGATCGTGCAGACGGACCTGGACGGCATGTTCGAATCCATGCGTGATTGGACCGTGACACTCGGCCTGTAGCTGTCGGAGCATGCCGTGGCGGAAGATCTCGGCGAAAAGACGGAACAACCGACGGACCGCAGACGCGGCGAGGCGCGCGAACGAGGTCAGGTCGGCAAGAGCGCCGATCTTTCGGCCGCCATCGTGCTGGCCGGCGCCACCGCCGTTACGTTCTATCTCGGTGTCCCCGCGCTCGAAGGGCTTGGGCGGATCGTGCGCTACTGCCTGAGCGCCGAGTCCATCGCGTTCCCCGCCGCCGGCGGGATCGGCAGCATCACGTCCGATGCCGCGCTGCTCGCCTGGGAGGCCGCGCGCATCACCGCGCCCATCATGGTGCTCATGGTGCTGGTGGCGTATCTCTCCGGCTACGTGCAGGTCGGATTCCTCTTCTCGCTCAAGGCCATCCGGCCGAACCTCTCCCGGCTGAACGTCTTCGGCGGTTTCGGCAGGCTGTTCTCCCGCCGCGCCCTCGTCAAGGGAGGCATCGATCTGCTCAAGCTCTGCGTGGTCGGCGCGGTCATGGTTGCCGCCATCCGATCCGAGTACGACGAGCTTGTTGCTCTCGCCGCGCTCCCCCTCGGCGCCGCTCTCTTCGAGGCCGCGCACATGGTGCTTCACCTCGCGCTGTGGACCCTGGCGATCCTGATCATCCTTGCGATCATCGACTGGCAGTACCAGCGCTGGCAGCTCAATCAGGACCTCCGCATGACCAAGCACGAAGTCAAGGACGAGCGCCGTTCGAGCGAGGGCGATCCCGAGGTCAAGGCTCGCCGGCTGCGCCTCGCACGCCAGATCGCGATGCAGCGGCTGCAGCATGATGTACCCAAAGCCGACGTCGTGGTCACCAACCCGACCCACTATTCCGTGGCCCTGAAGTACGACGCGGAAAAGATGAATGCTCCGCGCGTCATCGCCAAGGGCGCCGACTATCTCGCGCTCAAGATCCGTTACATCGCCGCGGCGCACGGCGTCCCCATTGTCGAACGCCCCCCGCTCGCCCGCGCCCTCTACCACCATGTCAAGGTCGGCCGCGAGATCAGCGCAGAGCACTACGAGGCCGTCGCCGAGGTTCTGGCATACGTCTACCGCCTGGAAGGTCGCGCCGCCGCGTCCTGATCGCGTCCTGAGCACCGCGGAGATTGCACACGTTGGCCAAGGCCGCTCAGAACATCTCGGTGCCCCGGTGGGTTCGGTTCATCGCCCGCAACAGGGCCATGCTCGTGCCCATCGCATTCATCGGCCTGATCGTCGTCATCCTCGTTCCGCTTCCCCCGATCGTGCTCGATGCGCTCATCGCGGCCAACATCAGCCTGTCGGTCATCATCCTGATGACCACCATGTACCTCGATGAGCCTCTCGATTTCTCCGTCTTCCCCTCGCTGCTCCTCGGCGTCACGCTCTACCGCCTCGTGCTCAATGTCGCCTCCACGCGCCTCATCCTCACCGCCGACGCCGCCAGCCCCGAGCAGGCCCACGACGTCGCAGGAAAGGTGATCAGCGCCTTCGGTTCCTTCGTCGCGGGCGGTTCGCTCGTCGTCGGCGTCATCATCTTTCTCATCCTGATCGTGGTCCAGTTCGTCGTCATCACCAAGGGCGCCACGCGCATCAGCGAGGTCGCCGCGCGATTCACGCTCGATGCCATGCCCGGCAAGCAGATGGCCATTGACGCCGATCTCAACGCCGGCATCATCAACGAGCAGGAAGCCCGCGCCAGGCGCGAACGCATCTCCCAGGAGGCCGATTTCTTCGGCGCCATGGACGGCGCCAGCAAGTTCGTCCGCGGTGACGCCGTCGCCACCCTCGTCATCACCGCCATCAACGTCATCGGCGGCTTTACCGTCGGCGCGCTCATCAAAGGGTGGGACCTCGCCGAAACCGCGCGCGTCTTCACCATCCTCACGATCGGCGACGGTCTTGCCTCGCAGATCCCGGCCTTCATCGTCTCCATCGCCGCGGCCCTCATGGTCACCCGCTCCGGTTCCAAGGAATCGCTCGGTTCCGAGATGGCAGGCCAGCTCTCCAGCCAGCCCGTCGCGCTCTTCATCACCTCCGCCTTCGTCGCGCTGATGTCCCTCACGCCCCTCCCCACTCTCCCTCTTCTTCTGCTCAGCGCCGTGCTGGGACTGACGGGCTTCCTCAAGCTCCGCGAGCGACGTCTCGCCGAGCAGAAGCAGGCTCACGCGGCCGCCGAAGAGAAGGCCCGCGCTGCTCCACCTGTGCCCGCCGTCGAGGAGCTTCTCAAGGTGGATACGCTCGAACTCGAAGTCGGCTACGGGCTGATCTCGCTCGTCGACGTCAACCAGGGCGGCGACCTGCTCGACCGGATCGCCGCCATGCGTCGCCAGCTCGCCGCCGAGGTCGGCTTTGTCATGCCGCCCGTCCGCATCCGCGACAACATGACCCTTCCACTCAACGCGTACCGCATCAAGATTCGCGGCAACCCCGTCGCGGAGGGCGAGACGATCCCCGGCATGCTTCTGGCGATGGATTCGGGCATCGCCTCCGGCCGCCTCCAGGGCACTCCGACCAAGGAGCCTGCGTTCGGCCTCGATGCATGGTGGATCCAGCCGGCGCTCAAGACGCGCGCCGAAACCATGAACTACACCGTCGTCGATCCGACCAGTGTGCTGACCACGCACCTCGGCGAGGTCGTCAAGAAGCACGCCGACGAGCTGCTCACGCGCGATGAAGTGAACAACCTCCTCGCCAATCTCAAGCAGCAGGCCCCCAAGCTCGTCGAAGAGGCCATTCCCGCCGTCATCACGCCCGGCACGCTCCAGCGTATTCTCCAGGCTCTTCTCCGCGAGCGCGTCCCCATCCGCGACCTCCAGACGATCGTCGAAACGCTCGCGGAGTGGGGCACCAGGACCAAGGACACGGATGTACTGGTCGAGTATGTCCGCAACGCGCTGCGCCGCTCGATCTGCCTCCAGCACGCCGTACCGGCAGACGCCTCGGCTTCCGGCAAGGGCGGACCCGCCGGGAAAAGAAATCCGCGCATCGTGTGCGTTACGCTCGACCCGGCGGTGGAAGACTTCCTCAGCGGTTACATCGACCGCTCACCCGCCGGAACGATTCTCAATATTCCCGCCAACGCCGCCGCGGGGTTGGCCAGAGTGATCATGAACGCGCTGGAGGCCGTCACCAAGAGCGGACATCAGCCGGTCGTGATTGCGTCGCCGCAGGTACGCGCCCAGGTCCGCCAGGTGCTCGAACCCTATGTCCCCAATGTGACCGTTCTCGGATACAACGAGATCGTTCCGGGTATCGAAGTGGAATCGCTCGGTCTTGTGACGCTTCCGGAAACCGCCGGAGTCGGCGCCGCCGCCTGAGCATCATCCCGCGCAAGGCCCCGGCGGAGCGAGTCAGAGAATCCAGGGCAGAACAACCCGCGCATGCAGCGTGATCAGCACCGCGCCGATCAGATTCAGCCACAGCCCGGCGGTCGCCATCTGCCGGATGGTCACCCGCCCGGAACTGAAGACCAGCGCATTGGGCGGGGTTCCCATCGGCATCATGAAGGCGCAGCTCAGCGCCATCGTCGCGGGGAAAAGAAGAAGCATTGGACCGAAGGACGAACCGTTTCCACCTTCTGCGCCTCCGAGTGACACGGCCAGCGCGCCGATCACCGGAAGCATGACGTTGGCCTGCGCCGTATTGCTCGTGACTTCGGACATGAACGTGCATGCAACCGCGATGATCAGCACGATGATGACCGTCGGCAGTCCGCGCACGCCCTCGAGCTTTCCGCCTGCGTACGTATCAAGCCCGCTGGCTTGCACCGCGCTCGCCAGCGCAAGGCCGCCGCCGAACAGCAGAAGCACATCCCAGGGAATCTGCTTCGCCGCACGCCAGTCGATCGCGAACTCCCCGCGTCGAATGTCCACGGGCGTCGCAAAGAGCGCCAGCGCCGCGACGATGGCGATGGTGGTGTCATCCACCCTGTGCTTGAGAATCTCGCCGAGGACGGACCAGAATCCGCCCTCCTCCGCGCCGGCCGCGGGCAGCAGCACGTCCGCAACGGGCACGCGCAGCATCCAGCTCGCGGCGGTCAATCCGAACACGACCATCACCACCCACTCCCCTCTCGAGACCGGGCCGAGGCGGGCCAGTTCCTCCCGTACAAGCGTGCTCTCCCCGGGAATCTCGCCGATGCGCAGCGGGTGCAGGACGCGCGTCAGCAGCAGCCACGCGACGCCGAGGAACGCCAGCGACAACGGCACAGCCGCCAGCATCCACTGGCCGAATGTGATTTCGATTCCGTGGGCGCGCCGCGCAAGGGCCACGAGTATGGCATTGGGGGGAGACCCGATCGGTGTCGCGATGCCTCCGATGCTCGCCGCGTAGGCAATCCCCAGCATCAGGCACGCACTGAATTCGCGGGAGGCCGCCCCGACACGCCCCTCCACCAGCTGGATCGTGCTGATCGCGATGGGAAGCATGAGCATGGCCGTGGCCGTGTTGCTCATCCACATGCTCAGCAGCGCAGTCGCCGCCATGAATCCCAGCACCAGTCGATCCGCCCGTGTGCCCACCACCAGCACAATCGTCAGCGCAATCCGCTTGTGAAGCCCCCATCGCTCCATGGCCAGCGCCAGCACGAACCCGCCCAGAAAGAGAAAGACGATCCGGTCCGCGTACGGCGCCGCCGCGTCCCGTGCGTTCGATATGCCGAGCACCGGCACCAGCGCGATCGGCAGCAGCGACGTCACTCCCAGGGGCAGCGCCTCCGTCAGCCACCACGCCGCCATCCAGACCAGCAGGGCGCCCGCGCGGCAACCCGCTTCCGTCAGCGCACCCTCGCCGGCGACGCTCGCGTCCGCCGCCTCCGGCATCACCAGCCGCAGGCATGCATACGTCGCCAGACCCAGCAGCGGCCCCGCCGTCAGGGCCGCAAGGCGCCGCCCCGTCCCGCCCGCCTGCTCGTGCTGGCCGGTCTCGACTTCGGACGATGATGGCTCGGAGCCGCTCATTCGGCGAGGTTCCCGTTCCTCCCCTGATCCCTCCGTGAGTGTCACACTCGCCCCATCTCCCTCAGGTCAATCGGGAGGCCGGATTATCCCTCGTGACGGCGATCGGCGCCGATATACTCGCATCGAGGCGGTGCATTCCCGTGTGCTGGCAGAACGGACGCGTGAGCCGGTCACGCTCCGGTGCAGGCCGGTCTTCGGGGTCCAAATTTCGCTCTTCGTGCTTGTCCGTCACGATTTGTCCCTCGGCAGCAGGCAATGTTTGAACGCTTCCGTCAGATCATCGGCCGACTCGGCGAGTACCCCTTGTGGGAGGTCGCCGTCGAGCTGCTCGTGATCTGGGTGCTCGTCTACACGGTGTATCGCTTCATTCGCGGCACGCGCGCCGCGGGCGCACTCAAGGGCCTGCTCATCGTACTGATCCTCGGCACGCTGGTCGTCCGCGTGCTCGGCGACCAGTTTCCGCGCCTCGCCGTTCTGTGGAATCTGGTCCTCGGCTTTGCAGCCATCGCCCTGCTTGTGACGTTTCAGCCCGAACTCCGCCGTGCTCTCATCCGTCTCGGTGAAGCCCCCTTCTTTCGCACCGGGGCGCAGGACGTCGCTCCCGTCGTCGAGGCGATCACGAGCGCCTGCGAGTTCCTCTCCAAGAACAAGTTCGGCGCCATCATCGCCATCGAACGCAACGTCGGTCTCCGCGACATGATCGAAACAGGCCGAATCCTGCGGGCCGATGTCTCCGCGGCGCTTCTTCAGTCCATCTTCTGGCCCAACAATCCTCTTCATGACATGGGCGTTGTCATCGGCGGAGGCAAGATTCTCGCGGCCGGCGTCCAGTTTCCGCTCGCCGAACCGGGCGAGATGCCCGACCCCCGCCTCGGAACCAGGCACCGAGCCGCCGTCGGTTTGGCGCGCGTATCGGATGCCATAGTCGTTGTCGTCTCCGAAGAGACCGGCGCTATCAGCATTGCCGAGGGGCGCAGCCTCGATCGCTGGCTCACGCCGGAAGCCCTGCGCCGCGAGCTGACGCGCCGCCTCACCCGTTCTGCTCCGGGTGACGCCTTGCCGCAGACCAATCTCGACGGTGCCGATGCCGGCGAGACTCGCCGCGTCCAGCCCGCACACTCCGCCGCACAGGAGCCGGCCGGTGCGTGAACGCATTCTCAGCCTGCTGATCGTCACGCTCATCAGCATGACCATCTGGCTTTTCGCCGAAGCCGAGAGCCTCGGCAGCCGCAGCATCGCCACCCGCGTCTTCGTCGCCCAGGCTCAGGGCCTGCTCGTCGAAGTGGAAGGCGGGGACGCCGGCGTCACCGTGGAGATCGACCTCAGCGGGTCCAAGCGTCAGCTCATGAATGCCCAGAACGTGCTGCGCGACGGCATTCGTCTGGAGCCGGGAATCGGCGGCATGCCCGACTCCGATGGCCGGCACGAGCTGAGGCTTCTCGACCTCATCCAGGCCTACCCGGACCTTGCCGAAACCGGCGTCGCCGTCGAATCCGTTCGCCCGCTGACCATTCCCGTGACGATCCGCGCGCTGGCCACGCTCACTCCTCCCATCATCGCCGAGTTGGGCGAGCTGGAAGCCGAAGGCGAAGTCCGCATCACCCCGCCGACCGGCGAGGTGCGTATCCCCCAGGCTGCCGCCGACTCGCTCCGCGAAACGCTCCGCCTCATCGCGCGACCCACCCCCGAACAGATCGCCCGGAACTCGTCCACCAGCGGCCTGATCACCATCAACAATGTCCCCGTGGTGCTGCCTGAAGCCGTCCGGCGCGATCATGGCGCCGAGCTGATCGCCCCCAAGAGCGTGTCGCTCACCTTCACCGTCCGCAATCGCAACCGCGTGGCGCGGCTTCAGGTGCCGGTCCAGATTCTTCTCACTTCCGTGGATCAACCGGAGTGGGAGGTCTCCATCGTCGAAGCGGATGCCGTCATCGGTGTCGAGTTCACCGGCCCCGCCGAGGAGATCGCCCAGATCGAGTCCCCGCAGGACAACTTCGTCATCGCCGTGCTCGCCCTCTCCAGCGAAGACTTGGAGAAGGGCATCACGTCCAAGGAGATCGGCTTCGGCTGCATCCGCCAGAATGTCTTTGGAACCCTGCCGCCGAGCCTTCAGATCAAGCCCGATCGCACGGCCGTGCGCTTCACGGCCGTCCGGCGCAAGCATGATTCACCGTAGTGCCTTCGCCGAGCGTGCCAGAGCCTCGTAGATCGAAATGATCGAGCCTGCCCACGCTTCTTCGCTTGCCCGATCCGCCGCGCGCGGCGCCGCCTGCCCTCGACCGCTCTGCTCCAGCCGATGCACGATGGAATAGATCGCCCGGTTCATCGGCAGCGGATCATCCGGCGCCGTCAGCAGCACTTCCTGCGGATGCTCGGACCGGCTTTGCGCAACGCCTCGCGCCCGCGGCAGATCATCCGCGACGATCGGCACACCCATCTCCAGCGCAACGCGCAGCCCCTCCACCCCCAGTTCACCCCGCAATCGCCTTCCCGCCGAGGTCGGCCGATCCCCGCACCACACCGCCAGATCACATCCCGGGAGCACGTCCCAAGGCTTTCGGTCTTCCACGATCAATCGCCATCGTCCTTCATGCCGCTCGGTAAACCGCAAGGCTCTGTCAAGGTCTCGTGCTCTGCTCGGGAGGATCGCCGCAGTTGCCCGGCCCGCGACCGCCAGCAGACCCGTCTCGTACGCCACGCGCTTGGCGTCCACCAGTTCGCTCGGCTCTCCCGCACCATAGATGACGATCGTTGCCTCGTCGATGCCCCACTCGGCGCGCAGGCTTTCCCGGGCACGCGCGCCCGGGCGGGGCGGAGGAGGCCATGAATGAAGCGACACGCGACCCGACCCTGCGATCTCCCTCGCGAGCCTTGCATCCGACTCGTCCATCGCGATCAAGGCATCCGCGCTCTGCAAGGCCCATTCCTCGAGCCAGGCGCCGAAGCCCTTCGCCAGGCGCGGAACACTCCACGACACCGTGCCCGCGAGCCTCAGGTCCGGTCGATGCCATGCCGCCAGCGCGCCGAGCACCAGCGCCCGGTTGGACCATGCGTGCACGATCGCCGGGCCGGTCATCCGGTTCAGGCGTCGCCGCATGCTCCTCCATGCAAGCGCCGGACAACCCAGCGGCGCGGCCAACGCGGCCTGCACTTGCAGCCCTTCCGCCCGCGCCGCACGCCGCGCACCGGAGCCGCCGATGACGACGATACTGTGCGCGAACCGATCCGCCGTTTGCCGCACCAGCACGCCGATCGCTCTCATCGCCGGCTCGCTCGGAGAACCTCCGGGACAGACCGCCTCTTCGACGACGTGAATCACGGCCGGATTCGATCCGCCGGGCGATCGTTTCATGGCTGTGCGCGCTGGTTCCGCAGGGATTCGCGTTCGTGCGTGTAGAAGAGTTCCGCGACACGCAGACCCAGCATCGTCGCGAGCTGCTCCTCCAGCTTGTGCCGCTCCGACCGCGAGAGATTGGTCGTCCCCGCCAACCGTTCCACGTCCGCCGTGACCGGGTACCCGCCCTGCGGCGGCCAGATCCGCTCATTCTTCAGCGCATCGACGATCTTGACTGTCGCCTGCGCGCGTGCCTTGATCCCCGTTCCGTCCGCGCTGAGCGTCCAGCTCACCACCTCCACCCAGATCACCACCTCCGCCTCGAGCCGCCGCCCGACATCCACGACGGGCATCGGCTCGGAATACGTCCCCTCGCCCGCGACGCGCAGCGCCGAGGCGGAGGAAATGAGCTTGCCGTCGTCGATCCGCTTCTTCGCGAGCAGCGCCTGCTCCGCCGTCTTGCCCACGGTTCCGCGCAGCGAACGGCGCGGCATCCGATTCGATCGATCCTCGACGAAGATGACGGTGCTGCGATCCGGGTCCAGCGTATGCACCGCTTCGACCTTCGGCGGTCCCTCGATCGCGAACAGGATCGGCGTGGCGATGTTGCAGCCGCAGAGCATGAGTGACGCCGTGCACGCCGCTCCCAGCGCCGCCACGCGCAGCCGGCGCGGGATCACCCGCGCCGGGAATCCCCTTCGATGCCTCGCGCAGACAGGTATCCTTCTCGTCATCCGGCTCACGGATCAATACTCGATCATGTTCGGTTCGGAGTGCTCGAAGAACAGCCACGCAACGCGGTTCACGAACCGCTGCTCCAGCGTGCTGGATACCTGCAACGCAAGCATCTCGTTCCGCGTGACGCCGGAATCGTCGGGGAAGCGGACCATGATCTCCTTCGTGAACACGAAATCGTCCGATACGCCGGATTCCACGTCCACCACGCCCACGCGCGCGGACATCAGCCCTTCCCAGACATGGGCGTTCCCCGGTTCGTTCAGCCGATACTCGACCAGGTCCACCAGAATCAGGCGGTCCACACCGAACTCTTCACCAAGCCTCCCGTAGGACCAGCTCGTCCAGGATGGATTGTTGTAGAGAAACTCCAGCACCCGCGGCCCGGGCACCGCGCCGCTCGCGCCGATCACCCCGTTGTTCGTGACGAGCATGTTCGTGATGGCGTTGGTCAGCCGCGTCATCAATCGCGGCTCCGTCCCTTGCACCGCCCGATCCACCGACACGACCACCGCATACGATTTGCCGCGCAGGCCCTCGTACTCCGCGTAGACCTTGTGCGAACCGGTCCGCTCGAACGAGTCGGCCATGCCTCCCACCAAGGCGATCGCTGCGCACCCCGCCCCGAAGCTGCTCAGCGCCGCGCCCAAGGCCGCAAGGCCCCCCCATGCTGCCAGGAGCTGCAACAGCGATCTCGCCCTGCCGACCGGCGTGCGATTCGGGGATGACCATCGAGATGACTTCACTGCGTGCACCATGTGTCTGTCGCCGAACCCTCTGCCCGGTTCAGCCGGTTTCCCAAGTCATGATCTTATAGACCCAGGCAGCCCCCAGCCCCGCCAGCCCGATCCAGAGTGTCCAGCGACCCATGAGGACACCTGCCAACCGGCCGATCCGCGATCCGAACGCTGCCTGGTGTGCCGCCAGCCAGAACACCGTAGCGGTCAGCACCGCCAAGGCTCCGCCCATCGGCTGCACGCGAAACGCGCTGGGCAGGTCGCCGTCGGCCGCGTGGGCGAACGCCGTCGTCATGCCGCACGTCGCGCACGGGAAGCCCATCAGGCTTGCCCAGACGCACGGCTGAAGCCCGACCCTGCTCCCCGCGATTGCAAGCTGCGTGTGCGTGCCGTACCCCGCTGGATTCGGCGTCAGCCGCGCGCCCACGATCAGCAGAGCAAGGCACGCGGCCGCAGTGATCGCTGCCGCCAGCCGCTCCGTCGCGCTCGATCGCGCTGGCTCGCCGGACTTTCTCAGCACGGGCGTGCCCTCGGGACTTCCGTTCGGCTCGATGGTGGACCGTGCTATCGGTGCGATGCTCACGCCGGATCGAGTGTATACGGTTGGCCCTGCTGCGGACCTTCGGCCGCCGTATGGTCCGAGGATTCGATCGTATAGAGATACCAGCGACGGCGGGCCGCACGCCCCGAAGCGCCCCGCCGCGTCTGACGTTCGAAGTACAGCGTGGCCGTTCGCCCATCATCAAGGCGGACGCGGAACGTCTCCCGCGTCAGGTACGACTCGCCGCGCGTGTGCATCTCCGGGCGCGAGACCTTGTTCCGTTCAATGAGCTTCGCGATGCAGTAACGCCTTCCGCGCCAGGTGAACGCTGCGGGCAGGGCCGCCAATCCGCGCGCCGCGCTCGAAGCGTCAAACGTACGCGGATCCGGCGTGATCGGTTCCGAGACGAACAGCGGAGTCGGTGAGTCCTTCGGCGATCGTTCCACGGCGCCGGGACGATAGGTGAACATGTCGAAGGGGGTGGGGTGGGTGGTGTGATGGGTTGTGGAGCGGTGGGGGTGGGGTGGGTGGGGTGGGTGGGGGGGGTGGGGGGGTCAGTCCTCGGCCTGCTGAAGCTCGGGGTCGGGCGGTCCCGATGGCCGGGCCGGGAAGCGAAGCGACGTGAACACACCCACCGCGAGCGCCGAGACGATCACCGCGAGGCTGACGCCCGCCGGCACATGCACGAAGTGCTCCGCCAGCATCTTGCCCCCGATGAACAGGAGAATGAAGGCCAGAGAAATCTTGAGGAAGCGGAACTTGTCGATCATCCCGGCCAGTGCAAAGTACAGCGACCGCAGCCCCAGGATCGCAAAGACATTGGACGTGAACACGATGAACGGGTCGGTCGTCACGAGGAAGATCGCCGGAATCGAATCGACGGCGAAGACGATGTCCGTCATCTCGACCACCAGCAGAACGAGAAACAGCGGCGTCAGCGCCATCTTGCCCGTCGGCAGCCGCGTGAAGAATCGATCCCGGTCGTACTGTTCGGAGACCGGAAGCAGTTGCCGGGCCGTGCGCACAACAAACGTCTTTTCTGGATCAAGTTCCTTTTCTCCGGTCAGGAGCATCTTGAGCGCCGTCCAGATCAGGATCGCGCCAAAGACATAGATCACCCATTCAAACCGGCTCACCAGCGCCGCCCCGATGGCGATCATCAACCCACGGAGGATCACCGCCCCGATGATTCCCCAGGCCAGCACCCGGTGCTGATACGCCAGCGGCACTCGGAAGTGCCCGAACACCAGCGCGAACACGAACAGATTGTCCACGGACAGCGAGTATTCCAGCACCCACCCCTGCAGGAACTGCAGCAGCGCCGTGTGCCCGGCGGACGGGATGGGAACTCCCTCGCTGTCCAGCCCCAGCCCCGCCACGTTCTCGTCGTACATCACGTAGATCACCGCCGAGAAGCTCAGCGACATGAGAACCACCACCCCGGTCCACACCAGCGCGATGGACATCGGGATCACTTTCGACTTCCGATTCACCACGTACAGGTCGATCATCAGCATCGTGATGACGAACGCGATGAACCCGATGTAGATCCACATCATCAAGGCAGGATGCTCCCGGGGGTTGTTTCCGCCGCCAGACTACCGCATTGATCACCGGCGCGCTCCGGCGTCCTGTCCCGGCTCAACCGTCTCGCTCAGCCCCGGTGATGAACCGGCGTGCTTGTCCGCCCGGCGCGCGTCGGACGGCTTGCGAAGCACCGAAAGCAGAACGGCCGCCAGCAGTGTGCCGAGCACGCCCGCGAGCGAGATCGCCGTGTCGATCTTGATCGGTTTCGATTCCTGCACTTCCGCGCCGAACCACCCAGCGATGTCATCCACGTACATGGGTGTTGCCAGCAGCAGGAGCTTCACCCCGACAAAGGCGAGTATGAGGATCAGCGCCGGCTTCAGATAGCGGAACTTGCGGATCATCGCCGCGAGGCAGAAATACAGCGATCTTAGCCCCAGCATCGCAAACACGTTGCTGGTGAGAACGATGAACGGATCCGGTGTAATGGCGAAGATCGCGGGGATCGAATCCACCGCGAAAACCAGGTCCGTCACTTCGACAAGCAGAAGGGCAAGAAACAGCGGTGTCGCCGCCCAGCCCCTCTTCCGCAGCGAGCCGGGCGGGGCGGGGTCCTGTCTCTCGCGGCCTGTCTGCGGATCGATGCTGTACGTCGGCTTCAGCGTCCGCCGCGTGAAGAACCGCTGGCCGTCGTAGAAATCAACCGCGGGTACGAACCGCTTGCAGAGCCGCACCGCGAGGTTCTGTGCCGGGTCGTCGTGCCCCTTGATGAGGGCCATCTTCACCGCCGTCAGCACCAGGAAGCCGCCGAAGATCATCAGCACCCATTGATGACGTGCGATCAACGCGGCGCCCAGGAAAATCATCGTGCCGCGCATCACGAGCGCCCCGAGTATCCCCCAGAACAGCACACGGTGCTGGTATTTCCCCGGTATCGCGAAGTACGCGAAGATCAGCGAAATCACGAAGATGTTGTCGATCGCGAGCGATTTCTCGACCACGTAGCCCGTGAGATACTGCTGCGCGGCCTCCACGCCGGACACGTCTCCCCGGGTGATCAGCGATGTGCCCGCGCCGTTCGCATCTGGTGCGGCATAGCGCGGCGTGTCGATCCCCAGTCCGAGCCATTTGCCCTCGTAGGCCAAGTGAACGAACCCCGCGAATGCCAGCCCGAGGATCAGCCACACCGCCGTCCACCCGGCCGCCTCCTTGAACGACACTTCGTGTGCTTCTCGATGAAAAACACCGAGGTCCAGCGCCAGGAAGAGGACCACCAGCCCCAGGAAGCCGGCATACGCCCACACCTTCAAGTGTGCACCCGCGACACCCGCATCCGCCGCAAACAACAGCATGTCCATGAGTCACTCCGGCCAGATCCACCGACGCCCAGTGCCCGAGCTTCCGGGCACACGAATGCCGTGGTGGTCTTGCGCGGAGGCGAGGCGGAAACTCCTCGCCACGGGTCCGGCGGGTCGCGCTCACAGCGCGCCGTCTTGACGCCGGACGCCTCCCGATGTGATCCCGGGCGGCTACTCCCCAACACGTGAGTGGCGGATGGTAGCGAGTCGCGCCTTCCGGTCAACTTCGGTCGGTCGGCCTCTTCCATGCACACCGGTTCGGATCGGTGCGCGCCGATCTTCCCTGTCGGGCCGATCTCCTGGAGCACGTATACCCGGAGCGTACCCGTCGTCGATTCCGCGCACGCTGCTTTATTGCCTCTTCCCCTTCCCCTTGCGGTCGCTCCGGTAGTCCGATTTGTTCCGCTCACGCGACTTCGATCGCGCCGCCCTTCGCTCGGCCCCGGTTCGCTCCTTGAACTCGCTGTGGTCAAGCCCGCCCCCGATTCCCCCCAGCACCAGCCGGTCCGCCAGCCGCTTCGCCTTTCCGACGTCCCGCGCCGCGGGATCCGTCACCAGCAGTTCCATCTGACGGCGTGCCAGGTCGATCTCCGCGATTGTGACCTCCACCCGGTCGCCGATGTTGAACGAACGCCCGGACTTGCGCTCCACCAGCGCGCCCGTCGTCTTGTCGATCGCCCAGCTTCCGCCCCTCGCGTATGTACCCGGCTTTCCTCCTGCCGCGTGCGCCGGCATCGGCAGGTCGGCCGTTTTGATCAGCCCTTCCGCGAGGAACTTGTCCAGCCGGCAGAACACCCCCGCATTGCTCACGCCGGTCACCAGCGCCGGGAACGACTCGCCGATGTGCGCCGTGAGCAGTTGCAGCACGAGGAATGCCCGCAGGTCGTGCTCCGCGTCGTCCGCGGCCTCTTCGCGGTAGTTGCAGTGATGCGCGATCTTCTGAAGTTCGGCCGCGTCCGGACACATCGGCGAGAACTGCATCTCCCGTCCCAGCGCCCGCTTCTCCGCATCGGACGCGGGCGGCTTCTGACCGTTCGCGGTCCGCGAAAGGTACTCCGCCAGCGCGCGATGCACGGTCAGGTCCGGGTATCTGCGGATCGGAGACGTGAAATGCGCATACGCCTCCGACGCCAGCGCGAAGTGCCCGATCAGGGCCGGCGAATACTCCGCCCGCGTGAGCGACCGCAGCACCGCGAAGTGCACCGCCGGCGCCGCGGGAGTCCCCGCCGTGGCATCGAGCAGCGATTGCAGCTCCTCCCGGCTCGGATTCTTCGGGATCCGGTAGCCGGCCACCTTCACGAAGTCGCGCAGCCCCTCCATGTTCCCCGGGACCGGCTCCGGGTGTACGCGCCGGAGGATGGGAACTCCCAGGTCCTCGAACAGCCGGGCGACCGCTTCGTTCGCCTCGACCATCAGCATTTCAATCAGCGTGTGCGTGTACGAATCGTCCTCGGGCACCGCATCCACCACGTGCCCTTCTTCGTCGAAAACCAGTTCCACCTCGGGCAGATCAAGATGAATCATGCCCGCGCGCCTGCGACGCTCGCGGATGCGCTTGGACAGCGTGTCCAGTTCCTTCAGCGCCCAGCGCAGCTCATCGGTGTAGTTCGGTTCGGTCTTCGCATGCTCCCGCGCCTTGGCGAGGTTGCCGTCGATCAGCGCCTGGGCCTCGATGTATGTCAGACGCTTGGCCGAATGGATGATCGTGTTCGCGAATCCCTCCGCCAGCACTCTTCCATCCGAGTCATAGTCGATGAACACCGTCTTGCAGTATCTCGGTACGCGCTCCTGCAGCGAGCAGATGCCGTTGGAGAGTACCTCCGGCAGCATCGGGATCACCAGCCGCGGCAGGTAGCACGAGTTCGCCCGATCCCGCGCTTCGATATCCAGCGGGGATTCCGGCGGAATGAAGTTCGCCACATCCGCGATGTGCACTCCAAGCCGCCACACCGCTTTCCCGCGCGACGATGCCTGCCGGTTCGGCGATGCCGACCACCCCGCGTCGTCCAGCCGTTCGATCGAGATCGCGTCGTCGTAGTCCTTGGCATCCGGCGGATCAATGGTGAGCACGAACCGCTTCCGCAGGTCGAGCCGAACAGTGTCCTTGAATCCGCCGGACTCATCCGCCCGCCGGATCTCCTCAGCGAACGCCGTCGCGGCCCGACGCGCCTGCTCGACGCACGCCTCGGGAAACTCGGGCGAGGGCAGCCCGTACGCCTCGATCACCGCCTGCGTTTCGACATCCGGTTTCCCCGCCTCACCCAGCACCCGAACGATGACGCCTTCCGCCATCATCGAGCCTTCCGGGTACATCGTCACTTCAAAGACGACCTTGTCCCCCTCCTTCACGTTCTTGCTCGATGCATCCGGAACCAGCACCGGATCGTGCAGCACCTTCCCGTCCGGCACGACCATCCACCTGCCCGAAATGCGCTTGAGTGTTCCCGTGAAGACGGAGTGCTTGCGACGGATGATCTCCGTGACCACGCCGATGTACGGCGAACGCGAGTCGCCCGGCTGCCGGCGCGTCCGCACGACGTCGGCTTTCACCACGTCGCCCGTCACCGCGTCCAGCGTGCTTCCCGCGGGAACGAACAGATCCCCGTGCGCGTTGGGCGTCAGGGGAATGATGAACCCGAACCCCTTCGGATTCCCCTTGAACGTCCCGACGATCGTGCTGCCCAGAGGCGGAAGCGTGACCGACTCATCGCTCCCGATGACCGCCTGGCCCTCGCTCGCCAGCTCCCGCACCGCCTCCTCGAACTCCGCAAGGTCCGACTCCGCGATGCCCAGATCGCGCGCCAGCCGCTCGATCGTCGATGGCTCGTACGTGTCGTGCGCAAGGTGCGTGAGAAGTCGCTTGGTGAACCGTGACGGCATGGAGTGCCTGCTGTGCGCTGGGAACGCGGTTCGGCAGATCACGGCTTCGGCCGCGACCGGAATCGTGGGCGTGGCGGGGAGATCGTAGCAGGCGGCACGGTCCGGGCGCTTCGGGCGCACGGCAACCCTGCGCCGGCCTCTCTCGGCCGCCCCGGCGCACTCCCTGCATCCTTACGCCGCACGGGTCGATCGTTTCACGCAGGCTGCGGCTGTTGCACCGCGACGGCCGCTGCCGCGTTCGTCGTCACGACGATCCGCGCTGTTCCTTCGTCGCCGTTGTGCATGCTCACCGATGAGGCCAAGTTGCCGGCTGCATGCTCGGCTCCCTCGGCCCCCGGAACCGCGCCCGGAGGCGTCTGCGGCAGCGGAAGCTCTTCGACCGACCCGTCCAGGAACGGCGCCAGCTTCCTCGACCGAACCGGGTGCTGCAGCTTGCGGATCGCCTTCGCCTCCACCTGCCGCACGCGCTCCCGCGTCACCTTGAAGATGCGCCCGACTTCCTCCAGCGTGTACGTGTAGCCGTCGCCGATGCCGTAGCGCAGCTTGATGATTTCGCGCTCGCGATACGTCAGCGTCTTGAGCACGCCTTCGATCCGCGACCGCAGCGCGTCCGAAGCCGCCACGTTGGAGGGCGACTCCTGCCGCTCGTCCTCGATGAAGTCCCCGAAGTAGGAGTCCTCGCTCTCGCCCACGGGCCGATCCAGGGAAATCGGATGGCGGCTGATCTTCATCACGCGGCGCGTCTCCGCGACCGACATGCCCGCACGCTTGGCCAGCTCTTCGATCGTCGGTTCGTGCCCAAGTTCCTGCAGAAGCTGCTTCTGGAAGTTCCGCAGCTTGCTCATCGTCTCGATCATGTGTACGGGGATGCGGATGGTCCGGGCGTGGTCCGCGATCGCCCGCGTGATCGCCTGCCGGATCCACCACGTCGCGTACGTGCTGAACTTGTATCCGCGCTTGTACTCGTACTTGTCCACCGCGCGCATCAGGCCCGTGTTCCCCTCCTGGATGATGTCCAGGAACGAAAGGCCGCGGTTGCGGTACTTCTTCGCGATCGACACGACCAGGCGCAGGTTGCCCGCCGAGAGATCTCGCTTGGCCTGCTCGTACTCCCAGAACACCGCGTCGATCTTCTTCACCCGCGCGAACAGCGCCTCCGGCTCCTCCAGCACGAGGCTGCGAAGCCCCGCAAGCTCCTCCCGGCGAACCGCGAGATCCTCCGGATCGAACCGCTGCGGGAACCGCTCGGCCTTGCGCAGCTCCTCCTGAATGTCGTGCATCTTCTTGGCGACCGACCGCAGCTTGCGGAACAGCGGAATGATCCGGCTCGTCCGCAGGCTCATCTCCTCTCCCAGGGTCGCAAGCTTGCGGCGCCTCGCCTCGATTCTCGACTTGATCTCCGCGGCCTTCTCCGCGTCTCCCTCCGCCTTCGCGGCTTCCATCTTCTCCCAGTCGGCGCGATTGGCCTCCAGAAGCTTCTTGATCGTCTTGACGTTGTACGGAATGCGCCGAGCGATCTTCTCCTTCGCGTTGGCTTCCGCCGTCGAGATCCGCATCGTCCGGTCGAACGGCAGCTCGCCCGCGTGCACAAGGTCCAGCGTGTCCACCGCCTGCGAGACGCAGTAGTCGCACTCCAGCACGCGCCGCCGGAAGATCATTCTGGTTGTTTCGATCTTCTTCGCCAGCCGGATCTCCTCGTCTCTCGTCAGCAGCGGGATCGTCCCCATCTGCGTCAGGTACATGCGTACCGGGTCATCGATCCGCTTGGACGATCCTTCGGCCGCCAGCGCCTGCTCAAGCTCCGCCTTCGTCTGATCGTCGCTCGCCGGAGCCTGCGGAAGCTGCGGCATCCCGCCCGGCAGCCCGCGAAACACCTGAGGGTCCACCCCCGCCGCCTTGGACATCCGCCAGATGCGAGCCTTGAAGTCGCGCAGGTCGATCAGCTCGATGCCCAGGTGATCCACCCGAATCAGCACGTCATCGATCCGGTCCGGATCCACAAGCTCGTCCGGCAGCGTCGAGTTCAGCTCCTCGTACGCGATCCACTTGCGTTGCCGGCCGACCTCGATCAGCTCCGCAACCGCAGGGTGCAGCTCGCCGTGAAGTCCGTTCGTCTCAGCGCGTTCGTGCGTTCGTGTCATGGTGGTCATTCGGCTCTCGATGGGTGAAGCAAATGATTCCGATGTTCCACTTCGTCCCGTGCGGACGGATTCGGTCACAGTGTCGGACGCGGCAGCGCCGTGGGATTGCCTCCGTGACGCTGCCGGCGTGCTCGTTCCGCGTGCAATCGCTCGTTCAGTTCTTGCAGCTCGCCGCCCGGCGCAGACGCGCCGGCGGTTGCGTTCTTCGGTTCCTGTGCGATGTGCAGCGGCCGACGGTGGCGCCACAGCCGCACGCACTCCCGCAAGTGCTCCTCCAGTCGCTTTGCATCGTGATCGCAGAAGTGCTCCGCGTGCACGGCGAACGCCGCCGCCGTCTCGCGCGCTTCCGCATCATCGTCGAGTTGGTTCATCATGTCTGCCAGAGTTGCACCGACGGCGCTCAGAAACAGCTCGGCCGCTCGCGCTGCAACGCGAGCGGTGGGGGGGGAAGAGTAGGCGCCCTCCTTCAGGATGTCTCTGCATTCTTCGGCGTATGCAACGCCCAGTCGCGGCTCCGCCAGCAGGCACGCCAGCACATGCTCCGCATGATTCGACGGCGTGCGACGCAGCGCAGGTTGTGCCGATTCGCCCCTGTCTCCGCTTCCCTTCCCTTTGCTCTTCCCCTTCGGAATCGCCTGCAGAATCACCGGCTCCCCCACGTGCGCCAGCTTCGCCAGCTTCCGGATCACGGTCTGCTTCCGGATCGGCGGAAGTTCGTGCAGACCGAGGTCTACAAGGCGCTGAAGATCTTCCTCGATGGCCCTCGCCCGCGCGATCGACCCGGGGGTGTATCCCGCGGCATCCAATTTGCTTGCCATCCGCGCGAATCGAAACTCAAGCAAATCGCGCGCCGAAGCAATCGCCTCGCGCACCTTCGCCACGCCCCCCTCCGACTTGAGCACCTCGTCCGGATCCTTGCCCCCCGGCAGCACGCCCACTTTCACGTCCACAGGTTCCCTGAAGAACACGTCCAGCGCGCGATCGGCCGCCAGTTGGCCCGCCTCGTCGCTGTCGAAGAGCAGCACCACGCAATCGCAGAACCGGCGCAGGATGCTCGCGTGCCTCTCCGTCAGCGCCGTTCCCAGCGTGGCCACCACGTTCCTGATTCCCGCCTGGTGGCACGCAATCGCGTCCGTATAGCCCTCGGTGATCACCGCCGTGCGTTCCTGCTGAATCGCTCGGTACGCCTGCTTCAGCGCAAAGAGCGTCGAGGACTTGTGGAACAGAGCCGTTTCAGGAGAGTTCAGGTACTTCGGTTCATCCTCGTCGTTGATGCGGCGTCCCCCGAACGCGATCGCGCGACCCACCTGGTCATGGATCGTAAAGATCAAACGATTCCGCAGCGCGTCGTAGTACCCGCCTCCCTCGCGCGCCTTCACCAGCCCCGCCGCGACGAACGGCGCTATCGGCAGACGCTTCGCCTCGATCGTGCGAACCAGCCCGTCCCAGCGATCCGGCGCCGCCCCGATGCCGAACTCCTCCACCATCTCCGGCGATATCCCGCGCCTTGCGAGCAGCTCTCGCGCCGCGCGCCCATGCTCCGCGTGATTCAGCACCGATCGGAAGAACGACTGCGCCATCCCGTTGGCGGACGCGATGTCCTCGCGCGAAGCTTCACCCTCCTCGCGAGACCCGTCCTCGCTCCTTCGCCCGCGGTAGGGCGTCAGCTCGATCCCGGCTCGCTCCGCGAGATGGCGAAGCGACTCCGGGTAGGTCATCCCGTGGTAGCGCATCATGAAGTCGATCGCGTTGCCGCCCGCTCCGCACGCAAAGCAGTGATAGATCTGCTTGTGCGGCACCACGTACATGGACGGCGTGTGATCGTCGTGAAACGGACACAGGCACACGAACTCGCGGCCTTTGGCGCGCAGGGCAACGTGGTCGCCGATCAGGCGCACCAGGTCGGTGGCGTCCAGCACACGCTCTCGATCGTTCTGAAACGTGCGGGCGGAACTCACGGGTGCATGCGCTCTCATTCCGGAAAACCAAGGGAGCACGCCCGGCCCGAAGGGAAGAGCTTCACGAAGTACGCGGCGTTGGCGGCGGCGAAGTGTGGGCGGTGCGACGGAGCGAACGGTTGCTGCCTGACCTGATCAAGAGAGTTCGAGCGACTGGTTGTCGGCGCGGCGACACAAACTGCACCGGCCGAGTCTGGCAGGCCTCGATCGCGCATGTGCCGGTCTGTACGGCTTCCGATAGGGAGCAGCGTACTCAGACCCGGTAGGTGAGGCGGCCGACACGGTTCTCTCACACAAAAGTAGCACCGATACATACCGGGTCAAACGCCAAGTCCGCCCCGTTTTACCTTTCTTCGGACCTTGCCTCGCATCCTCGATGCCCGGTTCGCTTTCTCGTTCGCCCCTATCCTGCGTCCATGTTCGCCGTGCAGGTTCGCTATTACGGTCGAGTGCAAGGCGTCGGGTTTCGTGCGACGGCACGCGATACCGCGCGCGGATTCAAGCTCGGCGGTTGGGTTCGCAACGAGCCGGATGGCACCGTCCTCCTTCACGCTCAAGGCCCGGAGAGTGAAGTCGAGGCATTTCTCGCCGATTTGCACGAGCGAATGTCCCGCTTCATCACCCGTGAAGAGCGGACTTCCGTGGCCGCATCAGACAAGTTCAGCTCGCGCTTCGAGATTCTTCGTTGATCCATTCCCAGCCGAATGTGTTAGGTATATGGGAGGTATCAGGATGTGATGGGTCGTTGCGTGAACGAGATCGCACCTGTGTTTGGCCCGAGCGCCCTACACTGACATCCGCCGCCTTTGCCCTGCGGTCGCCCTCGCACCAGGTGGAAAGGCAGGCGCCGGGTGCGCCGATGAAGTGTGAACGTCGGTCAGTCGAGAAGGAGCCGACATGGGGCTTGAAATCGCCATAGACGAGCTGTACGCCTCGGGTTGGACGGCGCTCGATACCTCCGGCTGTCACTATTCCTGCGGCCGCGCCTATCCCGGCGTGAAGCGCGTCGAGTCCGAGTTTGCCGCAGCGGGGTACGAGTTCAGCACGCACAAGGTGGATCTCTTCGATTGCTTCAGAGCCGAATGGCGCGACCGTCACGGCGCGCCGCGCGGCGGAGTCGTGGGTGCGACGCGAGAAGAGGCAGCCGTCTACGCACTTGCCCAGCTCCGCCGGACTTCGATTGCAGCGAACTCGGGTGCCGCCGCGACTGTCTGAGCTTGCGCATCGCTTGCGGTTGCGGTCCGTTGATCAATGCGCGCGATCGCTCGGTTGACGCACCACGCTGCGGACCTACACTGGTGCCCCTCGAAGGCCCCATCGTCTAGTCCGGTCCAGGACGCCAGGTTCTCATCCTGGAAACCGGGGTTCGAATCCCCGTGGGGTCATTTCAAGTTTCGCTTGATGCGGACTGTTCGAGCCTTGCGCGCGAGGTGGCCCGACCACGCGTTCCTTGGGTGCAGGTCGGGGCCATCCTTACCTACCCTGCGGTCCACCATTCGGCGAATATTCGGTATTCCACTTTCGGCCTGTTCCCGCTTCCCGGCTGGTTTCTCTTGAAGAAACCGCCGCGACAGAGAAAAGTATGTATGCCGCCCCAGTTCCGGCGGGGGGTGGCCGGAGACCGAATTCGTGGGCGTTCGGGGCCTCGTGGACGGGGCATCGACGCTTCCGGGGCCGATACACCTGTACCGCCCGGGGATTACTCGTTTCACTCCATCCGATGGGGACCGACATGCACGCATCAGCTCGTTTCACCTTCGCCGCTGCTCTGGCCGCCGTTGTCGGCTGCGCGGGCGCTGCTTCCGCCCAGCTCGCTCCGACGCCGCAGCCGCAGCGCCCGATCATCACGACCGGCAAGCTCGTGGAGGATGCGAAGGCCAAACTTCGCGTCAACGACTTGGCCATCGTTTCCCTTGACGTGGCGCCGGCATTCGGCGTGCCGCTCGCGTTCGAGATGCCCATCGAAGGGCAATGGATGAACGTTCGTCTCCAGCCGCACGATGTGCGCTCCGAAGGCTTCCGTCTCCTCGCGCAGATCGCAGACGGTTCGCTCGTCGAAGTGGAACCCGGGCCGGTGAATACCTTCCAGGGCGACATCGCCGAGATTCCCGGCTCGCGCGTGGGCATGGGCTTCGTCGAGACCGGTCTGCAGGGTGTCGTCGTGATGCCCGATGGCAGCACGTACTGGCTCGAGCCTCTCGCCGAAGCCGTGCAGAACGCGGTTCCCGGCCAGTACATCGTGTATCGCGGCACGGACGTGGTTCCCTCTGAAGGCTCGTGCGGCACGACCGCGCTCCCCGCAGGCGATGAGCCGGGCGGCCCCGAAACCGGTGACTGCGGCGGTTTCTGCGTCGCTCAGCTCGCCTGCGATGCCGACGTCGAGTACTACATCTCCCGCGGCAGCAGCGTGATCAACGTCCAGAACCGCATCACCAGCATCACGAACGCCAACAACACGCTCTATCTCAACCAGGTGCTCATCCAGCACTCGCTCCCCGCGATCATCGTGCGCACCGCCGAGCCTGATCCCTACACCTCCACCAACCCAAGCACACTGCTGAATCAGTTCCGTACCGAGTGGCTGAACAATCAGGGCAGCATCACCCGCGACGTCGCCGAACTCTTCACCGCCAAGAACCTCGATGGTTCTACCATCGGTATCGCCTTTACCATCGGCGGCATCTGCACGACCAGCGCCTACTGCCTCGTGCAGTCGGACTGCTGCGGCAGCTTCGCGTGCGCGACCGACCTCTCGGCCCACGAACTGGGCCACCTCTGGGGCGCCAGCCACTGCTCCGCGCAGAGCAACTCCACCATGAACTCCGGCCTCATGTGCGTCAACAACTTCAACAACTGCAGCCCCAGCTCCATCACGTCGATCACGAATCACCGCAACTCGCGCACCTGCCTCACCCCGGGAACGCCTCAGCCTCCGCCCGGCCCCTTCAATCTCGTTTCGCCGCCCGACGGCGCCACCGGCGTCAGCACCGGCCCGCTTCTGGACTGGGACGCCTCGCTCAACGCCGTCTCCTATCAGCTCACCGCCGACGACGATCCCGCTTTCGGCTCGCCCTACTTCAACTTCAACGCCCTCACCGCGACGCAGCTCCAGTGCCAGCCCAACACCTTCCCGGATCAGACCACGGTGTATTGGCGCGTCATCGCCTCCAACGGCAATGGCGGCTTCACCACCGGCACGCCCGCAGTCTCATCCTTCTTCGTCGGCACTCCGCCCCCGCTCTGCCCCGAAGACCTTGACGGCGACGGCGACGTCGACTCCACCGACCTCAACCTCCTGCTCACCGAGTTCGGCTGCACATCGAACTGCGGCGCCGACATCGATGGCGATGGCGATGTCGATTCGACGGACCTGAACCTGCTGCTTGTCGCCTTCGGCGAGACCTGCTGACCGGACCGATTCTTCACCGACAACAGGACTCATCCCCGCGAGCGGGCTTCTGCCCGCTCGCGTTTTTTTTTCCACCCTCCCGGGGAGTGCGCGCCGACCGTCAACACCCCGGGCAGGAATCGAACCTGCGACCTGCCGCTTAGAAGGCGGCTGCTCTATCCCCTGAGCTACCGGGGCCTGCGCCGATCCTACGCCGCCCGCGCCGCGACAAGCCTCACCCCTGGGCAGCGCCCTTGGAACGGAGAAACCGGCCGCTTTCGCTAGTATAGTGTTCGTACTGTCCCGTCAGACGGCAATTCTTCCTGCCAGATCGCACATAGGGGCCGCCACATGACCTTGGAGCCGGTTGCATGACCCGCGTTGAACGCCCCGTGTGTCCCGCCGCGGATCATGTGCGCTCCCTCGCCGCGCTCGATGAACGCCGCGCCGCGCGGCTCGCCGATTGGATCGAACTGACCAAGCCCGGCATCGTGCGCATGGTGCTCGTCACGACGGCCGTGGGATTCATCCTTGCCGCCCTGCCGCGCGCCTGGGACATGACCGCGCTCCTGCTCGTCGCCGCCGCCTGCATGCTCGGCACCGCGCTCTCCGCAGCCGGCGCCAACGCGCTGAACATGGCGATCGAAGTGCGCCGCGATGCAGCCATGCTCCGCACCATGCGCCGGCCGATACCCGCCAATCGCATCACAGTTCACGGTGGAGTCTGGGTCGGTGTCGGACTGAGCGTGGCGGGCGTCGGGCTGCTGTGGATCGGGTGCAATCCCTGGGCAGGCGCCGTCTCCGCCGTCACGATTCTCACTTATGTGCTCGCCTACACCCCGCTCAAGCCCGTCACTCCCCTCGCAACGATCATCGGTGCATTCCCTGGCGCGCTGCCTCCCTTGATCGGCTGGGCCGCAGGCTCCGGCGATCCGTTCGGCGGCCTGACGCAGATGGGGGGGTGGTCGCTCTTTGCCATCATCTTCGTCTGGCAGATACCGCACTTTCTTGCCATCGCATGGAAGTACCGGGACGAATACGCCGCCGCCGGGCACAAGGTGCTTCCCGTGCTGCATCAAGGCGGAGCACGCACCAGCCGCGCTGTGCTGCTCTGGTCCGTCGCGCTCATCCCCGTCTCGCTGGCGCCGGTCATGGCCATTCCGGGACGCATCGGGCTTCCGTATCTCATCATCGCGCTCGCCTGCGGCATCGGCATGCTCTGGTTCGCGGTCCGGCTCGCCCGCGATCGTTCCGACGGCTCCGCCCGCCGCCTTTTCTTCGCTTCGATCGCATACCTGCCTGTCGTGCTGTTCGCCCTCGTGGTGGATGCGCTGGCACGCCTCGCTCTCACCTGAACCATTGCCCATCCCCGCAGTCGCTCCGGCTTGTCCATGCGAACAGAAGCTCCCCCGGCTCTTCAGGCTCGAAACCTTCGCAAGGTCTATCCGGCACATCGAAGCGTGCCCCGCCGCGTCGCGCTGGACGGACTGTCGCTCGATATCCGCGCCGGCGAGTGCACCGCGATCCTCGGCCCCAACGGTTCAGGAAAGAGCACGTTCCTTCGCATCGCCGCGACGCTGGAGCGCGCCGATGAGGGATCCATCGCGATCCTCGGGCACGACGCCGATGACGCGCCCAAGGTCCGGAGGCTCATCGGCGTCGTCTTTCAGTCCCCCGGCCTTGATGCCCTGCTCACCGTTTTGGAAAACCTCCGGCTCCAGTGCGCCATCTCCGGCACTCCGGCACGCGAGCGGGCGGACCGGATCCGTCGCGTCGCCGCTTCGCTGGACCTCGCCGATCGACTGCACGACCGCGTCGGGCGCCTCTCGGGAGGATTGCGCCGGCGCGCCGATCTCGCCCGCGCGCTCGTCGCCGAGCCTCGCCTGATCCTGCTCGATGAGCCGACCGCCGGACTCGATCTGGAGGCACGGCGCGCTTTCATCGATCTGCTGCGCACGCGCGCTGCGGATGCCGGCCTCACCGTGATCTTGACGACCCACGACATGGACGAGGCATCCGCCGCGCACCGTGTCATCATGCTCAGCGACGGCCGGATCGTCGCCGACGGCGCTCCCGCCGAACTCCGCGCTTCGCTGGGCGAACGCGTCGTCCATGCGCACTCCTCCATGCGAGGTGTCCTGGATGCCGCCGGGCTTCATGTCCGCGAGTCGCCGCCGGATTCCGTGGCCTGCTCGGGCAGCGCGGAAGCCATTGAGCATGCCTGTCGCGAGCTTGTCCGCCGCGGCGCGGCCTTCCACGTCGGCCCTCCCTCGCTCGCCGACGTCTTCCTTCACCGCACCGGCGTTGTCTTCCGTGCCGAACGCGCCGAGCCAACGCCGGATCGGAGCGAATGACGTGCCCCTCGCCCTGGAATCCATGCTCGCCCTCACCGCCCGCGAACTGATCCGCTTTGCCCGTCAGCCCAGCCGCATTATTGCTTCCGTCGGCACCGCAGCGCTCTTCTGGCTCTTCTTTGCGAGCGGACTGGCTCGGAGCATCGTGCTCCCTTCCGCCGGCGCTGCCGCCCGCGCGCCATCGTTCGCGGCCTTCCTTCTGCCGGGGGCGATCACCGTCATCGTTGTGTTCGGAACGATCTTCGCCTCCATCTCGCTCATTCAGGACCGCCACGAGGGCTTCCTGCAATCCGCGCTCGTCAGCCCGGCGCCCACGCTCTCGATCGTGCTGTCCAAGATTCTCGGCGGCGTGCTGATCACGTCGGGCGAGGCGATCGTGCTCATGCTCGGCGCGCCCATCGTCGGGCTTGCACCGGGGCCGCAGGGCTTCTTCCTCGCTCTGCTCGCGATCGTCCTCACCGCCGCGGCGGTGATCGGCCTCGGCCTGGCCCTCGCATGGCGCATCAACTCCGTCGCCGGCTTTCACGGCGTGATGAACCTCCTGCTCCTGCCCATGTGGCTCCTCTCCGGCTCCTTCTTCCCGGTGGAGGGGGCCGCAGGTTGGCTCGCGGCCGTCGTTCGGGTGAATCCCCTGTACTGGTCCAACCGGCTGATCGCCGGCGCGCTCGGCTCGCGCGAGACCCCCGGTCTCTTGGCTTGGGCGATCGTCGGCTCCGCGGCACTCGGTTCGTTCGCGCTGGCAATGATGGTGATGAGCGACCGGCGGTTGCGAGGCGGGAGCGGGACCGGAGGAGGATCGGCGTGAACGGTGACTTTCCCAGTGCGGGCGGGCGCATCCGCGCCGGTACCCGGCGACGCATCGCATCCCCGCGCGGCAGCTCTCTGGCAGCGGTTCTAGTCGCTCTCGTGACGGCCCTGATCGTGGGCGTGGTCACGTGGCAACTGCTCAGCCGGCTTCGCGCCGTCGGCCCGGACGCGCCGGAAGGTGAGCAGGCCTCCTCCCCGCAGCAGCCCGACGATCCGCTCTCCCTCGCGCGCGCCGGCCAGCGCACCACCGGCATGCGCATCCCGGACTTCACCCTCATCGATCAGAACAGCAACGAGAAGACGCGCGCCATCTTCGAGGGCCGATGGACCGTCCTCGAGTTCATGTTCAGCCACTGCGTCCTCGCCTGCCCGGTCATGACCGGCAACATGACCGTCCTGCAGGACCTGCTCAAGGGGACCGACGTCCGGCTTGTCAGCATCAGCGTGGACCCTGTTCACGACACTCCCGAGCGCCTCCGCCGGTACGCCGCGGAGTTCGGCGCCGACCCTGAACGCTGGACGTTCCTCACCGGTGATGCCGCGACCGTCGAGCGCATCGTCACCGAGGCCCTCGGCTTCGCCCTCGTCGAGGATGCAGACATGCAGATCGATCTCCCCGGCGGCGGGAAGATGGCGAACATCATCCATCCCACGCGCTTCTTCCTCGTGAATCCGCAGGGCGAAGTCGTGATGATGTTTGATGGAATGAACGACGAGGAAGTGCGGGAACTGGCGCGCGTCGCTGCACGCATGGCGGCGGCGAATCGTCCGTCCAGGCCGTGAGCGATCAGAACAGAAACCGCAGCCCCACGAGAACCGCGAAATCCATCTCCGCACGGTCATCGAGATGCTGGTACACGGGCAGTTGCACCGCCAGTTCCAGCGTCCATACCCGCGCTTCGTACATCAAACCCGGTGACAGCAGCAGCTCCGCATCGCCCGAGGTCTCGTACAGCCCGTTCCCTTCCAGCACCAGGTACCATGCCCCGTGCGTATCCGCCGTGTAGCTCTCCGGCGCCAGCCGGAACAGGTACGCAGCATCCGCGCTGATCTCGTCCGATGCGCTCAGCGAATCCATCCGCACTCCGCGGATGTCCGAGTGGTCGTCATCTTCAGAGGTGTCAAGCCGGTACATGCAGGACAGGTTGATCCCGTGCCGGCCTCGAATCGCCGTGTAAGCCAGCCCGGCGATCGGGTCGATCGAGTGCGACGAGTAGTCGTCGTCACCGCCCGGCAGCTCGGCGCCGAAGTGCAGCGCGACCCGGACGGTATCGATGGGTGATGTGTCGCGCTTGAAGACGCGGAGCTTCCCGAGAACCACCATGTCTGCTATCCCCGCCTGCGTCTCCGAACCGCCCCCCGCGGCCGACTCGATCTCGATGTCGCGGTACACGTACGGGGCGCGGAACGAGAGTGCAAAGTTCCCCGTGACGCCGAGGTTGAGAATCGTCGTCGCTGAGAACTCGTCGGCGTGATCCAGATTCCCCGACGGGTCGTTCGAGAACGACAGGTATTTGAACTGCTCGCGCAGCATCATCCGCCCGGCGCCGGGTTGCACGGCGGCATCCGTGAAGATCGGCTCCTGGGCCATTGCAGCCGGAGTCAGCAAGCAGGCCATCGTCATCGCAACCGCGAGCCATCGAAGTGCGAGCGGATTCCCTCCTGCGTCCGGCATCAAGTTGATCGTGTGCATGTGCGGTCCCTTTCTCGATCACTCCACGTCGATGCGAACCAGTGTGAACCCCGCGTCCTTGACCGCCCGCGCGAGCTGCGCCCGCGACGGGTGCTCCTTGCCCGAGAACACGACGCTCACCTTTCCGCTTCCCATGTCGATGGCCACGTTCCCCACTCCCGGCACATCGCGCAGCTTCTTGTCCGCGTTGTTCGCGCACAGCGGGCATGACATGCCGTGCACGATCAGCGTCGCGGAGTCCGCCGTGATCGGCGATTCATCCCGGAACGCCGCTGAGTTGATTTCCGCCCTCTCCCCGCTCGTTTCACCGCCGGACTGGCACGCCGCGATCCACATCGTCGCAGCGCACAGCATCCCCGCCGTCATCCAATTCATCGCCCGCCTCATGGTCTGCTCCATTTCCGGTTTGCGCGATCGTTCGCGCGGATTCTCCGGAATCGAAAAGTTCGTCTGGTCCCGCCGCGACACGCGCGAACTCGTCTCCACGGGTGCCCGGCAACGATGCATCTCCGCGCCCGCAAAGGACGCCGGTCGTTGCAACACTCAATGTGCGAGTAACAAGTGCGCAGCTCTGCCTCGAGCGCGCACCATCCCCCCGAACCGTTGCGCTAGGTTCGCCAGACGCAGTACGCCGCCTGCCGCGATGGCTGCGATTGCCGCGCGGGCATGCACAGCCATGCCATCACCCTGTGATCGCACTTGGGATCCGCGCCAAGCGTGATCTCGCAACGCGCTTCCGGCGGCACACACAGCAGACGCGCCTGCTGTTCGTTCGGCGCTGGCGCCGGCGCGCACGGCGCCGGGTCCGCCGGCTCCCGCGGCCGGGCCAGTGCGCACAGGCATCCGTCCCCGCAGCAGCACGACGCTCCATCGCAACAAGCAGTTCCCGCCGCTGCGTCGGCGCAGGTTCTCGCGCCCATGGATTCCGGTGTGCGCAATCCGAACGGACCCGACAGGGTCTGGACCAGCAGCGACAGAATGATCAGCACGCGGGTCATGGACGATCGCATCATCATACGACCTCGGACCATGATCGGTCAACCGCGAAATGCCTCCGTTTCGCCTTTTTCAATCCGGGATAACCACTTGACGCGCTGCCGGCAGGTGGTACCTTTGCCCCCGTCGATGGTGGCCGACACCGCGCCAAGCCGCGCGGCAAGGCCTGAAAAGGGAAGTGTGGTGAAACTCCACCGCGGACGCGCCGCCGTGAAGGGTTGAAGGGTTCCAATCGCCACTGGTCGCCTCGAAACGCGACCGGGAAGGCGGAACCCGGCCCGGCTCCTCGCCGGGAACCCCAAGCCGGAAGACCTGCCACCGACGTTGGCTGAGGCGCCCTCGCGCACGGGGCTGCCGGTCATGTCTCCGCGCTGCTCCCGCCGGAGACGATCGCGCAGCATGCAACCGGCCGAGGGATGACACAGGTCCCGGGAGCCGTTCCGCGCGACTCGGAACGACATCGGAAGAAGGTTCGCGATGATCAACGTTGTTCGGCGTGCCGCCGTCTCCGCGGCTGTGGCATTCAGCACCCATGCCCTCGCCCCCTGCGCCGGCGCGGCCATTCCCGACTACCGGCTCGTGGGCAGCTACGCGCTCCCGTCGAGTGGCGGAGGATCGTTCGTGGCTGCCTGGGATGTTGCGCCCGATGGCCGAGTATTGGCCATGCTCGGCAACACGATCTGGCTCCAGAGCAGCGTCAACTCGTCGGTGTTCTCCGTCGCCGGTTCGATCGCCCCCGATCAGGTCAGCAGCTTCGGACCCTCGTTCATCCGTGTCAGCCCCGGCGGCGGAACCTTGGCCATCGGCGACGGCGAGTTCGGCGCCCCCGGCTTCGCGCAGGTGCACTTCGTCAGCACGGCTTCTCTCGACCCCGGTTCACCCAGCCCGGTCCACAGTGTTTCGTCGTTCAACTACGACGCGGTGTTCCTGGATGACTCGACGCTCTTCGTCAGCGGCGCCGACTTCGCGGGCACCGGCGTCTCGCGCGTGGATATCCCGTCGCTTACCGCCTCGACCGTTGTGAGCAACATCGGGGGTGCTTCCGGGGGCGTAAGCATCGCCGGCGGCTTCCTCTTTACTTCCAACGGATTTGATTTCGTTCCGGGCGGGTCGCAGACCGGCGAAGTTCGTGCCGCTCCTCTCGCCGACGTCACCTCCGGCAGCCCCGTCGACTTTGAAGCCGAAATGATCCCCGTCGCCGACGCCCTTTCCGCTGCTTCGATCCGCTTCGATCCCCACGGCAACATGCTTGTCGGCGGGGGCGAGTACGGCAATCCCTTCGAGTTCGGGTTCGCCGCCGTCGTGGATGGCGACGCCGTAGCCGCCGCGTTGATCGGCGGCCCCATCGCCCCCGATTCCGCCGAACTGCACCTCAGCCCCGCCGGCACGGATCCCTTCTACTCCGTCAACTTCAACTCCTTCACCAACGAGCTTTTGATCTCCGACGGCTTCACCGTCTACCGCTACGTCGTCCCCGCGCCCGGCACGGCTGCGATGCTCATCGCATTTGCCGTTTCAACGTCGCGGAGGTCGCGTCGTGCGTGATCACATCGCACCCCGCCGATACTCCGCAGGGGTACTTCGTCCTGAAGAGGCGCAGGAATGGAGCCGCGGGCGCAGTCCGCCGAAGACGGTCCAGCCTATGGGAGACAGACCGCATTCCGTTCCGCCCAGGTCGGGGCGGAGGAGTCGTTGTGTTCTCTATTGCCTTCCAGCGCAATTCCTCTCCTCCTCCGTTCTCGCCTCTTCCGACTTCGCCTCCTCCGTACTCGATTTCACCCCCGCCCCCGGCCAGTTCATCAACAACAGCATCTTCAACGATCCCGCTCGCGCCTTGGGACCGCCCGTCGGCGGCGGCACGCTCGCAGCCGACAACTCCAAGCTCGTCTCTCTCGGCGGCTTTGCCGGTTCGATCACGCTCGCCTTCGACCACACCGTCCTCGACGACCCCTCCAACCGCTTCGGCATAGACGCCATCGTATTCGGCAACGCCATCTGGAGTTCCGGCAATCCGCGCCGCCGATGGGCCGAAGCAGGGATCATCGAGATCGCGCTGGATGCAAACTCCAACGGCTTGGCTGATGACCCTTGGTACCCGATCCGCGCGCCCGGCCTTCCGCCCATACCGGCCTCCGCGCTGCAATCGCAGCTCTGGGACAACAACGCGGGCACTCCGACTCCGCCCGCCAACATCGCTTGGTATCCCTCGCCCGTGCACTATCCCGGCTGGCCACCGTCCTACATCACGACCGCGTTCCGTCTTCCTCCCATATACGAAGTCAATCTTCTCATCAATCCCAACGGTCCCGCAGCGACCCTCGAAGCTCACTGGGGCCTCGCCGATCTCTCTCCCACGCTCATCCTCGGCGATCTCGACGCGGACAACCTGGTCGATGATCCCGAACTCACGCCCGCCGAGTTCTACACCCGTCCCGACAATCCTTTTTTGGTGGGAATCACGGCCGAGAGCGGCGGCGGGGACGGCTTCGACATCGCTTGGGCCGTCGATCCTGTTTCCGGCGCCCCCGCCGAACTCCCCGGCTTCGATTTCATCCGCATCTCGACCGGCGTGAACTTCATCGCCGGCATCCTCGGTGAACTCTCCACGGAAGTGGGGGGCGTCGCCGATGCACGCCCGGATGAATCCGCCTTCGACCTCAACGCCGACGGTCGTATCGACATCGAAGACCTCTACACATGGCACGACCTGCGCGATGCCTCCGATCCCGCCGCCGATCTCACCGGCGAAGGCGTGATCGACGATGCCGACCGACTCATGATGACCCGCTGCACTCGCCGAGATGAGGTGCACGATGTCCACTGACCTTGCTCCCCGCGCGCCGCGGCTCTGTGGGCCGCCGGCACGTTCTTTGGGGGATGAGGTCTGCGGCAGCCGGCATGCTTGCTGCTTTGAGCAAGCATGGACCGACTCGCACCACTCACTTCGATCAGTCCCTTCGTGCTTCTTCACCCCGCAGGGGCGAAGAATGCCTTCTCTCCGTGCACCGATCACTTCCCCGGCCTTCACCCTCATCGAACTCCTCGTCATCGTCGCTGTGATCGCACTCCTCCTCGGCGTCCTCCTTCCCGCGCTCTCCGGCGCCCGCCGTTCCGCCCACGCCGCCGTCTGCGGCTCAAACATCCGCCAGCTCGCCATCGCGAACACGCTCTACTCCAATGCCCACGACGGCCGCTGCATGCCCGGCGCCGTGGATATCCAGCTCACCAACCTCCACCGCTGGCACGGCACGCGCGAGAACCCTTCTTCACCCTTCACACCCATCGGCGGCCCCATCACCGAATACCTCGGCGCCGACGGCCTCCCGGCGCAGGCTGTTCCTGACGGCAACGGCCAGAGCGGGAGCGATGGTGCCGCCGTTACCCGCGCCGTCCGGGCGTGCCCCTCCTTCGCCTCGACGCTTGACGATCTCGCTTCTCGCGGCCGCGGCTTCGAGAACGGCTGCGGCGGTTACGCCTACAACAACGCCTTCGCCGGCGTCGAGCGCCGGCTCTCCGGCCGCACCACCGACGGCGACGAGATATGGACCATCACCACCGACCGTCTCGGTTCACGCCGTGCGCGCTTCGCCGACCCCGCGCGAACCATCGAGTTCGTCGACTCCGCCTTTGCGGCCGATGAACTCATCGAATACTCCTTCGCCGAGCCTGTGTATTGGCCGGACGCACCGGGCTTTCGCCCCGATCCTTCGATCCACTTCCGCCACGGCGCCGGCGCCGTGCATTCTTCATCCTCGGGTCGCGCCAGCATCGCTTGGATGGATGGGCACGTCTCCAACGAGCAGCGATCATTCACCTGGTCCAGCGGCTTGTACGAATGCGATCCCGCCGACTTCGGGATCGGCTGGTTCGGGGATGAATCGCGCGCCAACCATCTCTTCGATTACCGTTGAATCGGTGTCACTCCCACGCGCCGCCGCGCAGGATTGTTCGGCACCGGTTCGCTATCATTCGCCCGACGCGCCGCGGGTTCCGGCCCTGTGGCCCTTTGACCATTTTGGATTTCTCGCCTTGCCACCCATCATCCGCAATTTCTCGATCATCGCCCACATCGACCACGGCAAGTCCACCCTTGCCGATCGACTGCTGCAGTCCACCCACGCCGTCTCCGAGCGCGAGGCCCGCGAGCAGATCCTCGACTCCATGGACCTCGAGCGCGAACGCGGCATCACCATCAAGGCCTCCGCCGTCACGGTCTCCCACACCCACAACGGCCAGGAGTACATGCTCAACTTCATCGATACCCCCGGCCACGTCGATTTCTCCTACGAAGTCTCGCGTGCTCTCACCGCCTGCGAGGGCGCCATCCTCGTCGTGGACAGCACCCAGGGCGTCGAGGCCCAGACCGTCGCCAACGCCTTCATGGCCGTCGAAAACAACCTCGAGCTGATCCCCGTCGTGAACAAGATCGATCTCCCCGCCGCCCACCCGGAGGAGGTCGCCATGGAGATCGAGCAGGCCATCGGGCTGGACGCAACGTCCGCGATTTACGTCTCCGCCAAAACCGGAAAGGGCATTCCCGAACTCCTCGCCGCCATCTGCGAGAAGCTCCCCGGCCCGCGCCCGCCCGAGATGTCCCAGACCCGCGCTCTGATCTTCGACTCGCACTATGACGACTACCGCGGCGTCATCATCTATGTCCGCGTCTTCGACGGTCGCCTCAAGGTCGGCGACAAGATCCGCATGATGGGCAGCGGCCGTACGTACCACCTCACCGAACTCGGCAAGTACACCCCCAAGCCGGTCAAGGTCGGTGAACTCGGCCCCGGTGAAACCGGTTACCTCATCGCCGCCATCAAGACTCTGAAGGATGTCCGCGTCGGCGACACCATCACCATCGACTCCGACCCCGCTCCTCGCCCGCTTCCCGGCTACAAGGAGCCGCGTCAGATGGTCTTTTGCGACTTCTACCCCGCCACCACCACGGCGGGCGAGGGCGGCAAGGGCACCGACTTCGAGCAGCTCCGCGAGGCGATGGAGAAGCTCAGCCTCAACGACGCATCATTCACCTTCGCTCCCGTGCACAGCGAGGCGCTCGGCTTCGGCTTCCGCTGCGGATTCCTCGGGCTGCTTCACATGGACATCATTCAGGAAAGGCTCGAACGCGAAGGCGGCGTCGAAGTCGTCCAGACCGCCCCGACCGTCACTTACGAACTCGAAAAGACCGACGGCACCGTTCTCGAGATCACCAATCCCGCCGACCTGCCGGACGGCTCCGTGTGGAAGGAGCTTCGCGAACCGATCGTCAAGCTCGAAATCATCTGCCCCACCGAGTGCATCGGCGACGTCATGGCGCTCTGCATGGGCCGCCGCGGCCTCTACAAGGGGCAGCACTTCCTCTCGCAGAACCGCCAGATCCTCGACTACGAAATCCCCCTTGCCGAGATCATCTACGACTTCTTCGACAAGCTGAAGTCCATCACCCGCGGCTACGGCACGATGGACTACCACTTCATCGGCTTCAGGGCCGACCGCCTCGTCAAGGTGGACATTCTCGTCAATGGCGAACCCGTCGAGGCGCTTTCGCTCATCTGCCACCGCGACAGCGCCGAGCGCCGCGGCCGCCACCTGCTGGTCAAGCTCAAGGAAGAGATCCCGCGCCACCAGTTCGAGATCCCCCTCCAGGCCGCCATCGGCGGCAAGATCGTGGCCCGCGAGACCATCAAGGGCGTGCGCAAGGACGTGACCGCCAAGTGCTACGGCGGCGACGTCTCCCGCAAGCGCAAGCTGCTGGAGAAGCAGAAGGAAGGCAAGAAGCGGATGAAGTCCGTCGGTTCCGTGGACATCCCCCAGGAAGCCTTCATGGCCGTGCTGGACCAAGGCGAATAACGATGTCGTTTGTAGGGCTTGCTAGCTGCTCTGGCCGGCATGGCCGTGACATCCTGCGCCATCCCTGCCCACGTTCCCGCCCGATCGACGTATTTGCGCACACATTTTATGTCGATGCCCTGTTTTGAAGCACGTTCTTGATGGAATTGCTCGCTTGGAACTTGCCCGGCCATCGATGCGCCATACGCTCGCCCGTATGAGCACCACATCGACCATCACCGCCGATGCGCTCCCGCCGGATTCCGCGGACTCCGCCCTTGAGGCCGTCCGCCGCCTGGAAGCAGCCGCCATCGAGCGCCTCGCCGCCCTCATCGCATCCGCCAACGAATCCATCGCCCTCCGCGCTTGTATCGGCGTCCTTGCTTGGACAAGGCGAGCAGGCAGAGATGCGCCGCGTCCCGCGCCCTCTCCTCGCCCGCGCGCTCGGACCCCCGCGGATCCACCGCAAAGCTCGGATCCGCCTCCGGAGAGCGTCCCGGTAGCCCCTTCGCCGTTTGCCCCTGCCGACTCGGACGCCGGTACGCGGCGACACGCGCCCCAGCCCGATCCGGCGCCGATCGCCCCCGCGCTCCTGGCGAGCACCGCCGAACGCGATGCCCAGCGACGCAGGGCCGCCCGCGCTCTCAAACTCTCGTTCGATGATCGGCCCGCCCCGCGCTTTGCAGGTCACGCGGAACCAAGAGCGCGCCCCCCGTAACTTCGCGCTCCCGGCCCCGTGCGTCGGGCGTCTCTCCGAAGCTCGCAACAGATCTCGTCCTTGCATGCGCTCGCGTTGCATGGCGCGCGCGACAGGCTACACCCGCTTGATCACCACCGCGGTGGTGTCGTCCGTCTGCGCTGCGCCGGCGGCGAACGCGCGAACGGCCTGGTCCACTCCTTCGAGGATGGCTTGTGCTGTCCCGCGCGCTGATGCTGCCAGTGCCGTCGTGAGCCGCTGGATCCCGAACTGCTCGCCGTCTCCGGCTCGCTTCCATTCCATGAAACCATCCGTCAGCATGACGAGCACGTCGCCTCGTTCCAGCGTGAACTCGCGCGCCGGACCGTACCGCTCATCGGGGATCACTCCCAGCGGGGGGCCGTCTCCTCCGAAGGTTTCGACCCTGCCGCCGCGGGCGCGATACAGCAGGGTCGGGCCGTGCCCGGCGGACACCAGCTCAATCCGGCCATCCGATGAGACCAGCGCAATGACCATGGTGATGAACCTGCCGGTCGCCGCCAGGTCCGCGGAGATCAGCGCGTTGATGCGCGTCAGCAGCTCGGCAGAGTCGGGCGTCTGGATTGCGCTGGCGCGCGCATATGCGCGGCAGACCGCCATGACCAGCGCAGGCCCGATCCCATGACCGGTGACATCCGCCAGCGCGACGACCAGCCTGCCGTCCTGCACGCGCTGCCAGTCGTAGTAGTCGCCGCCCGTCTGCTGCGCCGGGCGGGCCATGCCCGCGATGTCGAATCCTTCGACCTCGGGCGCCGCGCCGGGCAGCAGTCCGCGCTGGATGTCGCGCGCGATCTCGAGGTCGTGCTCGAGGCTTTCCAGCGCGCGCTGCGATCGCTCCGATTCAATCGCTTCGGCGACGGCCTCGCTCAGGTGTCCTCGCGCCTGCCTGGCGATGAACCATGCCGCCACTCCCGTCACGCACAACACCATGCCGTACATGAACAACGTGGGCCAGTGATGCACCTCCACCCCGCCGGAGCGCACCGCGTCCGCCGCCAGCATCCAGTGCGCCACCGCGCCCGCGATGCCCGTCGCCAGCGAGATCACCGGTTTCAGCCGCAGGATCGACAGCATCGTGACCAGGGGAATGCCGAGCAGCGGGGGACCGGTCAGCGCTTCGTACTGTCCGATGGGAGTGTGCCTGTGCATGATCCCGATCGCTGCTACGGGAATGGCGATGTCCACTCCCGCGCTCAGCACCCAGCGCCAAGCCGGTCCCGGCCTGCCCCGGTGCATCGAGCGGATCGTCTCCGCGATCACGTAGCCCTGAAACAGCACCGCCGCCGTGAACAGCGCGACGGAGGCAACGAACAGAGAGTCGTTCGCGAGCAGCACGTCACCCTTGATCCTGCGGATGAAGAGCGAGATCAGCGCAACCGCCCACACCACCCCCAGCAGCACCGCGCGAAGCCGCTCGCTTCGCTGGAGCCGCGCCTGGAAGCTCGCACTGCTTGTGATCGATTCCGCCATGCCGGGCCGAACGGTAGCACAGCTGCGCGCGGGATGCCCCGGATTCAGCGGCCGGCCGCGAAGACGACACAGGCGTGCAAGCCGCGGGTGATCGACCGCACCGCGGCGGAGTGCACGCCGGCCGTTGCCCGCACCTCAGGGAAAAAGAGCCGTCTGCGCTCTTCGCGCACACGGCTCATGATGAATGCTTGGCTGCGAACGAACCGCGTGTCAACGCCGGCGCCGAATCGACGCGACGCCCGCCATGGTGAGCAGAGCGATCGCACCGGGCGTCGGAATGAACGCCGCGGCCGAGAACGTACCGGATCCCGTGAAGGGCGAGGGAAGCGTGCCGATCTGCTGACCAGTGCTCACGTCGTACACGTAGAAGAAGGGCTGGGTCGTGTTGGGACCGTCCGTGACGTAATACGCAAGGCCGTTGTGCACGGCGAGTCCGTCGATATCGGTCTCCGTGCCGGGATAGCCGGAAATGAACGTCGTGGACATCCCGGCATCGTCGATCAGATAGAGGCCGCGGACTTGAGGAGCAGGAGCCGTGTCGCTCAGGCCGTACAGCTTGCCGTTGGTCGCATCCACATCCAGCCCGCCGAAATCGAAAGCGGATGGATAAACCCAGGTTTGCGTCGCCTGAAGCGTCGTCGTGCTGATCTCGTAGACGGCTTCCGTGGCGATGTTGCGGGTGCCGACGAGCTTGCCGTTGCGGAAGCCCAGACCGACGAAGTTCACGGTCGCGGAATTGAACGTCATCGTGCCGAGACTCGTCGGGGTCAGACCGCTCATGTTGAACGGGGACGAGAACAGCGTGCTGCCGTTGTTCCAGTACAGCGTGTTCGTCGAGCCGTCGTAGGCCATGCCCCACGGCTTCGCGGATACGCTGGTAGAAGAGAAGAGCGCGGTCGCCGCGCCCGTGTTCACATCCACGTACCAGATCGTGGCCGTGCCAGACTGGTCGTTGCCGACGATCAACTGTGCGTGGGATACCCCGGCGGCAACCGCCACCGCGAGCGCAGCAGAAACAATTCTCATGACGTGTCCTCCTCGCGTTTCCATATCCCTCGCCGGCCGCCGCGAGACGGCCTGCTCTCCTCACCACAGGCTACCCATGTTCTGCCCTTCTGCAAGATATTTTCCTCAGGTACGGGCCAAGGGGGGCGGATGTTTGCGATTTGTTCGGAACAGGGCGCTCGGTCACTTGTGCCCGCTCCCTGCGGGCACGCTCGGCAATCCTAAAATGACCGAGCGCGATCAATGAATCGTGCATGTTCTCGGTCCTCTTGTGCTTGGCTCGAGCGGGACGGGCGGGGGTGACACATGACGACGCAAGTCCAACGGGGCGCGGAAACTCGTGAGGAATCGGGGTTCTCTGGTCGGTCCGCCGCACCTGCGGCCGGCCCATCCGTCCCGGAGGCCTCTCCTGCGCAGGTGCACGACTGGCTTCAACGAGGGGAGGCGGTCCTGATCGATGTGCGCGAGCCGGACGAGCACGCACGCGAGCGGATCAAGGGCGCATCGCTTCTTCCGCTCTCGCGGTTCGATGCTCGGAGTGCGATGGCCGCGGCAAAGCCGGGTCAACGGACCGTGTTTCACTGTCGCAGCGGTCGCAGGTCCGCGGATGCCGTGCGCCTCGCGGCCGCCTCGCCGCTTGCTCATCAGACTGTCCTGAGCATGCAGGGAGGCATCGAGGAGTGGAAGAAATGCGGGCTTTCGGTCGAAACGAACGCGTCGGTCGCGCGCATCGGCGTGATGCGGCAAGTGCAGATCGTGATCGGCGTCGGAGTGCTCGCCGGCACCCTGCTGGGGTGGCTCGTGCATCCGGCGTTCCTTCTCTTGTCGGCCTTCTTCGGAACCGGTCTGATCTTCGCGGGTGCGACGGGCACATGCGGCTTGGCGGCGGTGCTGGCACGCATGCCGTGGAACAGACCGACCGCACCGCGCTGATCCTCGATTCGCGGAGATCCGCTGCCATGCGAGCGACCGATCGATGGCTTCGTGGTCAGACAGGATGAACTCGGTTTCCTGTCAAAGGTCCTTGTCGTATACGAGGACCTCATGCCCGACGAGAAAGGACATGACCCCTTGCTCGGTGTGCTTGGCGAGCGTGGGTGCTTGCACACGGCTGTCCAAGGGCCGGGGTCCAGCGCCCACACGTCAGGGGTGAACGGCCGCGCCCCCACCGGGCGCGGCGGGCGCCGGTGCCTTGGGCCTGGGAGCGCCGAAGAGCTTCTCCGTCACGGCCTGGATGACGACGTAGAGCACCGGGGTGAAGACGAGTCCGAGGAAGGTGTTTCCGATCATGCCGAAGAACACCGCGGTGCCGATGGCCTGACGGCTGGCGGCACCGGCGCCGGTTGCGATCATGAGCGGCAGCACTCCGAGGATGAAGGCGAAGGCGGTCATGAGGATGGGGCGAAGGCGCTGGCGCGAGGCTTCGACGGCGGACTCGACGATCCCCTTGCCCTGCTCGCGGTAGGCCTTGGCGAACTCGACGATGAGAATGGCGTTCTTGGCGCCGAGGCCGACGAGGAGCACGAGGCCGACCTGCGTATAGATGTTGTTGTCCATGCCGCGATACATGAGACCCGCCATGGCGCCCAGCACGGCGAGCGGGATGGAAAGTATGACGGAGAGGGGAATGAACCAGCTTTCATAGAGCGCCGCAAGAATCAGGTAGACCACCAGCAGCGCCATGGAGAACACGATGATCGCCTGATTGCCGACGAGCTTTTCCTGATAGGAAAGGGCGGTCCATTCGCAGGTCATGCCCGGCGGGAGCTTCTCCTCGGCCATGCGCTCGACAGTATCGAGCGATTCGCCCGAGGAGATTCCCGGCGCGGGCTGTCCCTGCAGCACCGCGGCGGGGAAGATGTTGTACCGGATCACGCGGTCCGCGCCCATGGTTTCACGAACGTTGAGCACCGAACCCAGAGGGACCATGCTTCCATCGGGTTTGCGCACGTCCAGCCGCTTGATGTCGTCCGGCGAGGCGCGGAAGCGGCTGTCGGCGGAAACACTGACCTGCCAAGTTCGCCCGAACAGGTTGAAATCGTTCACATAGGCCGCGGCCAGATACCCGGACATCGTGGAGAACACGTCCTGAAGCGGGATTCCCAGCTTCTTGACCTTCTCGCGGTCCACATCCGCGAAGAGCTGGGGCACGGCGGCGCGGTAGGCGCTGTTCACCGCGCGAAGCTCTGGGCGTGCGTTGCCGTCGGCGACCATCTCCTGCACGACTTCACCCATCGCCTGGCGACCGACGCCGGCGCGATCCTGGATGCGCAGGTCGAATCCCGATGCGCTGCCGACGCCGTCCACCGCGGGCAGCGAGAAGACGATGCACAGGGCATCGGGGATCTGCATGGTTCGGACGCGGATGTCCGCCATGATGGTCGCGAGGTCCCGCCCCTTGGGCAATCGCTCGTCCCAGTCCTCAAGCCCGATGAAGAAGAAGGCGTAGTTGGATCCGTTGTTGTTGATCATGGAGAAGCCGGGAAGCGATGTGTAGTTCCGGACGCCGTCCGTCTCGCTCAGAATCTTCTCGACCTTCTCGACGGCCGCGAGCGTGCGCTCCTGCGACGAAGAGTCCGGCATCCAGACTTCGACGAGGACCAGTCCGCGGTCTTCGAGGGGCACGAAGCCGGTGGGCACCTGCGTGAATGTCCACATGATGCCGGCGACGCACGCGCCGAATCCGCCGAGAGTGAAGAGCACGACGGCGGGATGCACCAGGAACTTCACGAGGCGGGCGTAGCCGCCGGCGAGCGCGTCGAACGCGCTGTTGAACCAGCGCACGAGAACAAACGGCTTGTGGCCCTCCTTGTGCGCCCTGAGGATCACGCCGCAGAGCGCGGGCGTGAGCGTGATCGCGCATACGCCGCTGAGGAACGTGCTGGCGGCGATCGTCAGCGCGAACTGGCGGAAGAGCTGTCCGCTGATGCCGGGAAGGAAGGCTGTGGGGATGAAGACGGCCATGAGCACGACGGTGATGCTCATGACGGGCGCGAGCACTTCCTTCATGGCCGCGATCGTCGCCGGCTTGGGCGCGAGGTGGTCGCGCTTCATCACGGCTTCGACGTTCTCCACGACCACGATGGCGTCGTCCACCACGATGCCGATGGCGACGACCAGCCCGAACAGCACGGGCAGGTTCAGGGAAAAGCCCATGACCTTGGCGAAGAAGAACGTGCCGATGATCGAAACCGGAATCGCCAGCATCGGGATCAGCGAGAGCCGCAGGCTCCCGAGGAAGACGATGACCACGGCGAGCACGAGCACGAGCGCCTCGAAGAACGTGTGATAGACGGCATCAATCGCGGAAAGCACGAACTTGGATGTGTCGTACACCGTTTCAAAGCCGAGGCCCTCGGGGAGGGTTTCCGTCTTGGAAGCGAGCAGTTTCTGGATATCCTTCGCGACCCGGACGGAGTTCCCTCCGGGCGCCTGATACACGACCATGGCCGCGGCCGGGACGCCCTTGTAGCGCGCGAGCAGGTCGTAGGACTTGCCGCCGAGTTCGACCCTGGCGACGTCCTTCACGCGGATGATCCGGTTCTCCTCCGCGCGAACGATGATGTCCTCGAACTGTTCGACGCTGTTGAGGCGACCCAGCGTCGAGACGTTGTACTGGAAGGCCTGGCCTTTCGGCGCCGGGGGTTGTCCGATCGCGCCGGCGGCCACCTGGACATTCTGCTCCCTGAGCGCGTTGATCACGTCCATCGTGGTCAGATCGCGCGCCTTGAGCTTGTCGGGATCGAGCCACAGGCGAATGCCGTAGTCCTTTGCCGGGAAAATCTTGGCGTCGCCGACGCCGGTGATGCGGGAAGTTTCGTCGAGGAGGTTGATGGTGAGATAGTTGGTGATGAAGAGGTCGTCGTACTTGGCGGCGGAGTCTTCGTCCCCGGGAGCGAGCGCGAATACGGTGATGATGTTCGACGAGACGCGGTCCGTGGTCACACCCTGCCGCTTCACTTCGTCGGGCAGTTTCGGCAGCGCGATGTTCACGCGGTTCTGCACGAGCACCGAGGCGATATCGATGTTCGTGCCCAGCTCGAACGTGACCTTGAGCGTGTACGATCCGTCGCTCGCGGAGGTGCTCTCCATGTAGATCATGCCCGGGACGCCGTTGACTTCCTGTTCGATGGGGGAAGCGACGGTGTCGGCGACCACTTGGGCGCTGGCGCCGGGATACGTGGTGGTCACCTGCACGACCGGGGGGGTGATGTCGGGGTACTGCGCGACAGGGAGCGTCGGGTACGCCACAAGCCCCATGATCACGATGAGGATCGCGATCACCATGGAGACGATCGGTCTGCGGACCGGGAACTCTGCGAGCATGGTGATGGTTCAGCGGCTTTCGGCCGCGTCCTCCTGAATCCTGGGGGTGACCTTCGCACCCGGCCGCGCCTTGAGCACACCCAGCACGATGACCCGGTCGTTCGGTCCCAGGCCTTCTTCCACGACGCGCATCGTGTCTTCGAGAAGGCCGACCTTGACGCGGCGGACCACGACTTCGTCGTTGTCATTCACGATCATCGCGTAGCGTCCGAGCTGATCGCTGAGGAGCGCGGCTTCGGGCACCAGCAGCGCCCGGCGCGAATCCATCGGGACGCGCACGCGGGCGAAGAGTCCCGGCAGGAGCGACTGATCGGTGTTCTCGAAGCGCGTCCGCACCCGAAGGGTGCCCGTCTGGCGATCGACTCTGGGAGCGACGTAGTCGATGCGCCCGGGCACGGAGAACTCGTCTTCATCGGAGAGAGCCAGTTCGCACGGACGCCACTGGCCCTGGGCGTCCTTGCCAGGCTCGGCCGCAAGTGTTCCCTGCCGCTCTCGCTCACGGCGGATCACGAGCACGTCCGCTTCGTTGATGTCGAGCGAAACGAACGCGGGAGACGCCTGCACGATCTCGGCGAGGAGCGTGGGTTCCCCGCGCCCGACGAGGTTGCCGGCATCCACGTAGTTTTCGCTCACGCGCCCGTCGATGGGCGCCCTGATCGTGCAGTACCCGAGGTTCAGCAGAGCCTCGGAGAGCTGTGCTTCGGCCTGGGCGATCTCCGCGGCGATCACGTCGCGCCGTGCCGCCTTGATGATCGCATCGATTTCGGGTCCTGCACGCTGGTCGGCCAGCTCGCGGGCCAGCCGAGCGTCGTTGTCCGCACCGACCAGCGCCGCCTTCTTGGCCTGTACCGCGGCTTTGGCCTGGTCCACGGCGGCCTGGTACTGCCGCGGATCGATCTCGAAGAGCACATCTCCCTGCTTCACGCGCTGGCCGGGCTGGAAGTTGACGGACTCGAGGAATCCCTGCACGCGCGCCCGGAGTTCAACGGTTTCCGATGCGTCGATGACGCCCGTGTAGGTCAGATAGTGCACGACTTCACGATTGACCGGCTTTGCGACGATCACTTCCGGCGGAGGCGGCGGCGACTGCTCGGGGGCTTCCTTGCCCATGTCGCAGCCGGCGAGCAGAGCGATCGCGGCGCCGCACATCGCGAGCACAAAGCGGTTTCGGAAACGCGGATCGTTCTGACGCGGAGAAAAGGCGCCGCGGGGACACGACCCGCCGTGCATGTCTCGCTTCTTGATCACCGCTCTGCTCCCGGATGACTGGAATCCAAGGCGGGGCGCGTGAATCCGAGGTCCTTGCCTTCGTCCCATCCCGGATCGGTGACGTCACCCCAGTTCGTGCGCGCCCTCATGCGCTCCACGGTTGCCTGATCAACGAACTCCCGGCCCTCTCGAATCTCCCACCCGCCGCCGAGGGCGCGGTAGGTTCGCACTGCGCCGAGCGCGGTTGAAGCGCGAGCGATCACCAGGCTGTCCTGCTGCTCGACCAGCGCCGACTGAGCATCATTCACGCGGATGAAGTCCACCGCGCCGGCGCGGTACTGAATCAACGAGAGCTCCACTCCACGCTCGGAGGCATTCACGGCCTCGACCAGATGGGCGCTGCGCTCGCGCGAACGAAGGAACTCGGAGAGACCGGCCTCGACATCGCCCGCGGCGCGAAGCACGGTTTCCTGGTACGCGGCCACAGCCTGCTCATAGCGCGCATCACGCACCTGGATGTTGCCGCGGATGCGCCCGTAGTTCAGGATGGGCCAGTTGAACCCCAGCCCGATGAAGCCTTCGAATGAATCGGCGTCGAACATGTCGCCGAGGTCGGGATTGCGCGTGCCCTCGAAGGTGCTGCTGGCGAATGCGGTCGAGCCGGCGATCGAGATGCTGGGATAGAGATCGGCGACGGCCTGTCCGATGCGAGCGCTCTGCGCGGCCGCGAATCGCTCGGCGGCGCGCACGTCCGGCCTCCGGCGAAGGAGGTCGGCGGGTATGCCGGCCGCGATCGAAGGAGGTGCATCGGGCAAGGCGGCGGACCGGCCTTCGGCAGGTGCAAGCTCGTACTCAAGCTCGGAGGGCGGGCGGCCAAGGAGAATGCAGAGGGCGAGCGTGGTCTGGCGGAGGGCGTTCTCGAGGTCGGGGATCAGCGCCTGCGTGTTGGCGAGGGTGGCCCGGGCGGTTGTCACGTCCAGCTCGGAAACAGCGCCGGCCTTGAATCGCGTCTGCGTCAGCGCGAGGGTTTCCGATTGCAGTGTGACGTTCGCGCGCGCATACGCCAGCCGCTCCTGAAGCGATCGGATGAGGATGTAGTTGGTCGCAACATCCGCGGCCAGTGAGACGAGCACCGCGTCGTAGTCGGCGACGGTCTGGAGCAGTGTTGCGTCCGCCGACTCGATTCCGCGCCGGAACTTGCCCCAGAAGTCCAGCTCCCAGGCGGCCTGAAGACCGAGGGAGTCCGTCGAGAAGGATCGATCGGCGCTGCTCAGCGCGTCGTTGGCGCTGAGCCGGTTGTTGTCGATACTTCCGAATGCTTCCTGAAGCTGCGGGAAGAACTGCCCGACGGCGATGCCGCGGGCGGCACGGGCCTCGAGCACCCGCAGTCCGGCGGCGCGCAGCGAGAGATTCTGTCGGCACGCGGTCTGAACCAGCTCGGTCAGCGTCGGGTCCTGGAAGTTTTCCCACCAGCGGGCGTTGACCTGCGACCGGGCATCGTCCGTGGCGGAACTTGCCAACCAGGCTTCGTTGAGGGCCGCGTCCGGTCGCACGTAGTCCGGCCCGACCATGCAGCCGGCGGAAAGCAGGATGCAGGGGACAACGCATGCGGCGCATACGGCGCATGCAGTCCATGCGGCCGGGAGTCGCCTAGGTGCATTCCAAGGCGTGCGATTTCGAGTGAGCATTGAGCCTCTGTTCCGGCCGCCCGGGCGACTTCCCGCCGAGTCGGGCAAACCGGCATGATACACGAAGCGTCGGGGTCTTCGAGCGGAGCAAAGGCCGGATGCTTCGGTCGGAGAGCGAACGCACGATAATCGGCGCGCGGAACTCATGAGATGTCATGCCCCGAGCGGCCGCCGAGGGGGCCTCCATCGGCCGTGGCGGCGGCATGGGGCGCTACGGAATTGTGCTTGGAACGGCTCTCCTGAAGACAGTCATCGACGGCATCCGCCACGGATGTGAATCGGTCGATCCTGCCCGTTCGCTCCTCGACGCTTTCAAGGCGCAGCTTGTCGCGGACCTGGGAACGGGCTTCCACGAGATGCAGGCTGCTCCCCAGGCCCCGCAGTTCAGCCTCAAGCTCCTTGAGCATCTCGGCGCCCGCGAGGTCCACGATCGGCGCAGATGACAGGTCGCAGATCACCGATCGGGGCGGCGGGCATTCGGATCGCGCGCGATCGAGCACCGAATCGCGGATGTGCTCGGCGTTGAAGTACACGATGCTTCCTTCCGGTCGGAAGATGAGCACGCCCGGGATGCGCTCTTTGTCGGGGTGGCGCTCGATGTCCGAGCAGCGGCTGCGGCAGGTTACTCAGCGTGTCCGACAGAAAGAGCTATACGACCAGGATGAGCAACGACGCGATCAGCCCGGATAGCGGCGTGCGTGCGCCCGCGCTTTCATTCACGAGGCGTAGGGACATGCCGCCGCTGACGGGGAACCCGCGCCCCGGTCCGGCGCGATGTTCGCGCCGGCCAGCGCGAGGAACTCCTGCTTGGCATCCGGCCGGCCTCCATGCCTCCTGGTCGGCGCGCGGCTGCTTGCTTACACGCGGACCGGGCGAGCATCAGAAGATTTCTCTGACGAACTTGCGTTTCGCGAGCGTCTTCTGGTCGTCGTAGGCGCCCTTGCTGGATCTGCCGGGCAGCTTGATCTTCTCGCGCTTGATCCGCTGGTGCGGAACGGCATCGAGGATGTGCCGGATGCAGTTGAGCCGTGCGCGTTTCTTGTCGTCGGTTCGCAGGATGTGCCAGGGCGCGTGCTTCGTGTCGGTTGCATCGAGCATCATGTCGCGGGCGCGGGAGTATTCGAACCACTTGGTCCGCGAGGGTAGATCCATCGGGCTGAGCTTCCATTGGCGGAGCGGATCTTCGATCCGCGCTTCGAATCGGCGCTTCTGCTCCTTGTCGCTGACCTCCAGCCAGACCTTGATGAGCTGAATCCCGCCTTCGACGATGTACTTCTCCACCACGGGACAGAGTTCAAGGAACCGTCTGTGCTGTTCGCGGGTGCAGAACCCCATCACGTACTCCACGCCGGCGCGGTTGTACCACGAGCGGTCGAAGATGACGACCTCGCCCGCGGCAGGGAAGTGCTGGATGTAACGCTGCATGTACATCTGCGACTTTTCGCGGTCGGAAGGCGCTGGGAGCGCCACAAGGCGGAAAACGCGCGGGCTGACGCGCTCCGTGATCGCCTTGATCGTTCCGCCTTTGCCCGCGGCGTCGCGCCCCTCGAACACGATGATCACCCGCAGACCCTTGTGCTTGACCCACTCCTGGAGGATGCAGAGCCGTGCCTGCAGCTTGCGGAGTTCCTGCGTGTACTCCTTGTTCTTCATGCGGCGCGCGCCGCCCGATTTGTCGGATTTGGGCATCTGCGGATCCTTCAGTGTGATCGCGAGGCTGTTTGAATCAAGCCGTCGCTCGGATGCTTCACCTGCCCGTCGAATCCGAAACATGGTACCGTTTCGGCGTACACACCATCGAACCAGCCGGAATACGAGACGGAAGCCGAACAAGCCATTCTCGGCGAACACGGAGACTGGAGGGATTGGGGAGAAGAGATGTTCGACCTTTCCTCGACCCAGTTGGTCGACAAGGGTAAACGCATCGGTGCTGTATTCGGGTTCAAGGGTCCGGGGATGTGGGGACCGCTCACGCCGAAGAAGATGGGGAAGAACGGGGACCAGATCGGGCGCATGTATATGGGGGTGGGGCGGGTCTTCATCCTTCAGTAGGGGGAGAGCGTAATGGAGAGTGTCCGCCAGTTGATGCGAACCCATGCGGTGGGGAAGTCCGATGCCACCGGGGAGCCGATCTACCACGTTGTCATCGACGGAACCGACTCGCACAGCTTGTTTCGCGCCTACTCCACCGAGTTCGCCAAGGCAGCAAAGAAGAAGGCCAAGCGATGAGCACCACCCTCGCCGACATCGGCCTAGTGGATTGGGCCAATACCGTCATCGGGCTTGTCGGCCTTGGAGCCGCGGGGTTCGCGTTGCTCCAGACCCGACGCTCCGGCACGCCCAGGTCACACGGATCACATCCTCGACCACCGCGCGCCGCCGCGTCGGGCTTGCCGACGTCTACCTCCGTGGCGGGACGCTCCCCGTGGGCATGGTGCTTCGCCTACTCGCGGACCACTTGAACGAACTGTGGGGCAAAGGGCCGTGCCCCGTGGCCGTCACCCTCCACGCCCGCGCCCTCTACCGGGAGTGGTGGGAGAAGCGGCTCCGTGAGCATGAGGCGGAACTCTGGCGGATACGGAACGGGTGGAGTAGCCCCCAACCGAGAGGCACTTGACTCCTCCGAACCCCTAGGGTGGTATACTTGACGGTCGCCAAACTCTTAGCGACCGCTCAGGGGTACCCGATGCCAGACAACAACGAACCGCTCCTCCGTGCAATCCTGTCCGTGACCGCCCGCCAGACGTTTCCGCACGACAAACTGACTGAGATAGTGCTCTCGAAGGGGGCTAGCGCGAAGCAACTGGCCGCGTTCAACTTGTGCGATGGCACGAGCACGCAGTCCGACATCGCTAAGAGCCTCAAACTCGACCAAGGGAACTTCAGTCGCACGGTCGCACGATGGGTAGACGAGGGGATTGTCTTTCGCATTGGCAAGGGGCGGGAGGCGAAGTTGCTTCACGTCTACCCGCTGAACAAGAAGGGAACCAGCAAGTGAGCGCCGACAATGCCGACCTCTCCCGTATCGAAGCGAAGTTGGACACACTCATCCGACTCCTCGCTCTTAGGGTTGCCTCAGAGAACCACTCCCTGAAGGATCGGGCGATTCGCCTTCAACGAGCGGGTATGACGCCGAAAGACATTGCCGCACTCTGCGACACAACACCGAACACCGTGAGCGTGGCACTGTCCGCCGCGAAGCGCGAGGGCAAGGGCAAGAAGAGGTCCAAGTAGGAGCGCACTAGATGGCAAAGGCAAAGACAGAGACTGTCGATCCGGTGGTGAGCGAACTCGCTGCGATCAAGCAACTCCTCATCGTCAGCCTTATCCGAGATGGAGTGAAGCAGCGCCACATCGCCGGAGCGATCGGCGTCCACGAGAGCGTAATCAGCCGGTCCCTCCCCAAGGGCTTCGCGGCGGCGGTGAAGAACGACCGCGACGGCGACAAGTAGCGAGTACCATAGCATGGCCAAGCAAGTCGAACCCACTGATCCCGTCGTTGCCGAGTTGACCGCCATCAAGCGGCTGCTGGTGGCCCTCCTCATGCGTTCGGGCGCGAGCCAGGGGGACATCGGCAAGGCGCTCGGCATCGACCAGAGTAACGTCAGTCGGATGTTCCATAAGGGCAGGGCGACACCGGGCAAGCCCAAGCCCCGCCGGGGGAAGTGAATGAAGAATCCCCTCTCAACTTCGGACTTCGCGTCGAACGCGCCCGAGCAAATCGAGCACGTCGCTAAACTGATCGGTCGCTCGACCCACAAGCGAGCCGTGTTCGAGGCCGTCTACTACCACAAGGCAAAGGCCCGCACGGTTGATGAGATTGCGAAGAAGACCGGCCTCACCCGTATACAGGTGTTGAAGGTCGGCAGCGCTCTCGCCGGAACCGCGTTCGACCAGATTGACGATCACAACGGAGACATCGCCTACGCACGTCGCCGCGAGTATCACAAGCACAAGAATCAGATACTCTCGCTGTGTGGCAGCCGCGAGAAGCAGGCGAAGTGGGCGACGAAGCGGAAGGTCGTGGTCAACCTACCGAGGTCGGTGGCGATCTCCTCCGCCGGCGCAAAGGTCAAGCGCGTCTACATCGACGACTTCGCGGCGTTCGCCAAGGTAAAGAAGGTCAAGGGGGCCGACTCACTCCCGCCCGAGGTGTCGGAGGATCAGTTCAAGAGCGGGGTACAGGCGATCATCGGCGAACCCGGCCAGTTCAAGGATTGGGGCGGGGAGCGGAGCGACCTCTACACGACCCGCCTCTACCTCAACGGGAAGCGGCTCTCCGCCGCGTTCGCCTTCAAGGGGCCGGGGTTGAAGGGGAAGTTGGTGCTCGGGAAGATGGGCAAGAACGGCGATCAACTCCAGCGACTGTTGCAGGAGGAAGCCGACGTGTTCTTCGTACAGCACTGGCGCGACATTGATCCGCTGGTAGTCGAGACTATGCGGAACCTCGTGGTAGCCAAGTCAGTGACCACGGGGAAGCCGTTGTGGTACGGCACGATCGACGGGAAGGACTCGCACCGGCTGTACCTCGCGTACCCGGCGGAGTTCACGCCGAAGGTGGAGAAGAAGAAGCGGAAGGGGCGGGCCAAGTGACCCAATCGGGTTCTCGGCCCACGAAATCTTCGCGTCGCCGCGCGACGGCCCAACCTAGCCGTTTCCTAGCCGACAAGAAAACGGCCCCATAAAAGGGCCGTTTCAAGCGAGGCGGACGGGACTCGAACCCGCAACCACCGGATCGACAGTCCGGTACTCTAACCAATTGAGCTACCGCCCCGGGATGGATTTTCCGCCGCGGGAAGCCCCGCAGGCGTGCCCGGAAATGTAGCCGTGGGGGACCAAGTGTCAAGCGGACCGTTTCCCGCGGCCGAGCGGGGCCGACTTGTCTCTTTGGTCGTGCCTGTCGAGCCGAGCCGGGATCTGCCCGGAGGCCGCACCCGGAGCGTGGCATCGCTGGGGAACCAAGCTGAGAGAGCGGGGGCGGGGGGCAGGCACGGGGCGGCCAAGCGGCCTGTGGATAGGGGCTGGACGGGGCCTGACGCACCGAGCGGACGGATCTGCCCGGGCACGGCCCGGTCAACGTGCCGGCGGAGGGAGATCACTTGGTTTCGTGCCAGTTGCGTCCCACCGACGAGTCCACCTTCAGCGGCACGTCCAGCTTCATCGCGCTTTCCATGCGATCGACGATGATGCTGCGCGCCTGGGCCGCGGACGACTCGGGGCACTCAAAGACGAGTTCATCGTGGATCTGAAGGAGCATGCGCACCCCTGGGAGCGCCGGCTCGTTCGTTGCCCCGGTGCGGCGGTGCTCGGCGTGGTCGGAGAAGCGTGCGTGCAGATCGACCATGGCGACCTTGATGAGGTCGGCCGCGGAACCCTGGACGACGGAGTTGATGGCCGTGCGTTCCGCGAGCGCCCTGAGCTGCGGGTGGCGGGCCTGGATGTCGGGTATGGGGCGGCGTCGCTTGAGAATCGTTTCGACATAGCCGTAGCGCACCGCGTGGTCGATGCACTCCTGAAGAAACGTGGTGATTCCGGCGAAACGGCGCTTGTAGCCGTCGATGATGTCCGCGGCCTCGGTCGTCGAGATGCCGAGTCGGCGCGCGAGGCCGTACGGTGTGACTCCGTACACGATGCCGAAGTTCACCATCTTGGCGCTGTTGCGCTGTTCGCGGGTGACTTTGTCGAGCGGGACGTTGTGAATCTGCGCGGCGACGGCGGCGTGGATGTCTTCATCACGCCGGAAAGCTTCGATGAGGGCCGGGTCGCGCGAGAGGTGCGCCAGCAGGCGAAGTTCAATCTGCGAGTAATCGGCGGAGATCAGCACGCAGCCCGGCGGGGCCACGAACGCGCGCCGGATCTCGCGTCCCACGTCCGTTCGGATCGGGATGTTCTGCAGGTTCGGGTCGGAGGACGCGAGGCGGCCGGTGGCCGCCACGGTCTGGTGGAATGAGGCATGAATCCGCTTCGTCGTCGGGTTGATCGCCTCTTTCAGGGCGATGAGATAGGTGCTCACCAGCTTTGTGAGCTGGCGGTACTCGAGCAGCAGGCCGGGAATCGGAGAAGCGATCGTGTCGTCCGCGGCGAGTTTGTCGAGCACTTCGGCGTCGGTGGAGTAGCCGGTGCGTGTGCGCTTGGGGGGCTTGATGCCGAGGCCGGGTTCTGGAGCGTCGGGCTTGTTGAAGAGAATCTCGCCGAGCTGCCTGGGGGAGTCGGGATTGAAGGGGCGCGGCGCCGCCTCGATGATCCTGCGGCGCAGCTCGTCGATGCGCGTCTGGAGGCGAGCTGCCTGACGGTCGAGTTCATCGGGGTCGACCAGAATACCGTTCCACTCCAGCTCGGCGAGCACCTCCACGAGGGGCATTTCGACGGTCTGAAACAGCTCGATGAGCTGCATCGCCCTGAGCTGGGGCAGCATGACTTCGCGCAGGCGCAGGGCGACCAGCGCATCATCCGCGGCATAGGGCGCCGCAAGGTGAAGCGGCACCTGGTCGAACGTGATCTGGCTCTTTCCGGACCCGATCAGTTCGACGAGCTGCGTCTGCGTGTAGTTCAGATACGCCAGCGCCAGGTTCTTCAGCCCGTGCGACGAGCGCGAGGCGTCGATGAGGTACGACGCCACCATCGAATCAAAGCCGTTGTCCACGCCTTTGAGTTCAAGACCGGCGTGGCGGAGCACGAGCATGTCGAACTTGAGATTGTGTCCGCACTTGGGTTTGCGCGGATCGGAAATGACCGGGCGCAAGGCGTCGAAGACGACGTCGCGCGGGAGTGGCTTGGGTGCAGCGTCGTCCGATACGGGACACAGCAGCGGGATGTAGGCGGGCAGGCCCGCGGGTGCGCCGGAAGCGTCGCCCAGCGCGATGCTGATGCCGCAGAGCTGCGAGGAGAGGGGCGCCAGCCCGGTGGTTTCGGTGTCGATCGACACGACGGCCGCGGCCGCCATCTCGCGCACCAGCTTGGACAGAGCGGCGCTGTCGGTGATGCAGCGGTAAGGGGGCAGGTCCCCGGCCGGGCGAGCGAGAAGCTTCGCGGGCGCGGGATCAGGACTCGCGTCGAAGAGCGATGCGCCGCTCTCCTCCCTGCTGCGCGATGATGATGTGCGGCGCGGGGATGGAGCACTCGGCGCGGAGGCGGCGGAGGCCGCTTCCGCTCCGACCGGCGTCGGGACAGCTTTCCCCTCGGTGGCGAGGGGGGAAGCGAGATCGTCGGTGACGGGAGCGGTGCCGGATGCGCGTTCGGCTGCGGGCGACGTTGATGCCGCACTGCCCGCGCTGCCCATCAGGTCCTTCACTTCCTGCTGATACCGGTTGAATCCCAGCTCGCGCAGGACGGGAAGCAGCCTGTCGAGCTTCAGTCCGGCCACGCGTGCCGAATCGAGATCGAGCGACACCGGAGCATCGTGCCGCAACTCGACGAGTCGGCGGGAGAGGTTCAGAAGCCCCGCATCGGCGGCCGCGCGGATCTTCTCCCGGCGTTTTCCCGTGATCGCGCCTTTCTCCTTGTGTGCCTCTTCGATGACGCGGTCCAAGGAACCGAGCTGGGCTATGAGCTGCGAAGCGGTCTTCGGCCCGATCCCTTCGACTCCCGGCACGTTGTCCACCGTGTCGCCCATCAGAGCGAGCACGTCGATCACCTGCCGCGGCTCGATGCCCTTCTCCGCTTTGAGGGACTCGGCGGTGATGAGCGTGCCGGTGGGTACGTCGTACAGTTCGACCTTCCCCGGAACGAGCAACTGCTCCAGGTCCTTGTCCTTCGAGACGATGCGGATCGTCAGGTCGGGATGTTCGGCGGAGAGCTTCTTGACGAGCGTTGCGATGGCGTCATCCGCTTCGAATCCTTCGACGCCGACCACGGGTACGCCGATTTCGCGCAGTACGGCGATCATGCGGTCGACCTGCGGCCAGAGCGTGTCCGGGGGCGGCTCGCGGTGGGCCTTGTACTCGGGGTAGATCTCGGAGCGAAAGGTCTCCTTGTCACCGGAGACATCGATGGCGACTGCGAGATAGTCCGGCTTGTTTTCGCGGAGCAACTTCAGCAGCATGCCGATGAAGCCGAAGGTGGCGTTCGTCGGCTCCTTTGTGACGGGCGAGGACATCGGCGTCCGGATGGCGTGGAACGCGCGGAAGAACTGGGCGTGGCCGTCGATGAGATAGAGAGTGGGCATGGCGGGGAGTCGGTGGCGCGTCGCACAGGGTATCCGCAAGGACCGGGGCACGTGCGGAGCGATCGTGCCGTGGAGGCCTCGGCTGCGGTCGAGTATCGTGCTCTTGTCGCAAACCCGCGCTCCGGAGCGCGGCACGACAGGGCGTTCCGCGATTCGCGGAAGGCTACGGCGCGGGAGGCGATCCGACGTACCGGAGTATTTCCATGCCGAAGAACGACTCATCGCGCAGCGGCGGATCACCCACGTGATGCGCCTTTGCATAGTTGGCGCGCACCCAGCGCATGGTTTCGTGCGCATAGTCGATGCCGAACCACGGCGCGCCGAACTCGGCCGTATAGCGTTGAGCTATGACGACGTACGTCGGGGGGCTTGACCGCAAGGCGGCGAGCATTCGATGTTCGCCGAACATGAGCAGATCGGGGGGAAGGAAACTCGTGAACGGGGTGGGATTGGGCAGTCGCGCCAGGTAGTTGATCATGACGCCTTCGGGCAGGACTGCCAGCGTGGCATCGCGCTGCGGGGACCGCTGCTCCAGCCAATCGAGCACCTGCTGCATGCATGAAGCCCGCACGTCGGCGCGAAAAGCATCCGGCCCTTTGCCTATCCAGTGGGTCTTGGCCGCGAAATACTGGTGGTTCAGCCGGAGATTCGTGAGAACGACGCCGCCGATGCACGTCAGAGCCGCGCAGCGGAAGATCATGCCGCTGCCGCCGGATCGCCTGATCTCACGCGGCATCCAATCGACAAGCCCTGAAACCATCAGCAATGTCGCCGGCATGGCCAGCACGAAGCCGTAGTCGCGGAAGCGTGCGTTGAAGATCATCTTCCCCAGCAGCACGAGGGCGAAGAGGCATGCGACGAAAGTTCCCAGAACTCTCGGGTCCGCAGCCCTGCGCCCGCGGCCGAGGCACAGGGCCGCCGATCCCACAGCGCCCAGCGCCATGAACAGCGGCAAGGGCTTGGCGGCGTCATACCAGCCTTCAGCCGATGACGTTCGTCGATAGAGTTCGAGTATGAGCAGCGGGATCAGGATGGCCGCAGCGCGCCGCGCTACCTCTCCCGGCAAGCGAAGCGCCACGACGGCCGCGAATCCGAGCACGACGGCGTACCAGATCAGCGGTACTACAAAGTTCCGGGCGGTACCGACGGGGTTCGCGGTCCCCATGCCGAGCTGAAAGAACGGCATGGTCAGTACATCCGTATTGTTCAAGTAGAGCCATGAACCAAGTGTGGCGCGCAGAGCCTGCGCGGCCGGCATGGCAGTCCACAGCAGACCGAATGCGCTGACGATCGGAAGCAATCCGCCGATTGTGAAGAGCGCGAAAGCGGAGCGTCTGGAGCGTTTGACCGCAAGCTCGCATGCGGCAACGGCGATCCAGCCCGCGGAGAGCGCGGCCGCAACCGCCACGAAGGGTTCGAGCTTGGTCAGAAACACCAGCCCAGCGCAGAAGCCGGACGCGAATGCCCGGGCCGCTCGGCCGTGCTGCAACCAGCGCAGGAACAGGAAGAGCGCCGCCATCGCGAGCGTCACGCCGTGCGTTGCTTCGTGCGCATAGGGACACATGAAGTTGTAGTTGCCTACGAAGCACAGTTGCCCGAAAGCAAACATGAGGATGAAGACGAGGCAGCCGACGATCGCCGAAACTTTTCCGCCCAGGAACAGCAGAACCTGGTAGATCAGATACAGGAGGAATGCCGCGATGAGGGCGTTGACGAGCACGAGCGTGCGCAGGCTCGCGCCGAAGAGAGCAAAGCACAGCGCGTTGAAGTGCACCGAGAGCGGACCGTAGATGCATACGAGATCGCGCGAGAACACGCGGCCTTCGGTGAGCTGCCAGGGCACGTACAGCTCGCGGCCGAAGTCGATCATGACATCGGGCCAGGTTTTCCAGCTCCAAGCCAGCATGGCGATGAAGGCCGCGGCGATAGCGGCCAACGGGATGGATTGCCGTACCGGATGGGCGAGGCCGCGTGGCATCGGTGCTGTTCCAGTGCCGCCGGCACGCATGGAATCGGAGCCGTGCTTCACGTTCGCCGGGCGGTGCTGCTGCTCGTGGGGCAAGGTCTATGCATCGGCACGGGCATCGGTGATCCTGGCGACGGCAGCAACGAGCTGCTTCCGCCTGCAGAAGCGAGCTTTCGGAAACTTATCGCGCGCAACCTTGACCTTGTCTTCTTCGCCGCCGACGAACACAACCGGGATCACCTGGCGCTTCTTCGCACTCCAGAAGGCGTCCGCGACGGCTCTGCCGTGCGAAGGCAGACGGTCGAGGGAGATGACGAGCGCATCGATCTCCGCCGGGATTTTCGCGTTCGACTGAGTGGACCAGTGACACGAGACGGTGTGCCCTTCGGCTTCGAGCAACCGCACGTGCTCGAGGCACTCTTCCTCGTTCCAGTGAACGTAGAACAGGGTCGCCATGCTCATCTTCTTGGCGAGGAGCGACCGGAGTCGAAGAGAAGCACATCACCCGGTGAGTCAACATACTGCCGACGAGTTCGTTCGTCAAGACCTGCAAAGAACGGTCGGAAGATTTGAACAACAGACTTCCGCCGGACGTTCCAGGAGGACGTGCAGCGGAGTACGGCACATGCAGGCAGGTCGATATCACGGTCCGCGTCGATGCTGAGAATACTTTATTCGTAGCTTTGTTATATTTCCGGCCAAACCTGCGTGGGCGCGGCATGTTGACCGGTCAGGATGTCCCTGCGGCCTCCGTGCCTCCGGGGTATATGTCCTTCAGGCGTGCCAGCAGCGCCTTGCTCGGCTCCTCATGCCTTCGGGCCATCATCGCCCGCGCGGTTTCGATGAACTTCTCAAGGCGGAACTGCCGGGCGCGCTTGTCGGTCAGCCATGCGAAGCGTTCGATCCAGCCCTCGGCCGGCGCGGTGGTGGCGATCATCGCGCCCGTGCCGATCACGGCGCCGGTGCCGATGCGCGTGCAGATCGCCGTCTTGACGTGGTCGCCGATGATGGCGCCGAGGAACTGCAGGCCGGTGCGACGGCGTTCCATCGCGCCCGTCTTCCCCGGAATCTGCGCGATGACTTCCGTGTACGTGTTCAGCAGGTTCGAGTTGGTGGTTCCCGCGCCGAGGTTGACCCACTCGCCGACGTACGAGTCCCCGAGATGCCCGTCGTGCGCCTTGTTCGAGAACGACTGGAAGATGCATCCGCCCACTTCGCCCGCGACCTTGCACACCGGCCCGATCGACGTGTGCTTCTTGATCAGCGCGCGGTCGATCACCGTCGAGCCTTCGCCGATGTACGCCGGGCCGCAGATGACGGCACCCGGCCGCACCACCGCGTGATCGTCGATCACGATCGGCCCATCGGACGCGTCCAGAACGACGGTGGGGTAGACCATCGCTTCCGGCGAGATGCATACGGCTTCGTCGTTGATCGCGACCACGCCCTCCGGCAGAGCCTGGCATTCGCGCTGCGACAGCAGCTGGAGGTCGAGGTCCAGCGCGTCATCACGGAATCGGATCACGTCCCAAGGGTTTTCCAGCAGGCACGGCGTCGCGAACTCGCTCGCCTTGAATCCCTTCGGGGGTTCGTATGCGGGCCGCCCATTTCCTTTCCCCGCCAGAAAGTCTTCGGCTTCCTTGCGCTTCGTGCGCGCAGCGATCACGTCGCCGCCGTGAGCAACCAGCGTCTCGCCTCGCTTCAACTCCAGTGCTGCCTCCGGCAGCAGCACGGCGCGGGCGTTGAGGAGCAGGACGTCATCCTCGCCCTTCGCCACTTTCTCCATCGAGTTGATCGCCGGCTCCAGCCGCTCGCGCGCCAGCGCAGCCACACCATCCGGCATGTACAAGGCGGCGCACTCGGCCTGCAGCGCGCTCGACATCGCGGCCAGACGTTCCGCGGTTGTCAGCGCGCCGGTGCGGATCTCGCCCGCCGAGCGCAGATCCGTGAGCGGGGCGAGGTTCCCGCGGCCGTCGTCAAAGATGATGCACACCGGCATTGGATCAGTGTACCGTGCATGAAGCGCCGGGATAGAACCGACCGCACGGGGCGCAGCGAAGCGCCACATGCCGGTGCACGCGATTCGGTACATCCGTGGAACTCCGCGATCGTGTGCCGTGGAACAGCGGACGAAGTACGCTGTAGTGCGGCTGCTGAACGCCGCACGTCACCACGGAATCCCGGCGGAACCGCATGTCTCACGACTCAGCCGACCTCCGTCTCTTTGCCGCGATTTACCCGTCCGAAGGCGCGGCTCGCGCCATGCTGCGCGCCCTGCGAAAACTGTCGCTCCCCAGCCACCGCGAGACGCCGCCAGAACAGGTTCACATGACCGTTCAGTTCATCGGGCAGGTGGACCGGCGCGACCTTGACGAAGTGCTGGAATCCGTCCGCCGTTCGGCGTCCGGCATCAGGCCCTTCGAGCTGCGAGCCGAGCGCATCATCACCCTTCCCCGACGCGGCCGCCCGCGCCTGGTCGCCGCGGAGCTGAACGCGCCCGCGGAGCTGCTCGAGCTTCATCGCCGCCTTGCCCATCGGCTGGCGCGCCACCTTCGCGAGAAGGCGGGCGATCGTTTTCTTCCTCACATGACGCTCTGCCGATTCTCGCACGGCAAGACGTGCGCCGATATCAACGTTCCGAGCGCGGGAGAGCCTTTCACGGTGAGCACCGTGAGCGTGATGAAGAGCATCCTGCGGCCCGAAGGCGCCGTTCACGAGGAAGTCGAAAGAGTCGAACTGTCAAGCTGATGTGGCCTGGTCGGCGCGGGGTGCGTCAAGGCGGTGCGGATCGCGGGCTGCGCGTGCGCCGCACGTGCGGGAGCACGTGCCAGGCGTTGCATCGCGCGCGAACAGATTCAGATGCTGAACGACAATCCTTCATGCGCGGCTGCACATTGGACTTTCGGCGCGTGTTCGGCCAGCCAGCTCCGCGCCTTGTTCTGGATATCGTCCACCTGATCGTCGGTGCGGTCCGGATCGTGGTGGAAGAGGACCAGATTCTTCACTTCGGCCTCGGCCGCGAGCTGCAGCACCTGGTGCAGCACGCTGTGCCCCCAGCCGTGTTTGAGCGGCATGTCCTGAGGAAGGTACTGAGCGTCGTGGATGAGGTAGTCCGCCTGGTGGCAGAACTGGACGAACTGGCGGTGCGTGGTGGTGACCGTGCCCGGCGGTTCCAGTTCGTTGTCGGGGATGTAGACGAAGGAGCGGCCGTTGTTGTTGATGCGGTAGCCGTACGCTCCACCGGGGTGGTTCACGGGGATCCGCTTGAGGTCGATGCCCTGCGATCCGAAGAAGGTCACGGAATCCTCGATGATGCACCTGTTCTGGCTGAGCAGATCGGCGACGCGCACGGGGAAGTGCGCGCCATCCATCTGTTCGAGTGCGAAGTAGAGCTTCTCCGATCCGACGACGCTCGGAACAAGATGAATCCGCCGGCCCGGCTGGTACACCGGATCGAAGAAGGGAAACCCCTGGATGTGATCCCAGTGCACGTGCGTGAGCAGCAGGTACAGCTCTGCCTTGCTCGAGACGAGGTGCTTGCCCAGCCCGCGAATGCCGCTGCCGGCGTCGAGAATGAGGCACTTCTCCTGGCCCCACTCGACGCTGACACACGAAGTGTTGCCGCCGTAACGGGCGGTGGTCGGCCCCGGCGAGGGGATCGAGCCGCGGACTCCCCACAACGTCACCAGAGCTTCTTGCGCCATGCGGGCCTCTGCGGAAGGCGGTTCGGAGCGGATCGCCCAGCGCGGACAGGGCGATCATAACCCAGTTCTCAATAGACTTCATCGGCCGCCGAAGCGGTCCGGTCCGTGCCGTCGCGGCGATAAATATCGCGGGACTCGGGAGTTCCGGTGATGTCGCGGCGGCCCTCGTGCGCTCCGGCGCCGCACGTCGCGGGCTGCTCCCGGTAGATTTCCGTCAGCATACGCGGGCGAATGGGCAGTTCCGCACGCGGCCTCCACCCCCTTCAGAGAATCCACCCATGGCAGGCAAGACCACCGCGACCCGACCCGAGGATCACGTCTCCTTCACGCTGGCCAAGTGGGCGTGCGAACTCACCTATGAGTCGCTCTCCCCCGAAGCCGTTCACATGGCCAAGCTGTTCCTCTACGACTCTTTCGGCTGCGGCCTCGGGGGCAGCGAGCAGCACGATGTGCACATCGCCCTCGATTACGCGAAGGAACTGGGAGGCAGGCCGACGTGCACCGTGATCGGGTCGGGGTTCAAGACCGATCCCGTCATGGCCGCGTTTCTGAACTCGCTCTGCATCCGCGCCATGGACTACAACGACATCTACTGGAAGCAGGACCCGAGCCACCCCAGCGACATCATTCCGGCGGCGATGAGCATCGCCGAGATGAACGGCGCCAAAGGGCCGAGCGGCGGGGCCGGGCGCGATCTCATTCTCGGCACGATCATCGCCTACGAGATCGAAATGCGCCTGTGCGAGTTCGCTCTGCCGGGGATCAGGGAGTACGGCTGGCATCACGCGACGCTCACAGCGTTTGCCTCGCCCATCGTCGCGGGCCGTCTGCTCGGTCTCGATGCGTACCAGATCCAGCACGCCATCGGTATTTCCTCCAGCCACTCATGCACGCTCGGCAACGTGACCGCCGGCAAGCTCACCATGATGAAGAACACGGTGGACCCCATGGCCTGCCGCGCGGGCGTCGAGGCGGCGCTTCTTGCCAAGCGCGGGTACTCCGGGCCGCAGCACGCGCTGGATGGCAAGGAGTCCCTGACGCACTGCTTCGGACTCGTCCACAAGGACGGCAAGCCGGTGCAGTTCGACATGTCGCGGCTGACAGACGCATTGCCGCACTGCCCCAAGTGTCACTACAAGGTGCTCGACTGCGGCATGAAGAGCTTTCCGATCGAGGCGCTGAGTCACGCACCCCTCAGCGCCATGATGAAGATCGTGAAGGAGCACAGGATCAACCCGGACGATGTGCAGGAGATCAAGGTCGAGGTCATCGCCCGCGCGGCCGACATCCTCGGCGACCCCGCCAAGTACCGCCCAAACTCCAAGGAAACCGCCGACCACTCGCTTCCGTATTCACTCGCCGTCGGGTTGGTGGACGGGATGGTGACGCCGCTGCAGTTCAAGGACGAGCGCATCCGCGACCCGAAGCTGATCCCGGTGATGGACAAGATCAAGGTGGTTGCGAACCAGGAGTTCGAGAGCAGGTTTCCGAAGTATCAGCCGAGTCGCGTGACGATCACGCTCAAGAGCGGGAAAGCCTACACGGCTCAGGTGGATGTGCCCAAGGGCGATCCGCGCGATCCGATGACCCCGGCGGAAATCAAGGTGAAGTTCGACGCCCTCGGGGCGGGCGTGATCGGGCAGAAGCGCTGCGACGCGGCCGGCGAGATCATCATGAACGTGGAGAAGGAGAAGACATTGGAGAGGTTGATGGGGGGGATGGTGAAGCAGTAGTTAAGTATTCGGCGGCCTTCGCGTCCGGCGGCTCGAACAGCCGCACGCAAGCACATAGACAAGTGCCGCAGGGACACAGTGCGATCGTGCGCACAGGGTCAAAGGAATCGGTCTTCACGTTGGCCCGCCTCGTGCCCGTTCAGGCAAGAGCAATACTCGGAGTACGATTTCGTTCTGCGAAGAACCAGGAGCCGGATTCATGCGCGCTGCCATTCGTTCGTTGTTCAGAGTTTGCGTGTCCCTCCTTTTGTCTGGGGCGTTCGCCACTTCAGTGCTCGCTGCCGAGCCGTACACCTCCGCCATCGGGCCTTGTGAGGTTCGGACGCTGAACGAGACTTGGCACGACGGAACGCGGGACCGGGATATCCCCGTTCGCCTGTATCTGCCGGAACGTGCTTCGGTCCGCGGCAACGAGAAGCAAGCAAGCCCGGCAGCGGACACGGATGCGGGCGCGCCTGGTCTCAGTCCCGTCGTCGTCTTTTCGCCCGGTCTCGGCGGCTCGCGCAATCATTACGGCTCCTTCTGCACGCATCTGGCCCGTGCCGGCTACGTCGTCGTCATTGTCACGCACGCGGGCAGCGACACCGAGGCCATGCTCCGCGAAGCCCGCGCCCGGCGCGGCGGCCGTGGCGGCGTAGACAGGCCCGCGACGGAAGATCGCGCGGCACCGGGAAAGGTCGGAGATGAAGGAGAGGATGCCGCGGGCAGCGGGAGCGGGGCGTTGGGCGAACGCGGCGAGGGGGCGGAGATTCTCAAGGACATGATCAACGATCCCGAAAGTCTGCGCAACCGGCCTCGGGATATTTCGTTCGTGATCGGTGAAGTATCGCGCAACCCCGCCACGCGTGATGTCGCGGACTCGTCGCGCATCGCTGTCGCCGGTCATTCCTTCGGCGCGCATACCTCGATGTGCCTGGCCGGCACGATCGTCGATCTGCCCGATTCGCCGGATACATCGTTCCGCGATGAGCGCGTGAAAGCGGTGGTCGCGATGTCGCCTCAAGGTCCCGGCGTGATGGGGCTTGAGGAGGATGCATGGCGCGAGTTTGCCGTCCCGGTCCTTTTTCTCACGGGCACCCGCGACTACGGGGTGGGTGAACGCTCCGCTGCGTGGCGACGCGCGGCGTTCGATGCCGTGCGCGGCGGAGACGCCGGGGGAGATACCAACCGCCCGGATGCCTTTCTTGTCACCATCAATGACGCGGGACACATGACGTTCGGCGCTTCGGGGCCGGAAGAGCGGAAGCAGCGCGGGGGACGCTTTCGGGAACGCGTCCGCGAGCGCATGCGGGAACGCCGGGGCGAGGCGCCCGACTTGAATCAGGCCGCGCACACGGCGTTGATTCAGTCGCTCAGTCTGGCTTTCCTTGATGCCTACCTGCGCGACGATTCCCAAGCCAGTGCGTGGCTCACGTCCTTCTTTGACGCACAGCACAACGATTGCGTGGCTGAAGCAAGCCGTTGAGGGCGAAAACGAACCGCGGGGATGCGTGCCGCGCGGCATTGTCTCTCGAATGGATTGACAGCCCGAAGGTGCGGGCCTGAACGGTTCAGCTTCGCCCAGCGCCAGGGGGATTGCCCCCTCCGCCGCCGCCGGGAACCAGTTCGATCGGGCCGAAGTGCTGCTCGTAACCCGCGACCGCCTGCTGGAGCGAGAGCATCAGTCGCTTGGCGCCCGCCCAGTTCATGACCACGCGCGAGCCGACCGAGAACACCGCCTGCACCGGCTGATTCGGACCGCCGCCCTGAGCCGGCAGGTTCAGCCCGAAGTCCAGCACCAGCTCGTCGGCGGTGTGCGCCGAGCGGATGGTGTTGGCATAGGTCGTGACCATCTTGGACTCATCAATGCGGATCTGGATCTGGTGCGACGGCGGGTTGGGCTTGTTCGGGGCGTCCATGTGCAGTTCCGGAAAGGGAGGTTCGGGGGGAAATGAAGCTGAATGCCGGAGGAGGGAGTCGAACCCTCACGGGTGTTACCCCGGTGGATTTTGAATCCACTGCGTCTGCCATTCCGCCACTCCGGCGTGGCGGGCCGAGCGGCACGGCCGTTCGACCAAGCTGGATTGTAGCGGTGCCGGGCTTGGCTGAAGCCGGGGCCTCCGCTATCCTCGCCGGTCCGCCGCGGCCCGGCAAAGCCCGCGCGAACCGAGGTATTTCTCCAGAAGCGAGCACCCATGAGCACAGCAGCCACCGCGGAACAGACCGTGGTCGTCGAAGATGTCGGTCCCAGCCGCAAGCGACTCACCATCACCATCCCCGGCGACGCCGTGACGGACCAGCTCGAGACGTCTCTTGCGACGGTCGCGGCCGAGGCGCAAGTCCCGGGTTTCCGGCGAGGGCGCGTGCCTCGGAATCTGATCGAGAAGCGGTTCGGCCAACTGGTCAGGACGGAGGCCAAGAATCAGCTGGTCGCGTCCGCCTATTCACAGGCGATCGAGCGGCACAAGCTCCGCGTGATCGGCGAGCCGGACGGGGGCGAGGCGCTCAAGAACCTGGAGTTGCGGAGCGGTGAACCGGTCACATTCTCGGTCGAAGTGGAGGTCGTACCCGAGTTCGACCTGCCCGACTTTTCTTCCATCGAGGTGCTCAAGCCGGACCTTCGCGTGTCGGACGAGGCCGTGGCGCACCAGATCGAGAGGCTGCGGCTCAACGAAGGGACACTTGAGAGCCAGCCCCAGGCCGCTCCGGGCGACTACTGCATCGGCAAGGGCGTGATGCGCGACATGTCCGGGAACGTCGTGCTTGAACTGGACGGCGCCGTGATCCAGGTTCCCACCCCGGAGAAGAAGGGCAAGGGGGCGATCCTCGGTCTGCTGGTGGAGGACTTCGGTCAGCAGATCGGCCTGCCGAAGGCCGAGGACAAGCTGAAGGTCCGGGCGAAAGGACCGGAGAACCACGAAGATGCGCGGATTCGCGGCCAGGACGTCGAGATCGAGTTCGACGTGCAGCGCGTCGAGCGCATCATCCCTGCGACGATGGAGCAGCTGCTCTCCCGCGCCGGATTTGCGGATGAAGCCCAGCTCCGCGAGTCCGTGCAGTTGCAGATGAGCCAGCGCGTGATGATCGAGCAGCAGGCCCTGATGCGCCAGCAGATCGCCGCCAAGCTGGTCGACTCCGTGAAGATGGATCTGCCCGAGAACATCACCGGCGGGCAGGCCAAGCGGAACATCGAACGCGCCCGCATGGAGATGATGTACCGCGGCATGGACCCGTCCGAGGTCGAGCAGAGGCTTGCCGAGTTGCGAGCTTCATCGCGCGAAACGGCCATCCGCGAGCTGAAGCTCTTCTTCATCCTGGCGAAGGTTGCCGAACAGATGAACGTGCAGGTCACCGAGCAGGAGGTCGGCGGCCGGGTGGCCCAGATCGCCTCCGAGCGCGGGGTGCGTGCCGATGAACTTTGGCAGGAGCTGATCAAGAACAACCAGCTCCAGGTCATCGCTCAGCAGGTCCGCGAGCACAAGACGCTGGATGCGATTCTCGCCAAGGCCCGGGTCAAGGAAGTTTCGGCGGAGGAGTTCGAGAAGGCCATGCGGAAGAAGGCCGCGGGCTGATCGCATGCTCGCCCAGCCCGGTCCGGAGACGACCACATGGGGGCGATGCTTCTTGCGGCCGCGCACGCTCATGCTTCTCGCCCGGCGCTCGTCGTCGGGGTCGAAGGTCTGGGAGCGATGCTGCTGTGGATCGGCGTGCTTCTCGCGCTGGTCGTGAGCGCGACGGTGGGGCTGATCATCGCTCGGCGGAAACTGCTGGCGTCCGACGAACCATCCGGGGATGAGGGCTTCACGCTCGCCTCGCTGCGCAAGCTGCGGGACGCGGGCCAGTTGACCGAATCGGAGTTCGAGTCCGCGCGTCAAGCGATGATCGGACGAGTCCGGGGAACGGAGGCGAGGGAACCCGCGTCAAGGGCCGGTGCCGCGACGCGCAACTCCCATAGGAGAGCCGACGTTTCGCCCGGGCCGGAGAGCGGCGCCGGACCTTCGGAGTCCGATCGGCACGAGTGACGAGCATCTGCGACCGGGCGGAGTTATCTGTCCACCGCAGGCCCCCGAAATCGAGATCGGCGACGGCAAAGACCGCGGCGTTCGGCCTTTTTGTGCTCGATCCCGCGGGGTCGATCGAGACTCGGAGCCGGCCGGTCGATACGATGCTGGGTTGTCGCGGCTGTGGCCGGGGCACGTGTGTGTTGTGCTGTGCCAGTGAGGGACGGATGGCGAAGAATCGCGGCGACCTGAATGATCGTGGATCCGGCGGGCCGGGCGACGGAGGAAGCGGCGAAGGCGGCTTCCGCGGACGCAAGGTGACCACGTGCTCCTTCTGCGGCAAGACGTCGCGGGAAGTCGGCCCGATGGTCGAAGGTCCGAACGACGTGTACATCTGCTGCAACTGCACGGACCTGTGCCAGAACATCTTCAAGCAGGAACGGCGGCGGGTCAGTGCGGGGCGGGCGACCTTCGGCAACATTCCCTCGCCGCGGCAGATCAAGGAGTTTCTCGATCAGTACGTGATCGGCCAGGCGTTCGCCAAGAAGGCGCTGTCGGTCGCGGTGCACAACCACTACAAGCGGCTGTCGCAGATCGAGAACGAAGAGGCCCCGGTCGAGCTGGACAAGAGCAATGTGCTGCTGATCGGACCGACCGGCTCGGGCAAGACACTGATGGCGCGCACGCTGGCGCGCATGCTGAATGTTCCGTTCGCGATCGGCGACGCGACCACGCTGACCGAGGCCGGGTACGTGGGCGAGGATGTCGAGAACCTGCTGCTGAAGCTGCTGCAGAACGCGGATTACGATCTGGAGTCGGCGCAGCGCGGGATCATCTACATCGATGAGATCGACAAGATCGGGAAGACGAGCCACAACGTCTCGATTACGCGCGACGTTTCGGGCGAGGGCGTGCAGCAGAGCCTGCTGAAGATGCTGGAAGGGACGATCGCGAACGTGCCGCCGCAGGGCGGTCGCAAGCATCCCGAGCAGCAGTACATCCAGATGGACACCACGCACATTCTGTTCGTGTGCGGCGGGACGTTCGTGGGGCTGGAAGACATCATTCGCAGGCGGCTGGGGAAGAAGCGCATCGGCTTCACCGCGGAGGTTCGCCAGACGGACGAGACGCACGAAGCGGCGGAGATTCTGGCGCAGGTCACACCGGAGGACGTTCTGGAGTACGGCATGATTCCCGAACTGATCGGGCGTCTGCCGGTGATCGCGCCGCTGATGCCGCTGGACCTCGAGGCGATGATGTCGGTGCTGACGGAGCCGAAGAATGCGCTGGCCCGGCAGTACGAGTATCTCTTCGCGCTGGCGGGAGCGAAACTCACGTTCACCGAAGGGGCGCTGGAGGAGATCGCGCGCAAGGCTCTGGAGCGCAAGACGGGCGCGCGGGCGCTGCGTGCGGTGATGGAAGAGCTGATGCTCGATCTCCAGTACGAACTGCCGGACAAAGCGGGTGAAGGCGCGGAGTTCGTGATCGACCGCGACGCGGTGATCGAACCTCGCACCCTCGAACAGCTCAGGGTCAAGCGCAAGGAGTCGGCCTGAGCCGGGCCGGTCGGCGTCCGGGCCGACAAGCGATTCAACTTGTTGACTCGTAGGCGGTGCGGGCCTAGCGTGAACCAGCCATGCCCCGCGCGATGCCCGTCCGCCAGACCCGGTCGAACACGCCCGCCCCCGATCCTCGGCCGCGCCGGTGGAAGGAGTGTCCGCTGGCGCAGGAGCTGTTCATCATCCACAACCTGCTCATGAAGGTGGGCGATCGGCTGGTATCGGACCTTGGGCTGACAGGGTCCAGATGGTTGCTGCTCGGCGCGCTGGAACGGCTGGAGAAGCCGCCGATGCTCAGCGAACTGAGTCAGGACGGCTTGCTCAGCGTCCAGAATGTCAGCCGGATGGTCACCGCCATGGAGTCCGATGGATTCATCGAGCGATTTACCCAGCCGGGCATGGGGCGTGCAGTCTTTGTACGCATGACGGTGAAAGGACGAAGAGTTCATCAAAGAGCGAAGAAGCGCGGGCAGGCATTCTCAAGAGCGTTCCTGAAGGGACTCGCAAAGTCGGACATCCGTAGAATCGAGCGGGATCTGCAGCGACTGACCGCGAATCTCGAGCGTGAGGCATTGCGGCTGGCGGCGAGGGGAGGTCGATCCACATGAAGGCACCTGGTGCGGGAACGTGGAGGGTCGTGGTCTGCGCCACAGCGGCGGCGATAGCGACCGCGTCGCGGGCGCAGAATGGCCCGCCGCCGGCGCTTGTACGGCTGGATGAAGTGCGCATGGAAACGGTGGCGGAGCATCGCGAAGTGACGGGCGAGCTGCGTGCCGTACGTCGCTCGCGCCTGGCCGCGGAAGAGCCGGGCATGGTCGTGGAACTGACGGTCGAAGTGGGGGACTCGGTGAAGGAAGGACAGGTGCTTGCCACGCTCGACTCTCAGCTTCTGGAGATCGAGCTAGGACGGACGCACGCGGAGCTGCAGAGCCGCGAGGCTGTGATCGAGCAGCACGTGGCGGCGCTGGAAAAGGCCGAGCGGGACTTGGCCCGGATCGAGGAGGCCCGCAACCGCGGGGGTGCTTCCGAAACCGAGCTGAGCGACGCGAGGACGGCGCTGCAGGCCGCGAGGGCACGCGTGGCCGAGGCGCAGGCCGGCTTGAAGATGGTGCAGGCGATGCAGGAGCAGCTGCGGGAGCGCATCGAGGACATGAAAGTCCGCGCGCCGTTCGCCGGCCGGGTCGTGGGCAAGTCTACGGAGAGGGGTGAGTGGGTGAATCAGGGCGATCCGGTCGTGGAGCTGGTGCAACTGGACGAACTGGATGCCTGGCTGGATGTTCCGGAGGAGTTCATCGGCGCTGTGGCGTCGCGTGCGGGTGACAGTGCCGACGGCGAGTCCGGCGCCCGGCTCCAGATCCGGGTGCCGGCAGTGAACCGGATGATCGAGACGGAGTCGTTCGTGATCGTGCCGTCGGGAGACTCGTTGGCGCGGACCTTTCCGGTCCGCGCGCGGATCAAGAACGAAGCGGGAATGCTTCAGCCGCGGATGAGCGTGGTCGGGATCGTGCCCACGGGGCGTTCCGAGCAGGCGATGACGGTGCACAAGGACGCGGTGCTGCGCAACGACGCCGGCCCGTTCGTGTACTTCGACGGCGGGGGTCAAGCGGCGGTGGCGCCGATCGAGATCATGTTCGCGGTGGGGGACCGGCTGGTGATCCGCAGTCCGGTGCTGCGCCCGGGGGCGATGGCGGTGATCGAGGGCAATGAACGGATGTTCCCCGGTCAGCCGCTGATCGTGGCGGGCGATCGCCGGGGGGTTCCGGGGGCCGTTGACGGGCAGTCGGGCGAGGGGTGAAGCGCAGGAGCTGACGGTGGACGTGATTCGTATCGCCATCCAGAGGCCGGTGACGGTCACCGTGGGCGCGATTCTGGTCGTGATGTTCGGCCTGATCGCGCTGGGCGCGATCCCGATTCAACTGACGCCCACGATTGATCGGCCGATCATCAGGGTGAGCACCGCGTGGCCCGGCCGCTCGCCGCAGGAGATCGTGGATGAAATTACGCGCGAGCAGGAGAAGCAGCTCAAGAACGTCACGAATCTGAAGGACATGCAGTCGATCTCGCAGGAAGGCACCGCGACGATCACGCTGGAGTTCTACATCGGGACGGACATCGACCGGGCGCTGCAGGAGGTCTCCGATGCGCTGCGGCAGGTGCCCGAATACCCGGAGGACGTGGAGGAGCCGGTGATCGACGCCACGGAGGGGGCGGAGGAAAGCGCGATCACATGGATGATTCTCGACCTCAAGCCCGGCACGGAGGCCAAGCATCCGGGGTTCGACATCGCGCAGCTGTACGACGCGGTGGATCGCCAGATCAAGCCCTACCTCGAGCGCATCGACGGGGTGGCGGAGGTGAACATCTACGGCGGTCGCGAGCGCGAAGTGCAGGTGCTCGTGAACGAAGTGGCGCTCGCGCAGCGCGGGCTGAATCACCTGCATCTGATCGACGCGCTGCGTGCGGAGAACGAGAACGTCTCGGCCGGCACGATCGCCGAGGGCAAGCGCGACTATCGCGTGCGCGTGACGGGGCAGTTTCAGTCCGAGTCCGATGTGCTGGACACCGTGATCGCGTATCGGGACGGCAAGCCCGTTTTCGTGCGGGACGTGGCGGAAGTGCGGTTCGACTACCAGAAGCTCCGCGGGTTCGTGCGGTCCTTCGGCAAGCCTTCGCTGGCGCTCAACTGCCTCCAGCAGACAGGCTCCAACGTGATGCGGATCATGGAGGACGTGCGCGAGCGCGTCGAGGAGATCAACAGCGATTTTCTGCCGCGTCTGCACCCGGAAGTGGGGCCGGACCTGCGGCTGCGCATCGTGTACGACGAGACGGACTACATCCGCGCGGCCATCGACCTGGTCGTGAACAACGTGTGGTTCGGCGGTCTGCTCTCGGCGCTGGCGTTGCTGCTGTTCCTGCGGTCGCTGCGGGCCACGCTGATCATCTCGCTTGCGATACCGATCTCGATCATCGGCACGTTCATGGTGATGGCGCTGCTGGGCCGGTCGTTCAACGTGGTGTCCCTCGCGGGGCTGGCCTTTGCCACGGGCGTTGTGGTGGACAACGGCACGGTCGTGCTCGAGAACATCTACCGACGGCTTCAGGCGGGAGATTCGGCGTTCGAAGCGGCGCACCGGGGCGGGCGCGAGGTGTGGACGGCGATTCTCGCCTCGACCCTGACGTGCGTCGGTGTTTTCATTCCCATTCTCACGATTCAGGACGAGGCGGGGCAGCTCTTCCGGGATATTTCGCTCGCCGTCGTCGTATCCGTGCTGATCTCGCTGCCGATCTCGATCACGCTCGTGCCCACGGCGGCGGCGCACTGGATTCGCTCCCGCGCCGACATCGAGAGCAAGAACCCGACGGTTCACAGAATCCAGGACCTGTTCGGACTGGTGCCGTGGCTGTCGAAGCAGACCGGACGGTTCGGCTCGGGCGTTCTGTGGCTGATGTCGGGGTGGCGCGCCTGGAGCGTGCGTCCGCTGCTCATCATCGCCATGACTGTGCTTTCGCTCTGGGGCAGCTTCAAGCTCATGCCCCCGCTGGACTACCTGCCGCTGGGCAATCAGAACCTGGCGTTCGGCATTCTGTTCATTCCGCCGGGGTACTCCAACGAGCACAAGATCAAAGTGGCGGAGCGAGTGGAGGAAGTCGTCAAGCCGTATGCGGAAGTGGACATGAACGATCCGTCCGCGATGGCGGCTCTGCCTCCGATTCCGGTGCTGGGCTTCGGCGGCCCGACGGGCGCTCCGCCCTTTGACCCGGTGCCGGTCAAAAACTTCTTCGTGGTCGGGTTTGCCGGAGGCATGTTCGCCGGGGCGCAGAGCGAAGACCCGCAGCGCGTGATTCCCGTGGCGCAGCTTATCTCCAATGCGATGCAGGGCATCCCCGATGCGTTCGGGTTCGCGGCCCAGACGTCGATCTTCGGGAGCGGCGCGGGCGGGGGCAATACGGTGGACATCGAAGTGTCCGGCCCGGACCTGGACCGAGTGCTGGCGGCCTCCAGCATGATGGAAGGGATGCTGCGCGGCCAAGGCTACTTCAATGTGCAGCCCAATCCGCAGAACTACAACCTCAAGCAGCCTGAATGGCAGATCGAGGTGAACCGCCGCGGGCGGGAGCTTGGGCTGCGCACGCAGGCGGTGGGAACGGCGGTGCGTGCGCTCTTCGATGGCGCGTTCGTGGATGATTTTCTGCTCGACGGCGACATGGTGGACATGGTCCTTCTGCCTTCGGGGGGCAGATTGGACTACAAGGAGCAGCTGGCCACGATTCCGATCGCCACGCCGGCAGGCCCCGTGGTGCCGATGGAATCCGTGGTGGATGTGTCGAGCCGGCTGGCGCCGCAGGACATTCTGCGCGTGGAGGAGCTGCCGAGTGTCACGCTGCGGGTCGTGCCGCCGCAGCATGAAACCGTGGAGCAGGTGATGACGAAGGTGCGCGAGGCCGTGATTGCGCCGGTGGAGCGCGCGGGCATGATCGACCAGAGCATGCGCATCAACCTCAAAGGCACGGCGCGCAAGCTGGACGAGGTGCGGGCCGCCCTGTTCGGCTCGCGTGATCCAGATGCGCGGGTTTCCGGCGTTCAGAAGGGCGTGATCGGCGTGGCGGTCGTGCTGGCGGTCCTGGGGATGGTCGTGGGCGTGCGGGCGAGCGTACGAGCGATTCGGACGAGGGAGGGGAAGTATGTCTACGCCGCGATCGGCGCCATGCTGATCGGGCTGGCGCTGGCGGGGTTGATCGGCGGGCTTGCGTGGCAGCCGCAGCTCATCACGGCGCGGTTCATCTGGGCGCTGGCGGTGACCTACCTGCTCATGTGCGCACTCTTCGAGAGCTTTCTGTATCCGCTGGTCATCATGTTCAGCGTGCCGCTGGCGATCGTGGGCGGGTTCGCGGCGCTGCGGATCGTGCACGACTGGACGTCGAGCATTCCCACGATGCAGCCGCAGAATCTGGATGTGCTGACCATGCTCGGCTTCATCATCCTCGTCGGCACCGTGGTCTCCAACGCGATTCTGCTGGTCGAGCAGGCGCTCAACTTCATGCATCCGGAGCGTTTCGGCGCCCGTGAGCGGCCGCTGCCGGCGATCGAGGCGATCGCGGAGAGCGTGCGCACGCGCATCCGCCCGATCTTCATGACGACGCTCACGACCATCACGGGGCTTATTCCGCTGGTGGTCTCGCCGGGCGCAGGATCGGAGATGTACCGCGGGCTTGGGGCGGTGGTGCTCGGGGGCCTGCTGGTCTCCACGGTCTTTACGCTGGTGCTTGTACCGCTGGCGTTCAGCGTCACGCTGCAGATGGGCGAAGGACTGCGTGCGCTCTTTGCGGGCAGGTCCAGCCCGAACCGGCTTCGTCCTTTGGATCCGGCGATCGCGGCGGCGGACGGAGCGATCCGTTCACTGCCGGCGAAGAAGCCGGATGAAGCGACGCGCTGAGTCGCACGGCGAAAGACGCGGATCACACGCGACCGTGGTCAGTTGAGTTCGATGCTGAACCAGGCATGCCTGCCGCTGCGCGCGACAGCTTCGATCGGTGCGATCAGATGCACGCGTATCGGCGTGCTCAGCAGGGGAATGACGTTGCGAGGCGCACTCGTGAAGAGGTGCAGGACGGGTTGGGCTTCGGTGTCCACGGCGCACGTCGCGGCGCAGGCTCCGGCGATGAGGCTCGCGTGCCGCTTCGCCCAGGCTCCCGCGGCTGTCAGTTTCTCGATTCCCTTTCCGTCATCGTCGCGGCGGAGCAGCCTGAGCGTTCCCGAATCATCCACGGCAAGCTCGATGGATGGATCATCCGGGAATTGCACGGGAAGCGGGGTAAGGTTGTGCAGCAGATGCGCCAGCGTTGCCGGGTTCGGATCGTCGGGATCAACGGGCACCTTCGGCTTCGGCTCTTCGGGGGAGCGGGACGCAACGCGAGGGGGGGCTTGCTCGTGCGCAGGGGCAGGGCGCGAGCCGGCGCCGGGCACGCGCAGGCGAGCCAGGATTTCCTGAATGTTCAGGCTGATCTCGCCGTGAAAGAGGGGAATCGCGCGCGTCGGGGCGATGCGATCCACGTGCGGGCCTGCGGCGACGTCCAGATCAAGAAAGGTCTTGGCGGATTTGCGCAGCTTCTCGGTGAGGGCGTGCGCCCGTTCGGTGCTGCCGCCCATCACGGCGATGCACACGCTCGGCGGGTGCGTTGGAGGGGCTGATGCGGCGGCGTCCTCGCTTGAAAGAGCCAGTGCGAGAGACTTGATGGTTCTGTAGGCCGCGACGATGGCCGATTCGCTCGCTCCGGCAAGGAGCGTGATGGCGTCAAAGTCCGCGCAACGCGAGAGCAGCAGGTCGCACTCGTCCGGCTCATCGGCCTGCACCAGCAGCGAAGCACCCCCGGCGATCAGTTCCTGCACGCTTCGAAGGGCTTCATCGAATGTGAGGGCGGGGGCGGAGACACGGGATGCGTCGCCGATCACGCCGATGGCGATGGCATCGCCGGCGAGCCGCAGATGAACGACAGGTGAGTGCTTTTGTTCCGCAACCGCTCGCGCATACTGAGACGCCCAGGGCGCGGACCGCACGGGCAGGTGGCCCATCACCAGCAGTTCGAGCGGTCCGCGCTCTCGCCGGCGCACGGCGCGCTGCGGCGGCTCGCTGCCGGGCGGAACGGCTTCGGCGTCGCGGACGAGCCTGAGCGGGAGCGGAGCCGGATCGCGGACATTCCCGGGCGAAGAACGCCCCTCACCTGGGGCTTCACGCTCACCTTCGCCAAGAAAGAGATCCGCCAGAGCGTCAAACTCGTCGCTCTCGCGACCCGGAGCGGCACCAGCGAGGCCGGTGATGGCAGGCTCGAAATGGGCGTTCCCGAAGGGATCACGAGCGTTTCCGTGCTTGTTCACGCCGCTTCCTCCATCAATCGCTTCCGTCCGCCAGTCGCCGCGGTGTCGGGCGCGGCGCGACGGTCACGCAGCTGTCGCGTTCTCCGAACGGATTCGGCTCCCACACGGGGTTGTAGGGATCCGTCATCCAGACGCCGTTCACGACGAGCCGGTACTTGTGCCGCCCGGGCGGAAGCGGCACGATCGCTTCGTGCACCCCCAGCTTCCGGTTGTAGCGCATGACGGTGGCGGTGGGGGACCAGTTGTTGTGCTCGCCGGCGATGGCGACCGTGACATCCGCCGGTGCCGGATGCACGAAGAGCACGCCGCGAGAGGTCTGGTGAACACCGAAGAGGCGAGCGGATGCCGGTGTCGGCTCGACTCTGTTGTCCGCGGCGGCGTGCTCCGTGCCGTCCGGAGCCAAGTCATCCATCGTGCGGGCGACGCGCGGGTCCGTCGCCAGGCGCCGATGCAGCTCGTCGCTTCGCGCCAGAAGCCTTCGCGTGCGTGCGGCCAGTTCGGCCGCGCGACTCATGGGGCGAGGGGATGCGACGGTCGCGGTGAGGGTCGGCGCGGTGAAAGAAGCCGTGCTGACCGCGGCTTTGGACCCCGAATCATCCGTTTCGCCGGGCTTTTCCTCGTCGCACGGCATCTCTTGATCTTCCTCGGCGCTCTCCGGCGCCATCACCTCGACGGGCCGATCCGGGGAGACGGCGAGCGCGCCGGCGGGCGTGGTTTCGCTGATCCACGAGGCGAGCGCGGCGTAGTCCGCCGCGCCGGGGGAGGTCGGCGCATGCTCGATTACGGGCACTCCGAGAGATGCAGCTTCCTTCAGGTGGGGATCGAAGCGGATGACGACCGGTGCTATATGGACGGCGTACTGCTTCCGCAGTTCCTCGAGCACGTCCACCGAAACGGCGCTTGAGGAATCATGCATGGTCGCCACCACGCGGAATGGACTTGCCTGGTTGAGCCGGCGCGAGACGGCTTGAATGGTTGCGATCTGCTTGGCGGCGCCGCGCAGCGCGAAGTACCCGGTTTCCACGGGAATGAGCACTTCATCCGCGGCGCGAAGCGCATTGAACGTGAGCAGACCGATCGAGGGCGGGCAGTCGATCAAGCACCATGCATAGTCGCCGGCGAGGCGCGCGAGCAGGCGCGAGAGACGGGAATCGGGAGCGTCCAGATCCGCCAGCCCGCCTCGGGCCGCTTCAAGGCCAGCGAGGCGCGTGGTACTCGGAGCCAGATCGAGGTGCTTGTTGATGCGCCAGAGCAGGCGCGAGAGGTCCGGCGCGCGGTGCTCGGAAACGAGGAAGTCGCCGATGTGCGCATCAATCTGCGATTCGGGAATGGCGAGGCCCAGCGCGCAATGCGACTGCGGATCGACATCGACAAGGAGCGTGGGCTGGGAGCGAGCGGCAAACACCGCGGCGAGGTTGATCGCTGTTGTCGTCTTGCCGCTGCCGCCCTTCTGATTGATGACCGCGATCGTTCGCACGGTGGTGCCTCATCCTGGAGGCGGGAAAAACCAACCGCCGGCGGCAGATGCCGCTCAAGCCTGCTTCCGGGAGAAGCCCCGATCCACAGGCTCTCCACGCCAGCGGTTATCGGGTCAGATGGCCCAATGACTTCGACTTTGCCCCTGTCCTTCAACTAGACATGGGGGGTGCTCAAGGCCAGCCACCCGGCGCGAACCGCGGTTTGCGGGGGGTTTTCCACCACCGCTGCCCCGCCCCAGCCGCCGGCGGGAGCCGATAGCGGCAGCACGAGCCGCAGGGCGCTGCCCGCGGTCTTCTTGTCATGCAGCATGGCAGCCATCAGGGCGTCCAACGGTGGCAGCTTTGGCAGTGGAAACTCGATGCCCAAGCCCCGAACGGCGGCCCGGATGGCTTCCTCCGCGTCGGGCGCCAACCTGCTCATGGCGCGAGCCGTGGCGGCGGCGGCGACGAGGCCGAGGGCCACCGCCTCGCCGTGCTGGAGAGGTGCCAGCTCCGGGTCGCGGGTGGGCGAGAGGCCGAGGATCGGCTCCAGCACGTGCGCGAAGGTGTGTCCCAAGTTCAGAAGGGCGCGGCCGCCCGCCCGAGAGGGCAGCTCCTCGCGCTCGTCCTGAGCCACGATGGCCGCCTTGATTCTGACATTCCGCTCGATCAGCTCAGACAGCGCCGCCGGCTCGCGGGCCAGGAAGGCCGGCAAGGTTGATCGGGTCCAATCGAATAGGCCCGCATCGGCTGGAGCGGCGATGATGCCGTGCTTGAGGCATTCGGCAAGGCCGCTGCGAAGGTGGCGGTCCGGCAGGCTGGAAAGGGACTCGATGTCGGTGAGGACCAGCGTCGGCTGCCAGAACGCGCCGACCATGTTCTTCTTCGTGCCTGTCGGAGAAGCGTCGAGCGTGAGATTCACGCCTGTCTTGCCGCCGATGGAGGCGTCGACCATGGCGAGCAGGGTGGTCGGACATTGAACGAAGGGGACGCCGCGTCGATACGTCGCGGCGACGAAGCCGGCGATGTCGCCGATGACGCCGCCCCCGAGGGCGACGACGGGGTCTGCGCGTTCGTGGCGCGTATCGGCGATCTCGTGCAGGAGTCGGGAGGCGGTGTCGATTGTCTTGTTGGATTCGGCGGCGAAGACGCGCGAAGTTGTGACCGCGAAGCCCGCGTCTCGCAGGGATCCTTCGGCGGCCTCGTGAACGAGATCGGGAAGTCCTTCATCCACCACGAGGAAGGCCCGGCGGCCGCGGGAGAGAGAAGCCAATCGCGGCCCAAGCTCGGCGAGCAGGCCGGGGCCGATGACGACGTCATAGCCCCTGGGCGCAGGCGACTCTCTGGGCAGATCGACACGAACGGTGCGGGCCGGGATCACAAGAGGATTATCGGCGCGCGGCGGGTGACGCAGGACAGCGGGGTGGGCAAAGTCCGCCCTACTCCCATTCGATGGTCGCGGGGGGCTTGCTGGAGATGTCATAGACCACGCGGCTCACACCCACCCGTGCGCCGCCCGGTTCAAGCTCGCGCGGGCGGACCTCGTTGATGATCCGGCTGGAGATGCGGGCGAGTACGTCGTAAGGAATGCGTGCCCAGTCGGCGCTCATGAAGTCTTCGGTTTCGACGGCGCGGATGGCGACGACGTGGTCGTAGGTGCGGCCGTCGCCCATCACTCCGACGCTCTTGACGGGAAGGAGTACCGCGAATACCTGGCTGGTGGATCGGTAGAGTCCGGCGGAGGTGATCTCTTCGAGGAGGATCTCATCGCAGTCGCGGAGCAGGTCGAGCCTGCCGCGAGTGACTTCGCCCAGTACACGTACCGCAAGCCCCGGCCCGGGGAAGGGGTGACGCCAGATCAGGTCTTCGGGAAGTCCGAGCACTTCGCCGAGCTTGCGGACTTCGTCCTTGAAGAGGTCGCGAAGCGGTTCGACGAGTTCAAAGCCGAGTTCGGCGGGCAGGCCGCCGACGTTGTGATGAAGCTTGATGTTCGCGGACTGACCGGCGTGGCCATGGCCGGACTCGATGACATCCGGGTAGAGGGTGCCCTGGGCGAGAAATCGGGCATCGGGGATGTCGCGGGCCGCGTGCTTGAAGACGTCGATGAATCGGTGGCCGATGCGCCGGCGTTTCTCCTGGGGATCGGAGACTCCCGCGAGGTCGGCGAGGAACTGCTCGGCGGCGTCGGCGACAATCAGGTTGATGCGGAAGTGGTCGCGGAAGGTGGCTTCGACGAGTTGCCGTTCGTTCTTTCGGAGCAGGCCGGTATCGACGAAGACGCAGGCGAGCTGATCGCCGATGGCGCGGTGCAGCAGCGCGGCGACAACGGAGGAATCGACGCCACCGCTGAGGCCGCAGATGACCTTGGCACGCCCCACGTGGTCGCGGACGCGCTCGATCTCGCGCTCCAGGAAGTCGGCCATGCGCCAAGTGCCGGTGCATCCGCAGATGTCGAAGAGAAAGTTGCGGAGGATGTCGCGTCCGTGAGGGGTATGGGTGACTTCGGGGTGAAACTGCACGCCGTAAAAGGGCTTGGACTTGTGTCGTACCGCGGCGAAGGGGCAGGTGGGCGTGGATGCGAGGACTTCGAGGTTTCCCTGGAGGTCCATCACCTGGTCGCCGTGGCTCATCCAGACAAGGGTTTCATCGGGGACTGCGCGGAAGAGCGGCGAGGGGTTGCGGTGTCGCAGCGAAAGTGCTGCGCGGCCGAACTCGCGTGCGGGAGCGGGATTCACCTTTGAACCGAGCAATGTGCACGCGAGCTGCATGCCGTAGCAGATGCCGAGAATGGGTACGCCGAGGTCGAAGATGCGTGGATCGCACTTCGGCGCGCCGGCTTCATACACGCTCGATGGACCTCCCGAGAGAATCAAGCCCTTCGGGTGGTAACGCTGCAGCTCGGCCGCAGGTGCATCGGGGCGCACGAGCAGGCTGTGCACACCGGCGTCGCGGACTCGACGGGCGATGAGCTGGGCGGTCTGGCTCCCGAAATCCAGCACCAAGACGACTTCGTCGTCGGTACCGACGGGGCAGGGAGCAGGCATGGGGCCGATCGCGGTTGCCAAGCGCAAACGATAACAGGCGGGCGCGCCGAGGGTCAACATTATCCGGGTCCGGGGTCCGTCCGCCCCAACTCGCCGGACCGACGGGCCGATTATCATGCTGCCATGAGGGGATTCGGTCCGGGGATGCTGATGGCCACGGTGGCAGCCGGCTGTGCGATGCCTGCGCCGGAGTCGTCTTTCGATGCGGAGGAGCCGGAGGCCTGTACCCGTGCGATCGCGAATGCCGCAGCGGAAGAAGATCGGTCGGCGATTCGAGACCTCATCGCAACGTTGGACAGCGGTGATCCCGCGCAGCGACTGCTGGCAATCAGCGCGCTGCAGAAGATGACCGGAGAGACTCTGGGCTATGAACACGCGGCCTCACCTGCGGAGCGGGAGGCGGCGATCGAGCGGTGGGTGGCGTGGCACGCAGCCCAAGGCGGGGAATCCATCGAAGCGAGGGGGCGTGATCCGGCGGCTTCGGTCAGCGAGAGGTCTCAGCCCTACAATCCGCCGCTTCAAGGGAGCGGCCAACAGGGCAGGAAGGGCGGGGGAAAGCCCCCGATGCAACGGGAGCACACAGGGACTTGAACGTGTCGGTTTCATCCCAGAGCAAGGCTCGCCCGTACGGAGAGCACCTGCCGGCGACGCAGCCGGACGTGGTGGTCGAGCTGCTGTCTCAGCCGCGGTATCTGAGCGGAGCGCGCGACCTCGTGGCTGCGATCGCCAAGCGATTCGGGTTCGACGATTCGGCGTGCGGGCAACTGGCCCTGGCGGTGGATGAGGCGCTGTGCAACGTGATCCGGCACGGCTACAACCGGCGTCCGGATGGTCGGATCTGGCTGAGCATCTGGCCGTTTTCGTCCGATAGCGAGGAAGACGCGGGCGGCATCCGCATCGCAATCGAGGACATGGCGGCGCAAGTGGATCCGGAGAAGATCAAGGGTCGGGAACTCGACGATGTGCGTCCCGGCGGCCTCGGGGTTTACATCATCCGGCAGGTGATGGACAAGGTCGTCTACGAGAAGAGAAGCCAGGGGGGGATGCGCCTGGTGATGATCAAGCAAGTGAAATCGAGCAAGTCGTGAGCGATTCCATGCAAGTCCACGTTGAGAATCATTCCGGCACGACCGTGATCGCCCCGCAGGGAGACGTGGACTTGAGCACGTCGCGGGATCTTCAGTCGAGTCTTCGCAAGGCGATGGACGCGCGTCCTGCGCGGGTCGTCGTCGATCTCGCGAAGGTTCCGTACATGGACAGCTCGGGCGTCGCGACGCTCGTGGAGGCGATGCAGATCGCCCGGAAGCAATCCACGCGGCTGGTGCTGTGCGGCATGCAGGAAAAGGTCCGGTCGATCTTCGAGATTGCACGGCTGGACCGCGTGTTCACCATCGTGGGGGGCGTCGAAGAGGCCGTGACGGCCTGATCCGCGCCGGCAGCGAGGGGCACGCATGGCAGAGCAGACGACGACTTCCGGTCGGCAGCCTCTCTCGTTCATCGCCGGGTTGGGAGGGCGCGCGCTCCGGCTTCTGGATCACATCGGATCGCTGTGGTTCCTTCTGGCAGAGACCGCCGTCTGGCTCTGGAAGGGGTTGACGCACCGGCGCGTGCGGCTGGGACGCGTGGCGGTGGCGGCGCAGATGGTGCGGGTGGGCGTCAGCTCGATTTTCATCGTGTCGCTGGTGTCCGGGTCGATCGGGTTCATCCTCGGGTTCCAGATGGCGCCGCCGCTGGATGAACTGGGCCAGACGGAGCTGATCCCCAACATCATCGCGGTGGCGATTCTGCGCGAACTCGGCCCGCTGATCGCGGCGATCGTGCTGGTGGGATTCGCCGGAGCGTCGATCGCGGCGGAGATCGGGACGATGGTGGTGGGCGAAGAGATCGAGGCGCTGGAGGCGCATGCGCTGAACCCCGTCCGATTCCTGGTGGTTCCGCGCGTGCTCGCCACGGTCGTGAGTCTCGCGTGCCTTGCGGTGCTCTCCGACCTCGTAGCGATCTTTTCGGCCGCGCTGATGTGCAAGACGGTGCTCCAGATCAGCTGGACGACGTACTACCTCAACACGCTCGCGCAGGTCGGCCCGGTCGATTTTCTGACGGGCTTAGCCAAGGCGGCGATCTTCGGCATGCTCATCGGGCTGATCGCGTGCGGCAACGGACTGAAGGTGACCGGCGGCGCCGCGGGTGTGGGCCATGCAACCACTCAGACCGTGGTGCAGTCGGTGGTTGCCGTGATCTTCGCCGACCTCATCTTTACCATCGCGTTCTTTGCGTTGAAGCTGTTCTGAACGGTGGCTTGGGCGTCAGCGTCGGTAGCCGACGGGGTGCTCGAGAAGACCGTAGATTTCGCGGAGAGCGGTCATGCCGATCAGGCCGCCGAGCGAGAGCGTTGCAAGGATCAGGGCTTCCTTCTGAAGCCCTTGCCCGATCATCCAACCGACGCCGTAGAGCGACAGCCACCAGGCGCCGTAGCGCTGGATCTTCTCGGCCGTGCGCTGGGGGTGCGACGAGCCGCGCGTCCTGCCGATCACGAAGATGGCGAAACCGGCGGCGATGGCCCCGACCCATGCGCCCGCGCTTGCATCCACCCATTGCGGCCAGATTGCACCCCGGCGCGCGGCGACCCAGAACAGCACACCGGACCAGAAAACCCAGCCCATTCCCGCTGCGAGCAGCATGCCCCAGTTCAGCGTCGGCCGCCGCCCCGCGAAACGATACGTCAACGCGCCGACGATCAGGGCATGAGTCATGGCGAGCCACACGGGCCATACGAAAAGCAGCTCGGCGTTCGCCGCGACCATGTAGGCGCCGTAGATGAGACTGAGGAGAACCAGGCCGACCGAGGGAACATACTTGGCAGCGGCGTTGTAGCCGAGTATGGCCACCGCGGTAAGCAGAGTGAGGAGCACCGCGGGTATCCCGAGCAGGACGGCTCCGAGCAGGGCTGCGATCAGGGCGCCGGCGACCAATCCGACGGCGGACTCGATGGAAACCCTCCCGGACGGCAGGGGGCGATCGGGGTGCAGGGCGCGGTCACGGCGAAGATCCAGCGTGTCATTGAGTGCCATCGCGTAGCAGTAGAGTCCCATCGCCAGCAGAACTCCGCCCGCCAGCGCGACCCACAGCTCGTTGTCCACCACGCCGCCGTGAGCCACCCTGCGCTCGGCTTCGTTCGCCCTGGTCCAGAGCACGATGAACCAGACGTTGCTGACGGCGGCGAACGCGGTGGAGACGCGCGTCAGGTGCAGCACAGGGGAGATGCGGGACAGCATGCTCTCCATCGTGGCGGGAACTCCGGAGGAGGGCGGCTTGACCGCCTCGGGGAATCGGGCGGAACCGGTGTACCGTATCATCGCGGCATGAGTGTCCGCGTCGATACATTGAAGCCCGGCCCGGAATCAGGGCAGGTGCGCGTCGCGATTGTGGTGAGCAGGTACAACGAATGGATCACCGATCGCCTGCGGGATGGGGCCGTCGAAGAGCTGAGAAGGCGCCTGGGTGATGCAGGGGAGGCGACGATCATTCCCGCGCCTGGCGCATGGGAGCTGGGCTATCTCTCGGCGTGCGCGGCCGCGAGCGGGGCCTTCGATGCGATCGTCGCGCTGGGATGCCTGATCAAGGGCGAGACGAGGCACGACGAGGTGATCGCGGATGCCCTGTGCCCGGCGCTGATGCGGCTGTCCGTGGAAAGGCGAGTTCCGATCGGGTTCGGCGTCCTGACCGTGGAGACCGCCGAGCAGGGGGAAGCGCGGGCGGGCGGGGAAGCTCGCGGGGGCGAGGGACGATGGAACAAGGGCGCGGAGGCGATGGGAGCCGCGCTTGACGCGCTGTTCTGTGCCCGCGCGATGAGGTGATCGCGGCGGCGCGCTGAATCGACGTTCGGTGCAACCTCCGCTTCACAGGGAGCGATCAGGGAGCGTACGATTCCGGGACATGAACGTATCGCGCGACATCCGGCGGCTCGCGTTTCAGGGGTTGTTTCACCTCGACGTGCAGGGTGACGAGGCGACGGGGACGCTCCGCGCGGTCATCGAAGACGCGGCGTCGTCGGTGGCGGGAGATGTCCGCGAGGAGGCGATGCAACTGGCCGAATCGCTCGCACGCGGGGCGTACATCCACCGCCGCACCGCCGATGAGGCGGTCCGCCGGCTCGCGCCGGACTGGCCCCCGCATCGCCAGCCATCGGTGGACCGGGCGCTGCTGCGGCTGGCAGTGTTCGAAATAACCCGGCCCGACCTGGAGGCGGACGACGGGAAGAGCGGCTCGGGGCGCATCCCGCGTTCGAATCCGAAGGTCGTGGTGAACGACGCCATCGAGCTGGCCAAAGCCTTCAGCACCGAGCGATCCCCTGCGTTCGTGAACGCGGTGCTCGACAAGGTGCTCAAGGGTGTGATCCCGGCGCGGATTCCGGTTGCCCAGACGCATGATGGACCGGCGGAGGTGCGCTGAGCGATGGCATTCCTCAGGTCGGTCATATCCAGGCTCAAGAGGGGTCTGGAAAAGACGCAGGAGTCGCTGGTCGGCGGGCTGCGTTCGCTGCTGCTCGGAAAGCGGCTGGATGCGGACCTCATCCGGCAGATCGAGCTGCGCCTGATCCAGGCGGACGTGGGGCTGCGCACGACACGCCGATTGATCGACGGTATTCGGGCCGATTTCGAGTCGGGCAAGCTCGCTCGCGGCGACGATGCGCTGGAATACATCAAGCGCGAGCTGGCGGCGATATGGCCGGAACAGGATCGTGAGCTGCATTTCGCGCGTCCGGACGCGCAGGGTGCGGGCGGCGCTCCGATCACGGTCTTTCTTGTGGTGGGCGTCAACGGCGCCGGAAAGACGACCTCGATCGCCAAACTCGCGCGGCTGCTGCGCGATCAGGGCAAGACCGTTCTGCTCGCGGCTTGCGACACGTACCGGGCCGGCGCCGTGCGTCAGCTTGAGATCTGGGCGGAGCGGCTGGGGGTGGGGATCGTCAAGGGAGCGCAGGGGGGGGATCCGGCGGCGGTGGCGTTCGACGCGTGCGACGCCGCCATCGCGCGCGGAGTCGATGTGCTGATCGTGGACACCGCGGGCCGCATTCACACGCAGGAATCGCTCATGCGGCAACTGGCCAAGATTCGTGACATCGTGGCCCGCAAGATCCCGGGCGCCCCCCACGAAGTGCTGCTGGTGCTGGACGCGACCACGGGCCAGAACGCTCTGCGCCAGGCGGAGGAGTTCTCGAGAACCATCAACGTGACCGGGATCATCCTTGCCAAGCTGGATGGCACGGCTCGCGGGGGCGTGGTGATCGCAATCCATGAAGCGACCCGGATTCCCGTGAAGTTCGTGGGAGTCGGGGAGCATGCGGAAGACCTGGAGCGATTCGAGCCGGCGGCTTTCGTGGAAGCACTCTTTGCGGAAGATCCTGTCGCGGCCCGGGAGGTCTAGACCGGCGAATCCGGCGATTCTCCTTGGCAACCCGTCGCGTTTTGCTGCATACTCTGAGTTTGGACTCCTCACGATGACCCAGGCCGCCCACTCATCCCGAGCGGGGACGCGCATCAGCGCCGCCGTCTTTGAGCAGATCCTGAACTGCGCGCGGCAACTGGCCTCCTCGAGCGACCTGCACGAAGTGCTCGGCCTCATCATCGACGCCCTGCGCGATACGCTGCATGCCGAACGCGCGACGGTGTTCCAGTATGACCCGGAGCGGCACGAGCTGTTCGCGACGAGGTCGCACGGGCTTCCGGCGGACCTGCGGTTGCCCGCGGACAAGGGCATCATCGGCGAGGCCGCGCGGACGCGGCAGATCGTGAATATTCCGGACGCCTACGCCGATCCGCGATTCAACCAGGCGGTGGACAAACAGACGGGGTACCGCACCCGGTGCCTCGTCACGATTCCACTCATCGACTTCGAGCAGGAACTGGTCGGCGTCGCGCAAGTGCTGAACAAGCACACGGACAGCGGGGGCGTCTTCGATGAGGTGGACGAGGTGATCGCAACGCACCTTGCCGGACAGGCGGCCGTGGCGCTCAAGCGTGCCTCGCTGCTGGAAGCCCGCAAGTTCAAGCAGCGTCTGGAGGCGGATATCGAGATCGCGCGGCGCATCCAGCAGGCGGGTCTGCCCGAGTCACTGCCCAGGCTGCCGGGCTACGACATCGCTGCGCACTGGAAGGCCGCGGATGAAACCGCCGGGGATTCCTACGACGTGATCGACATCCGCAAGGAGGCGATCCGCGGGCCGCGGCTCGGATCGCTCACGGGCGACGCGATTCTCTTCATGGCGGATGCGACAGGTCACGGGATCGGGCCGGCGCTGTCGGTGACGCAGGTTCTCTCGATGCTGCGGATGGCGTGCCGCCTGCATGCGCCGCTGGAAGTGCTGGCCCAGCACATCAACCATCAGCTCTATGAGGATCTCCCCGCGGGGCGGTTCGTCACGGCGTTTCTGGGCGTGCTGGATACGACGGCGCACACGCTGGAGTATGTCGCAGCCGGTCAGGCACCCTTGCTGTTCATCAAGGCCTCCGGCCCGCGTTCGCTGGAGGAAGAGTGCCTGCCCGCGAACACGATGCCGCTGGGCGTGGACAACGACTTCAACCCGGACAAAGTGCCCCCGTTCCGATTCGACCCCGGCGACGTGTTCGTTCTGCTCTCGGACGGGTACTACGAGGCGGCGGATGCGCGCGGGACACTCTTCGGCGCGCAGGCCGTCATCGACATTGTTCGGCGCAATCTCCAGCTCTCGGCGGAGTCCATTCTGAACGAGATCCGGTGGGCGATCGTACGATTTACCGGCGGGGCAGCTCCCGCCGATGATCAAACGGCGATCGTTGTCAAACGCACCGAATAGCAGTGATGCACGGGAGGGGTATCGTGCCCAGGTATGTCTACCAGGTGATTCAGCCGGATGGACGGGGAGAGACGTTCGAGGTCTTTCAGTCGATGCATGATCCGCCCTTGGAGAGGCATCCCGAGACCGGTGCGCCCGTGAAGCGGGTGCCGGTGGCGCCGAATATCTCCACGCGCTACTCGGACGCCAGCACGCGCCGCGCGCTTTCCGACCGGAACCTCGAAAAGCTTGGGTTCACCAAGTACGTGCGAGGCGAGAAGGGCTACGAGAAGACGGCCGGCTCCGGCCCGGACCTGCTGAAGCGATCGGACTGACGGGCAGGGTCTCTTCCCGACTGGCGCCGTGAAACAGCGGAATATCGGCGGCGGGAGTCGAACCCACAACCTTCGGCTTCGGAGGCCGACGCTCTATCCAGTTGAGCTACGCCGACAAGCTTCGCGGCCGCCCGCGAACCACGGGATGCTACGATCACCCCCCGCGCCTGGCAATGGCGGCGATTCGAACCGCGAGGTCTGCCCTCCCGATGAAGCACAATGCCGAGCAGCCCCCGCCGACCGTCGCAGCCCGGGGGGGCGCGATCGCGTCTGCGCGATCGTCGCCGCTCTGGGCGGTGCTGGCGTTGACCTGGGTGACCAGTTTCAGCGCGGTAACGGCCATGACGGGGGTGTATTTCCTCACAGAGCACAGCTACGGTTTTTCGGCGACGGAGAACGTGCTGCTCGCGCTGCTGCTCGGCGTGTCGTACACAGCGGGTACGGTGACAGTTTCACGGGGCATGCGGGTGCTGAAGCTCGCGCTGCCGGGCATCTCGATGCGTGCGACGCTCGCGGGTCTGATCGTGCTGCTGGCCGCGCTGTGCGCCGTTCCGGCGTTGATTCAATCGCGCTGGGCCGTATGGGTGTTCATCGGCTGCTACGCACCGGTCACGGGGTGGGTGTGGCCGACCGTGGAAGCGTTTCTCGCCGCGGGCAGATCGGGAGCGGACCTCCGCTTCGCCACGGGAAGGTTCAATGTGTCCTGGGCTTCGGCGGGGATTCTGTCCGCGTGGGCCTTGGCGCCGTTGCTGGGGCATCCGCAGGCGGTGTTCGGAGGCCTGATTGGGCTGCACCTGCTCGGCGCGGCCTTTGTAGCCTGGTTTGCGCCTGAAGCAGCGCCGCACGGCCCCGCCGGCGCGGATGACTCCGTGGATCATGTCTCGCCCCAAAAGGCAGCGCAACTTCTGCGCGCCTTCAGATGCTCGCTGCTGGCCTCCTACGCCATGCTGGCGGCACTCTCAGCCCTGCTGCCCTTTCTCATGACGAAGCTCGGAACACCTACGGCCGCCAAGACGCCGCTCTGGTCCGTGCTTCTTCTCACGAGACTCATGGCATTTGCTGTGCTGGAGCGATGGCACGGCTGGCACGGAAAGTGGAAGACATGGCTGTGGTCAACCGCGCTGGCGATCGGTTCCTGTTTGGCATGTCTTTTCGCGGCGAATGTTCAGGCTCTGGGCTTGGCACTCGGAGCTTTGGGTGTGTCTTTCGGGGCCATTTACGCCGCGGCGTTGTATTACGCGCTGGAAGCCGGAACGCCGGATGTCGATGCGGGGGGGAAGCATGAATCATTCATCGGGTTCGGCTACATCCTGGGGCCTGCGATTGCGTACGGCGCGATGCTGCTGCTCGCATGAACGGAAGCCGCTGGAATCCGCCCCAAATCGAGAAAAAAACCCCAGACTTGCATGGCTGCAAGCCCGGGGCGTTGAGTAAGAGGGAAGCCAAAGGTAAGAGGCGCGCAGGGTTCAGAACCCCGGCGCACACCAACACCACCGATCATCGGCGAGCTGGTATTCAAGCCGAAAAATGTTCGGGAAAATTGCCCTTTTCCCGCACACAGCATACTGTCGGCGAACCGACCGGGCAAGCGGATTTCTCACGCAAACTCCTGTCGATTCGGCCTGTACAGCCATACGCAATCCCACTCCGAGAGTTTCGGGGAGATGCCGGGGATCGCGAATCGGGCGCTTTTTGGGCCGGCATGGACCGAGAACTATTGAGGCGAGCGGCCGGCGACGATCGCCTCGCGTCCCCCGGTTTTCACGATCCCCTTCACGAACGCCTCGTACTCCGCTTGGGCGGCGGCGAGATCGGCGTTGAAGTAGGCCGTAAAGACTTGGCTCCCGACCCGGGTCGCCAACGCGAGATTGGCGGCCCGCTGGTCATGCTTCTGAGCGATCACGGCGCGCATGTCACCAGCCGCCGCATCTTCGAGCAGCCGACGGAGCGAAGCCGAGTACTTGCCGCCTTCACCCTCGGCCAGAAAGTGCGTCATGGCCCAGACTTGCGCGTAATAGGTGAGCAGGCGGTCGTTGGAGGTTTGACCGAGGTGGTCCTGAGGCTTGCTGCCGAGAAGATCTTCAAGAGCGAGGAGATTGCCCCGACGGGCGGCGCCGCGAAGCTGGTCGAATCGCTCGGTATTGGCCCAAGGGAGAAACTGCGGGATGTTGTTCTTCCACCGGTGGCCTTCCATGTAGGTGGCCAGACCCTCTTCGAGCCACACGGGAAGCGGGTCGCGGAAGGTACGCTGCGTGTACTGGTGCCAGCCCTCATGTCCGGCGATGGCCAAGGTGTCGAACAATCCCAGGTCGTAGTAGACGCCGATGCCCCGCGAGGCAAAGCCGCCGCGCTGGATGGTCGTCAACTGGTCCGCCTCGGATCCCATGAGCCGGCGCGTGAGGTTCTCCCATTGCGGGCGATTGTCCATGAGGTACGTGTCGAGGCGCACGGGCGGGGCGGGCAACTGCGCCAGGACTGTGCGATAGTGGGCGAGCGAGTATTCGAGGAACGCGGCCATGCGGTCGCGCAGAACCTGATTGGTTTCGGTCGTATAAATGCGGTAATGGGTGGTGCGGATGGTGTGACCCGCCTGGCCGCCGAACTGCCATGCCTCGGTGGAGAGGATCTGCGGAGTCGCTACAACCGTCTCGTCGGCACTGAACGAGCCGAAATCGATCTCGGCACGGTTCGGGATCCGCTCGCAGGCGTACATGCACGCCCCAAGTACCAGGCAGGATGCGGCGGCCGGGAGAAGGGCGTTCCGCTTCATGATTCCAGCTCTCCGATGCGTCGGCGGATCTTCCGGGATTCAGCGCGTTTCTGATCGAGCTGCGCCTGGGTCTGAGCAACAAGATTGGGCGGGGCCTTGCTCGTGTAACCCGGATTGTTGAGCCGGGATTCCAAGACAGCAATGTCTTTTTCGAGCTTTTCCAGGGCGGACTTGGCCATCTCCAGCTCGGAAGACGCATCGACGGCCTCTCGAAGGCCGCTCAGACCCAACTCCTGACCTTCAAAGACGAACCTCACGGCGTCCGCCGCGAACTCCGGCACGATGCGCTCGAGGCCCGCAAGTGACTCGACGACTCCGCCCGCGGATCGGATGATTTCGGCTGTTTCTCCGCCCGCGTGCAGCACAATCTTCCGGCGGGGTTCCACGCCCTGCTGCGAGCGCACCTGGCGGATGGATTCGATGATCTGCTGGACACGAGCGAACGTCGTTTCCGCCTGATCGTCGCGAAGAGATGCGGAAGCGGACGGCCAGCCGGAGATGCAGAGCAGGGGGGGGGCGGCCGCGGAGACTTGGCGCGCGGCGGCGGGCAGGTCCAGCCCGGGAACGCTATCGCGAGAGTACCGAGCAAAGGACTCGTAGATTGCCTCCGTCACGAAAGGGGCGACGGGGTGCAGCAGGCGCAGTACGGCGTCGAAGACCGCGCGGAGCACGCATTGTTGAGCGAGGTTCCGCTTCACCGTCGGCTTGATCGCCTCGAGATACCAGTCGCAGAAGTCGCGCCAGAGCAGGTCGTAGAGCGCCTGGGCGTAGACGCTGAACTCATAGTTCGACAGCGCTGCGTCGCAGCGTTCGATGGCGCCGACGAGGCGCGAGAGCATCCAGCGGTCCGCCAGCGGGAGCCGGCGCATGTCGAGCGGATGCGGTGCATCCACGGCCGCGCCGCCTCCTTCATCGAGCTGCATCATGACGAAGCGGGCGGCGTTCCAGAGCTTGGTGCAGAAGTTGCGGCCCTTGTCGAAGCGAGAGGACGTGTTCTTCGCCAGCGGGGCATCGGAGGTCGGTCTGGCTTTGCCGCTTGCGAGGCCGTAGCTGGTGGTGCAGTGTTTCGAGCAGGCCGGGCACTGCTGCACCGGCGCTGCGACCGTGTGGCCCGACTCGATGGTGATCTTCCGGGGATCGAATGTACGGGAGCAATGGGGGCAGATGATGTCCACGGGCATGCGGACGTCCTGCGTCTGCGTCGTGATTTCGCAGAGGACGAAGCGCAAGGCATCCGCGCCGTGCGTGGCGATGATGTCCAGCGGATCCACGCCGTTTCCGAGCGACTTGGACATCTTCTGGCCTTCGCCGTCCTGGATAACGCAGTGGATGAAGACGTCGTGGAAGGGGATCGGGCCGTTCCCCGCGCCCGGTGTGAACGCGACTGCGGTCGATCCGCCGCCCGCGCCGGTCTCGGGCCATCCCTCGGGCAGGAAGTAGCGGTTGAACATCACCATCCGGCTGACCCAGAGAGTGATGATCTCGCGCGCCGTGCAGAGAACGGACGTCGGATTGAAGGCAGGGAGCAGCGAAGGAAAATCCGCGATTCCCGTATCGCGCGCGGCCCTGGACGGGTCGGGCCAGCCCATGGTCGAGAGGGGCCAGAGGGCGGAGGAGAACCAGGTGTCGAGAACGTCGGGATCCTGCACCCAGCCGCGGTCTTCAAACTGCTTTGTGAGCGCGTCCGCCGTACGGGAGTGAACGCACAGGCATGCCCGCTGATCAAAAACGTGAATGCAGCCATCGGCCGGGTTCGGGAATCCGGAAGCTGCTTCCGAGACCGCTCGTCGCGTCTCCGACTCGGAGGGGCTCCACCACACGGGAATCCTGTGTCCCCACCAGAGCTGTCGTGAGATGCACCAGTCGCGGATGTTTTCGTGCCAACTTTGATAGGTTCGGGTGTAGCGGTCGGGGAAGAACTCCATGCCGGCGCTGCGGGAATCCAGCGCCCGCAATGCAGCGCCTTTCATCCGGTCATCCGTCACTTTCACGTACCACTGATCGCTCAGATACGGCTCGATCGGCACGTGCGAGCGATACGAGTGGCCCACCGAGTGTCGGTAGGGCTTGATGGATTCAAGCAGGCCGCGGGACTTGAACTCGGCGACCACTCTCTCGCGGGCGATTTCGCGCGACAAACCCAGGAAAATGCCCGCGTCGCCGACATCGGTCCAGCCGTGCCTGTCGGAGATGCCGGCGTCCGGCGCCATCACGTTGATGACGGGCAGTTGGTGCCGGCGGCCGATCTCGTAGTCATTCACATCATGCGCGGGGGTGACCTTCAGGAATCCGGTGGCGTATTTCGCCTTCGGATCCACTCCCTCCGCGCTCGGGTCGGCGGCGGGCATGACGACGTAATCATCGGCGATGATGGGAATGATCCGGTTGACCAGCGGCAGCCGGACATCAAGCCCGTTGAGCGCCGGCCAGCGCGTGTCTCTCGGATTCACGGCCACCGCCGTGTCGCCGAGGTAGGTTTCGGGGCGCGTGGTTGCTACGGTGACCCAAGCCGGTTCATCGCTTCGATGAGCGTGAGCGCCGGGATAGCCGCGCCGTGCAAGTTCGCCCCAGGTGACCGGCGTGCCTGCGCCCCTCGTCACGACGGGATAGCGCAGGTAGTAGAAGTGACCGTCCACCTCCTCCATTTCGACTTCGTCATCGGCCAGCGCGGTCTGCGAAACGGGGTCCCAGTTCACGAGGCGCTTGCCGCGGTAGATCAAGCCGTCGCGAAAGAGAATGAAGAATGCCTCGCGAACAGCTCGCGCACAGACATCGTCCAGTGTGAATCGCTGCCGATCCCAGTCGCACGAGCAGCCCATTGCCTTGAGCTGGGAAGTGATCGTGGCTTCGTACTCATCCTTCCATGCCTGCACCTGAGCCACGAACTGCTCGCGCGTCATCGCCATCTTCAGGGGGCCGGTGAGCCTGCCCTCCTGGCGGAGTCGCTTCTCTACGACGGCTTGCGTCGCGATGCCGGCATGGTCCGTTCCGGGCATCCACAGCGTTTCGAAACCCTTCATGCGGTGCGCGCGGACGAGGATGTCCTGAAGGGTATTGTTGAGCGCATGTCCGAGGTGCAGCGCAGCAGTGACGTTGGGCGGCGGGATCAGGATGCAGTACGGCTCAGCTTCCCCGCGCAGAACCCGCTGCGGGTCAGCGTGAAACGCGCGGGCGGCGATCCACTTCGCCTGGATGCGGGACTCATGGTCCGCGGGGCGATACTTGGGAGCGAGGCCATGCGCGGGGCCGGCCGGGGCTGCATCGGGTTGAGTCGAGGGCCTGGAGGCGGGCACGAAGGAAGTCTCCACGAGTCGAACGGAAGGCAAACAATGGACCCGGAGTGTAGCCGAGTCGATATGGTGAATGCATGAGAACGGACGGGAAAACTCCATCGCAGGCACGCGGCCGCCTTGCCTATCTGGCGCTCGTTCCGGTGCTGGCGATCGCCGCTCTGCTCACGTACGGCGCCGTGCGCCTGGCCTTGCCGGCGAAGCCGACAACGAGCGGGGGCGGCACGCTTCGTTCATCGTCGGAGGAAGTGGCGGAGGCGGCTCGCCTGGCGCTGCAGCGCAACGAGTTTTCACGAGCGGAGGCGCTGCTGCGCGAGGGGGTGCGGACGTATCCGGCGGAGCAGACCCTGCGGCTGATGTACGGCGAAGCGCTGCTGGCCGTGAAGAAGCCGGTGGAAGCGCTGGAGCAGTACGAGGCGGCGATCGGCATCGGGCCTGATCACGCCGAGTACCGCCACGTTGCCGCGTCCATCGCGGATGACCTTGGCATGCTCGAGGAGGCGGAGTTTCACTGGACGATCGCGCAGAAACTGGCGCCGGCGCACGCCAAGTTTCCGCTGTACCTGGCGCAGGTGCAGCGCAAGTTGAACAAGCCGGATGCGGCGCGTGCCAGCGCGGTCATTGCCGCGACCATCGATCCGGAACTGGATGAGGCATGGGCGACGCTGGCGATGATCTCGCTGGATGAGAACAACCTGAACATGGCGCTGCAGCACGTGGCCAAAGCACGAGCGCTGAACGCCGACTCCGTGTTCTACCGGGTGCTTGAAGCGCGGGCCTTGCGCCGTGACAACCAGCCGCAGCGTGCGCTCGACCTGTTGATGGGCATATCGGAGCCGGTGCGCCTCGGCGACGCCGGCGTGCTTACTGAAATTTCCCTGTGTCTGGGGATGCTGGGCCGGCCGGGCGACGCGGCGGCGATGTATGAGCAGGCTGCACGGCGCGCAGAGAGTGTCGCCGGCCCCATGTATGAAGCGGCGGTGTGGCACGAGCGAGCAGGACAGCGGGAGGCCGCTCTGCGCTGCGCGCAGGCGGCTGCCGCGGCGGGAAACGAGCGGGCACGAGCGCTCGTTGAGCGTCTGAGCGGCGGGATCGGCGCCGAGTCCGCGGCCGCGCCGACGGAAGAGCGCGGCGGCATCTGAATCGCGCGGTGAGGGCGCTTACAATCACGCGGATGCCGGAAACGCTGCGAATCAACGAGGTGTTCTTCTCCATTCAAGGAGAGAGCAGCCGTGCGGGGCGGCCGTGCGTTTTCGTTCGGTTGACGGGTTGTCATCTGCGCTGTCGGTACTGCGACACGGAATACGCATTTCACGAAGGCGCGCCGCGGACCATCGATTCGATCGTCGAAGAAGTATGCGGTTATCCCTGCGAGCTGGTGGAGATCACGGGGGGCGAGCCGCTGCTGCAGAAGCGGGTGTTCGAGCTGATGCGGCGGCTGTGCGATCAGGGCAGGACGGTGCTGGTGGAAACCAGCGGGGCATGCGATATCGACGGCGGCGGAGGGGAGGGGGGATGCGACCCGCGCGTGATCCGGATCATGGACCTGAAGACGCCGGGCAGCGGAGAATGCGAGCGCAATGACTGGGGCAATATCGCGCGACTGCGCCGGCACGACGAAGTGAAGTTCGTCATCTGCGATCGCGCGGATTACGAGTGGGCGAGAGACGTGATCCGTCGCTACGACCTGCCCGGACGCGTGCATGCCGTCCTCATGAGCGCCGTGTTCGAGCAGCCTTCGGGGCGAGAGATCGCGGGCAGTCCCGGCCTGCCGATGCGGGAGCTTGCGGAGTGGATCCTCGCGGACGGCCTGCCGGTGGTCATGCAGACGCAGCTTCACAAGTTCATCTGGGATCCGCAGACGAGGGGAGTCTGAGGACCTACACTCGCGGCTGATGCATGTGCGACTGGTGAAATCCTTCGACTTCGAGGCGGCGCACTGGCTGCCGAGTTTCCCCGAGGGCCACAAGTGCCGCCGGATGCACGGGCACTCGTTCCGGGTCGATATCGCGGTGGAGGGGGAGGTGCCGCCCGGGAAGGGGTACCTGATCGATTACGGCGAGATCAAGGATGCGATCGAGCCGATCCGCATGCGCCTCGATCACTACTGCCTCAATGAGATCGAGGGGCTGAGCAATCCGACGAGCGAAGTGATCGCGCGGTGGATCTGGGATCGACTCAAGCCGTCCATGCCGCTGCTGGCCGAAGTCGTGGTCCACGAGACGTGCACGAGCAGGTGCCACTATCGCGGAGGCTGAGGCGATCCGCTCAGCCGTTCTCGGGTTGATCATCCGCGGGGCGCCCGGTTTCTTCCGCCTGCCTCGAAGGGTGGCCTGCGGGGATCACCGTCGGTTCACCGGCCGGAGCGGCTTCGGCCACCTTCTCCACCTTGGGCGTTTTGCGGATGCGGATGACGGCGCTCGGCTCGGTGCTGTTCTTCGTCTGCTGCTGTTCATCCTTTGCCGGTGCAGCGTTCACGTGCGTGCGCACCTTCTGGACGAATCCCTGCTGCTTGAGCCACTGAAGCTGCGCCCAGCGAAGTTCATCGAGCATGTCGCGCGTGCGCGGCTCGCTGCGGCGGATCCAGGGCCGGCCGCGTTCGATGCGCGATCGCAGCTCGTCGTCGGAGAGATTCTCCCACGGGCTGATGGCGATGACCGGCAGCGGTTCCTTCACCTGGACGAAGATCACTTCGTCAATCGCTTCGGGAGGCGCGCCGTATCCTGCTGCGCCGGGGAAGCCCCAGGGGATTTCGTCCAGCGCCGTTCGTCCTCCGACAGGCCCCCGCGAGTACCACAGCCGTCCGTTCTCCGGACGGCTGGGATCGTCGGTGCGGGCGCTGGGGTACGGCTCGGCGTTGAGGAGCGAGCCGTTCTGCGGATCGGCGGCGGGGATGAACTCCCGGTCGCTTCGCAGGCCCGGCCCGCGCGTAACTTCACCTTGGCGCGTGTATGTGCTCACTGGGTTGCCGCCGCTCACCACAGCGCAGAGTGCCAGACCCGTCATCAGTCCCAGACTCATCGTCAGCCTCTTTTCCGATTGCACTTCGAGATGGCGCGCGGCCGGCGCCCACCGCGCCGGAGAGTTCACGCCCTTATCCAGTTTGCCGCGTCTTGAGCGAAGTTCAACCGATTGAACCGGCCCGTGCATGCTGAAGCACTTGTTCTGTCGGCGCATCCCGGCACGGCGCGGTTCTCGGACCTTGCAGAACGAAGGCGCTTGCAACTCGGGCGGGCGAAGATGCATCAACTGCCGGCGAAGGTGTGCGGGAACCCGCCTGTCAAGGCGAGGTAGGCCGCTCGGATGCCCTGTACGTGGGCGTGGGCGACGTGATGCTCGCTGACGTAGCGATGGGCCGATCTCAGAAGCGGTTCGCACCGGGATCGGTCGAACGATCGGGCGAGGGCCGCTTCCCAAAGCTCCGCGCGGGGCTCCGCGACGATGATTGCCGTCTGGTCCTTCACGAGCCACGAGACCAGCTCGTCGGCCAAAGCTACGACGACGAGGCCGGAGGCCATGGCATCCAGCGTCAGCGTGCGATGCTCGCCCCGAGCATCGGGATGAATCAGGATGTCGGCGTGCAGGACGAGGTCGCGGCGGGATTCCATGCCCGCGACGACCGAGATGGACTCGAGAAGTCCCAGCCGCTCGGCATGCCGCCATGCGGAATGGCTGCCGGAGAACGACCGGTCATCGAAGAACACCAGCACCTGATTGCCCGTCGTTTCGAGGTACCGCTTCAAGCCCTCGAGCAGCGCGCAGAGCGGTTCCGCGTCGGAGCCGGACGGGAACACGCAAGCGGACCGGAGGCTCGATGTCTCCTCCATGCGCTGCGAGGCTGCGGCCAGCCGGGGGAGTTCCCGCGGTACGTGCACTCCCCAAGGGACAACACGCACCGGCCAGGCGCAGGAACCCGTCAGTGCATCGGCCATGGCCTGGTCCGGTGCGATCCAGACGCCTGCGGCGTCCGAACCCGCCGTGCCTCGCATCAGACGCCGTTCGGTGTCGGCGATGCGGGCAAGTCCGGCATCGGAAGAGACGTCCAGCGCCAAGGGAACCTCGAGCAGGCGAGCGACTTCCGCAGACATCGCCCAGCAGGCGGGACCGAATCCGTGAACGACGTCCACCTCGAGCGGGCCTGAGGAGAGCTGGCCGGAAGAGCTGGCCTCGGCCTGCGCGGCGTCGCGAATGAGGCGACGGGCGCGCAGGGAAAGCGAGATCGCCGATCCCTTGTCCTCGAATGACACCTGGGTGATGAGCGGAGACCCTTCGGGGTTGCCGAGCGAGCGCGGCCATGCCTGGAGGATGCGAGCGCCCTCGTCGATCAATCCGACCTGGAGTCGGCGCAGCATGGCGTGCTCGCGGCGCGCAAAGCTCTCATCGGCGATCATGAGAATGCGCATCGGCTCATCCTATCGAACTGTCGATGGATTGCCCGCCCGTCGGGCGACGCGGGTCGTCCGTCACGCGGCAGGGCAGGTCGGGAGCGCGCGGGGAAGATGCTGCGACCGCCTCGGTGCGCCAGACGCAGACCCAATGATTTGGCGCGACTTCCAGAAGCGAAGCGTCGCCCGCCGGATCGCCCGAGGGATGCAGATCCCCCGGCGGTTCGTGCGCCGGCCACCACGGGCGGATTCCTTCCGCGGACCGCGGGAGCCTGCGAAACTCTTCAGGGTCTGAAATGACTTCGTGCATGGTGCGCAGTCGCGCCCGCGGTTGCCGGGGGCGCGGGATGGAAGCGAAGAGGCCGCGGGTGTAGGGGTGCATCGGCCGTGCAAAAAGGTCGAATACGCCGGCGTACTCCACGACCCTTCCCGCGTACATCACGCACACGACGTCCGCATGTCCGGCCACGATGCCGAGCGAATGCGTAATCAGCATGATGCTCATGCCGCGTGTGCGCCGGAGTTCGGACAAGAGTTCGAGAATCTGCGCCTGGATGGTGACATCGAGCGCCGTGGTCGGCTCGTCGGCAAGCAGCAGCGAAGGGCGGCACGCCAGCGCCATGGCGATCATCACGCGCTGGCGCATGCCGCCGGAGAACTGGTGCGGATATGCGCCGAGCCGCCCGCGGGGATCGCGGATGCCTACTTCCTTCAGGGCGTCCTCCGCGATGTCCAAGGCCTCGCGCAGACCAACCTTCTGGTGCAGCATGACGGCCTCGGCGATCTGATCGCCGATCGTGAAGACGGGATTCAGCGAGGTCATCGGCTCCTGGAAGATCATGGCGATCTCGGCGCCGCGGATGCGCCGGATCTGCCGGGCATCGAGGCGCAGCAGGTCGATCTCCTGCCCGAGCCAGGACGGGCCGTGCGGGCGGAACCACGCGCGGCCACGGTCGATGCGGCCCTGGGGGCGTGGGATCAACTGGAGCAGACTCAGGGCGGTCACGGACTTCCCGCAACCGGATTCTCCGACGACGGCCAAGGTCTGGCGTGGATGAATGGTCAGGCTGACGCCGTTCACGGCACGCACCGCCGCAGGGCCATCGCCGAACGAAACGGCGAGGTCTTCCACGCGCAACAGCGGTCGGGATTCCGTCGCGGCGTCCTTCGAGGGAGATGCGGATGGATCGACTGTCATGCGGGAGATGGCGGAACCTCCGAAACGGAGCGCGATGCCGCGCCGGGAGTCGAGACTCGGGGATCGAGCGCGGCACGAAGCGCCTCGCCCAAGGTGTTGTACGACAGGACGGTCAGGAAAATCAGGATGCCGGGGAAGAGGCCCAGCCACCATGCAAAGCCGCTTCCGACCCCGGTGGCGCCGGCGAGCAGTCTGCCCCACGACGGTTGATCAGGAGGGCCGAGACCGAGAAAGCTGAGTACCGCCTCCGCGAGAATCGCGGCAGCGACCGCAAAGCTCGCGTCCACGAGAACCGGCGCCACTCCGCACGGAAGCATGTGGCGGAACACAATGCGTTGCGCGGGCAGGCCGGCGGCGCGAGCGGCCTGCACGAACTCCTGTTCGCGGAGTTTCAGGAACTCGGCACGGGTGTAGCGCGCAGCGCCGGGCCACGTCACACAGCCGATGACGGCCATCATGGCGTATGTGCTTCGGTCCGGGAGCACACCGGCGATGACGATGAGCAGGAAGAGCAGCGGAATCGCCATGAAAACCTCAACCACGCGGCTGAGGATCAGATCAACCCACCCGCCGAAGTAGCCCATCAACGCACCGAGGAAGACGCCGATCGCAACGGCGATTCCGGTCGAGATCAGCCCGATCGTGAGCGAGAGCCGCGAGGCATGCACGATCTGGCTGAGCACGTCCTGGCCGTAGCCGTCCGTTCCCAGCAGGTGACGCGGCCCGGAGTCGGCCAGTTCCCGAGCGAGGGTTCCATGGACGGAAGCGATCGTCGTGGGAACACCCGCGGGAGCTTGGGTCGCCGCCCGCTCCACCGCGGCCGAGAGTCGCTGCTGAACATCGGAATCGAGCGGAAGCTCCCGGATCCGGTCCTGAATTGCATCGCGGGCGTCCGCATCAAGAGCGCGTGCGGGGTCAAGTCCGGCGATTGCGGCGCGGGCGAGCGCCTGATCGCTGGTGGAACCCGGAGGGAGGAAGCTTGCGTTGCGATCGTCTTCGCGCTGGGCGGGCGACCACGGCGCCAAAGTGTAGACGGCCGCGATCCGTCCTTCGCGTTCAAGCTGACGGTAAGGGAAGTGCTGCGGCGGGCGCGACCAAGTCATGGCCGCCACGATGACACAGGCGCCCGTCAGCCCGAGGGAAACAGCCGCTCGCCCAACGCGCGACGGCATCGCGGGCAGCATCACAAACGCGGCCGTTGCCAGTGCACCGGCGCCGATCGTGGACAGCCCGCGAACGGCGCCGGGGCCGTGGCCAACATCGAGTGCTTCACAGAGCGTCATCAGCGCGGCGAGGCCGAAGTGAAAGACCATCAGATGCACGCCGACTGCGAGCAGAAGCTCAAGACGAGCGTGGGTATACGCTCGGCCCGGTCGGCACCAGATGACACACCCGATGCCGACCCAGATGAGCACGAGCCAATCAGCGCGCGAGAGGCTCATCAAGAAGGGTGAGCTGAACGCCCGGGTGCCGGAATGGGGTGCGATTTCCCGCAGCAGAAGGGGATGGCCGTTGGCCAGCAGGGGCGCAAACGCCGCGCAGAACGCCGTGATCCCCAGCCACGCAAGAGCCGGTTTCACGCCGCGTGCCGGCAGTACGCGGCGCCAGAGGTCACTGCTGAATCCGGCGTTGAAGGTCGGTTCGGTTGTGGCCGTGCCGATCGTCATGCGTACCTGATCCTCGGGTCCGCCATTGCGTACAAAACGTCGGCGATCAGCAGCGCGACCACATTGACGATGCCGATGATCAGCGCGTTTGCGAGGAGCACTTCACGGTCGCGTTCGAAGATCGCATCGATGATGAGACTTCCCATGCCGGGTATGGAGAAGATGCGTTCGATGACGACGGAGCCGGAGAGCATCGCGGGAAACACGCCGGCGAACATGGTGATCAGCGGAAGCAGGCTGTTCCGGAAGGCGTGCCTCAGGAGCACGTCTCGCTCCGATGCTCCCTTGGCCCGGGCCGTGCGAACGTAATCGGCGCGCAGGCTCTCCAGAACGGCGGCCCGCGTCTGTCTGGCGAGCAGGGCAAACCCCCCGTATGCCAGGCACGCGACCGGAAGGCAAAGATGCCACAGCGCATCAAGCAGATATCCGCGATGGAAGCGTCCGTCCTGAACAGACGGCAGGAATCGGAACGATTCCGCATCCACATCATGCAGTCCGGAGACCGGGAAGCAGCCCAAGCTGTTCTTGTCCGCCAGCCAGCCGATCGCCAGCACGCCCGCCCACATCGTCGGAACGGACCACAACGCGATGAAGAGCGATCCCAGAAGCCGGTCGATCCATGTTCCGTGGCGCGCGGCGGCGAGCAGTCCTCCGGAGATTGCGATGGGATAGATGATCGCGAAGGCGAGGATGTTCAACAGCAGCGTGATGGGAAGGTGGCGCGCGATCAGCGCGGCGACCGGTTCGCCACGGCTGAAGGAGTGTCCGAGATCGGGTGCATCGAGGCTGACAATGCCCGGGATGAGAGGCAGTCCTGCTTCTGGAAAACGCCTGGCGCGGAACAGCGCAGCCAGTTCGGCGCGGGCATCAAGAGCGGCTTCGTAAGCCAAGAGGGCCTGCTCACCGGCTTCGCGGATCGCGGCGACATCGCCCAGCGCCGGATCCGGTGCGCGCTGGCGCATGACATTCATGTTCAGTTGGCCGGCGCGGTCGAAGGCGTCTTTCCAGCCTGCATCTTGAGCGTACCTGCGCAGGCTGGATTCAAGTTTCGCGCAGGCCGCGCCGTACTCGGCGCGGGCATGAGCAAATGCGGCGCTCACCCGGCGATGAGCTTCATCGTGCTCAGCAGTGGGGGGCGGGAGGGGTGGCCGGGATTGGCGCGGGGGTTGGGGATACCAAGCGCCCGCGAGCGGGGGGGGCGAAAGCTCCCGCGGCATCGTGAAGCGTTCGCCGTCGGGCGTGATCTGGTCGCGCGGACCGAACTTGATCGGGCTGATGCGCGCCAGCCAGCGCACATACTGGACAAGAATCGGGTCGTTCAGGCCGTATCGATCCTCGAGATACGCACGCTGCGCCGCGCGGCCGGCGGAGGCTTCCATGCCGCCCGAATCGTTCAAGCCGGCACCGATCCCGCCGGGGCTTAGCCCGACGAGCAGGAATACCAGCAACGTGACCCCGATCAGCGTCGGGATCATCAGGAGCAGGCGCCGCACAAGATAGGAGACCATCGCGTCTTCCAATCATCGGTCGCGCCCGGTCCGGGCGACGAGTCACTGCATGGCGGAGGGGATGTACATCTCCCAGCGGTGCAGGCCCACGGGGTAGGTGTGCACGTTGCGGATCCGTTTGCTCACGAATCGAATCCAGGGGGTTTCCAGCAGGAAGGTGTACGGCTGCTCCTCGTGCAGAAGCGCGTGCAGCTGGTGCCAAAGCTCGCGTCGCACGCCCGCATCGATCGTGCGCCGGGCCTGCTCGATCAGGGCGTCCGCGGCGGGATTGCTCCACTGGATCCAGTTGTCGCCTTGGCCGGAAATCTGGCTGGAGTGAAAGACCTGATACGGGTCGGATTCCGGGTTCGACCACGACCAGGACATGGAAATCGCATCGAAATCCCGGGCGTCGCGGATGGATTCGAGCGAGGCCCAATCCGTCGCGCGCTGCACGCACTCGATCCCGACCGCGGCGCAGCGATCGCGAAGGTACTGCGCCAGCTTCTCGCTGAAGGTGTTGCCCGCCACAATCAGGATCTCGAATCGGAACAGGTCGCCCGATGCGTTTTCCATGCGGCCGTCCCCGTCGCGGTCCTCCCATCCCGCGTCGCGGAGCAACGCACGGGCACGAGTCTCATCCACGGGCCAGGGCTGGATGCGAGGGTCGGCCTGCCCGGGCGGAAACGGCCCCGTTGCGACCCGGGCAACGCCGGCGAAGAAGTCGCGGTTGATGCGGGCGCGATCCAGCAGGAGCGTCATGGCCTGCCGGACGCGCCGATCGGAGAAGGGAGTCGGCTTCCCCGCGCGCAGTCCGCAGTTCCACCCGATGAAGGTGTAGCCCGAGCGCATGTTCGTCCAGGCCAGAATGGTGTGCTTCTCGACAAAGGCCGGGTCGGACGCGCACTTCTCGTACTGATCGACCATGCCGCGAACGATGTCCGCGGAGCCGTTCTCGAACTCGGTGAGGCGTGCGACGGGGTCGCGGATCAAGGTGAAGCGCAGGCGCTCGATCGGCGGGCGTACACCCCAGTAGTGCTCATTGCGAACCAGCTCGACGGGGTTCGGCGGGGTCCATTGCGCCGCGGGATCGAGGCTTGCGAACTTCCATGGGCCGGAACCCATCACCAGCCCCGTGCTCTCGTTGATTCGCTTCGGTGTGAACTGCCGGTAGAAGTGAGCCGGAAGAATCGAGTTGCGCAGCGCGGCCTGCTTGTTGAGAAACAGCTTCTCGCGGAATCGGAACTCCACGACCTTCGGCGCGATGATCTGAACGTCGGAGATGGCGCTCATCTCCGCGCGCGCCGCCTGCGCCTCGATCTCCGGATTGAAGACGTGCTCCATCACGGTGTAGCGGACGTCGTCGGCGGTGACCGGCTTGCCGTCGCTGAAGCGTGCCTCATCACGGATCTTGACGCGAAGCCACAGCCCTTCGGGGTCCATCTGCCAGGCTTCGGCGAGCCAGGCGCGGTATTCGAGGGTCTGCGCGTCGTACATCGCCAGCGATTCACACACGGTCTCATTGACGATGCGGGAATAGAAAAGGTCGTTGTGCGTGTAGGGGGTGAGCCGGGGCGGCACGCCTTCGAGCATCTCGGTCAGGGTTCCGCCTTCAGCGAAGTCTGGTTCCGAACGGGGATCGTGCGCGAAACCCCAGGCGGGGGGCCGTTCGATGGCGACGCCCGGCCGTGCCCAAGAGTCATCGATAAGGCGCGGTTGGACCGGCACGGTCGAGCCGGCAGGGGCGCCGGTTGCGTCCAGTCCGCGCTGAATCTCGCTGAGCTGGCGGGTGTGATTCTCGAGCGTTTGGCGGATCGCGCGTACTTCGCTCCAGCGCCGGTCCTCCTGCACCATCGCGAGCCACACGCCGATTCCGACCGCCGCGATCAGCGCGAACAGGACGGCATCTTTCGCTCCAAATCGATTGTGCATCCGGCGCCCTTTCCCGCGGTGCACGGAACTGATCCGGTCCGCTTTGCAGCCTACTTGTCGCGTCTCCGGGGATCAAACGCTTCGCGCAGACCTTCTCCGGCGAAGTTCAGCGCCAGCAGCGTCGCGGCGAGGAATCCGCACGGAAAGACGAGCAGCCACCATCGGACGCGCACCGTATTGAGTTCGCTCAAACCGTCCGCCGCCAGATTCCCCCAGCTCGGCAGCGGCGCCTTGACGCCGATACCCAGGAAGCTGAGAAACGACTCCTGCAGAATGGCCTGAGGCACCGTCAGCGTCGCGTAAACGATGATCGGTCCGACGAGGTTCGGCAAGAGGTGGCGGAAGAGCTGCCGACGGGCCGGCACACCCATCGCCCTTGCCGCCTCCATGAACGGCTGAGCCTTCAGACTGAGCACCTGTCCGCGGATCACTCTCGCCATCGTGAGCCACGAGACTCCGCCGATGGCGATGAAGAGAATCGCGACGTCGAACGCGGCACGATTCCCGGCCACGAGGTCCGCCCAGAACGAACCACCGCCGGCCCGGGATCGCTCCGCGACGGCGCTGTCCATGAGGGCGTCGCCCGCCACGGCGAGAAGCACGACGAGCAGGATCGAGGGCAGGCCGTACAGGACGTCCACCGCCCGCATCATCAGTGCATCCGTTCGGCCTCCTCGAAAGCCCGACACCGCGCCGAAGACCGTTCCGATGCCGACGCTGATCGCAGCCGCGGCCATGCCGATGCCCATGGACACCGCGCCCCCGGCCAGGCAGCGGATGAATACATCCCGCCCAAGCTGGTCCGTTCCGAATACGTGCACCGCCCGAGCGGTATCCACCTCGGCCTGCGTCGGTTCAGGCACGGAAGCGGCATCCGATCCGATCGCACTCGTTTCACGAGCCGCGCGGATTCGTTCGACGGCGCGCAGTCTCGCTTCAGCTTCCGCACGTTCCCGTTCATCGGGCCGGTGCGGCGCCCACGTCGGAGGAAGAAGATGGGCCTCGAGGCAATCCGCTGCGTACCGCGGCGGACCGCCCGGGCTCGAAGCTCCCATCGTCCAAGGCAGCGTTCCGATGCACAGGGCGGCGAGAACCAGCAGCAAGAGCAGCCCTGCGCGCGCGGCGGTGGAGCGTGGAAGCCGATTCGAGCCGCGCCGCTGATAATCCGTCCTGGAGGTTCCCTCGTCGCGGTCCATCGCGAACGAGGATATCCCGCGTCCGGCTACTCGGGCTGGGACTCGCGTCGGCGGCGCTCGACGGGCGGAGCAGGGGCGTCGCCGCGCGGGCCGGGTCGGTCGGATACCTCTGGCCCTTCGGGGTGACGGCGCCCGTCGCGTGGCGCCGGTCCGCGCTCGATCAGCTCCACGAGGCGCTGATCGACAAGCTGATCCCGCTGGGCCTGGAACTCCTCGATCTCGCGGCGCACCTGCCCGATCTGCCGCTCCAGACCTTCGAGTCGGCGCTGCTGGAAGCCGATGCGAAGCTCGAACTGCTCGTTGATCAGCTCGCGGAGGCGGCGGACGAGATCCTCGCGTGCACCGGCATCCTCGGCACCCTCGATGGCTCGAAGCGTCTCTTCGACCTCTCGCCCGATCTCGAACATGCGCTTGCGCGATTCGGCCGCGGCCGGATCCTCGATCTGCGCCTTGACCGCATCGAGGAACCGCGGGGCAGCTTCCGCGATCTTGCGATCGAACGCCTGCGGATCCTGCTCGCGCAGGCGCTGAAGATCGCGGAAGGCTTCGGGATGTTTCTCGCGGATCATGTTCAGCACGCGTTCCCTCAGTTCGTCGTTCAAGATGCGCGGCCGACCGCCGGGAGCCTGATCGCGCGGACCGGGGCCTTCGCGCGCGACTCCGACGCCGGGTCCGTGGCGCTCGCCTGGCATGAATCGACCCTGCTCCGGACCGCCGCCATCGCGTCGTGGGGTGAGCATCTGCTTGACGGTTTCGGGAGATTCGCCGCGGTCCAGCATCGCGACCGCTTCTTCCAGTCGGTTTTGCTCAGCGCGCAGCCGTTCGAGCCGGCCCGCAAGAAACTCGCGCAGGCGCTCGGGCGTCGGGGCATCGGGGGCAGGTGGAGCGTCCGGCGCCGCCTGCGGCGCTTTCGGCGGCGGCACCGGCGCGTCTTGGCGGGCAGAGGCCACATGAATCGGGGCCAAAGCCAGAGGTGCCAGGGTTCCCGCGAGTGAAAGCATCCGAAGCAATCCGTTGTTCACAGTGCGTCCTCCTCTTCGGCGAGCGGATCAGGCGACCAGAAGTCGATCAATCCCACCTCGACCGCCGCGAGTTGCGATTCAATGTTCGAGAGATCTCCGGCCACGCCGATTCCAGGCGCTTCTGGAGTGGACATCCAGGCCGCGGCCTCGGCGTCGAGCGATTGCAGGGCCGCGAGGACTGTTTCATCGGACCACCCCACAGGCTCGGAAGCCGGCGAAGGTCCGGCGCCGCCGGTATGCACCATGTAAGCTCCGATCAGTCCGGCCGTCCCACAGATGGCGACTGCGGCCGCCACGCGCCAGACACGTGCGGACGGGAACTTCAGGGACGGAGCGCCGGCGGAGAGCACGGGACGAGACCGCTCGTACACGCGATCTTCAAGGCCGCGCGGGGCAGAGCGGCGGTCCTGCTCGGCGATGTCGTCCAAGCCCGCGGCGATGGCGGCGAGTTCCGGCGGCAGGTCGGGCCTGTCGCCGTGCTGGAGAGCAGGATGATGGTCGTTGCGGTGCCCTGTCATGATTCCTTTCCCCCGCGTGCCGGTTCTCCCGAGTCTGAGCGCGATTCCATGAACTGCCTGATCTTCCGCAAAGCCCTGTGATGACGCGCAAGGATCGTTCCCAGGGGTTCACCGAGCAGGTCGGCAATGGTCTGAAAGCTCAAGCCGGCGTGATGGCGAAGATCGATCACCTCGCGATCGGACGTTCCCAGCTCGTTCAAGGCCAAGCGCAACAGGTTCATCTCCGCGTGCCGCTCCTCGTCGACGTCTTCCGTTCGGCCCGACGAACCGGCGAAGTCGCTCAAGACCGAAGGATCGACCGAGCCTGCCTGCCGTCCGGTGCGTCGGACTTCGTCTCGAACGCGGTTCATGGTGACCCGGAAGAGCCACGCCTCGAATCGACCCTGCTCCGTGTACTGCCCCTTTCCGATTTTTTCCGCAATCGTGACGAACACGGACTGCGTGATCTCCTCCGCCAGCTCATCGCGACGGCAATGTGCCTTGGCCATGGCGAAGACGCGCCGTCCGTACAGTTCGATCAGTCGCCGCCATGCCGAATCCTCGCCCCTGGCAGTGGCAGCCAGGAGTTCGGGAAGACTGTCCATGGGCGGGCCTTGATCGGCCCTGGGGCTGGCCATAGCCCTCATTGCATCGGCTGAACGCGGCATGCCGAAGGCTATTGCCGGCGGAAGGAATCCTCAGCCCGGGGGTGTTCAGATACCGGGAACGTTGCCCGGATTTGCCCACCTACCTTGACCCGACCGGCCTGCGGCTGATACCGTTCCGCCCCTCCCGGGCAGGTAGCTCAATTGGTAGAGCACCGCACTGAAAATGCGGGGGTTGCCGGTTCAAGTCCGGCCCTGCCCACTGCGGGTTGTTGCCGCCGCTGCACTAATCCAGGATCGTCTGCTCCCGGTCAGGACCGACGCTGATGATCCCGATCGGCACACCCACGAATTCTTCGATGAAATCCAAGTAGCGCCTGGCGTTTGCCGGCAGGTCGGAGCGTGCCCGGGCCGCGGAAATATCCTCGGAGAAGCCGGGGAGCGACTCGTACTCCGCCTCAACCTGCGCCAGCGCGCCCGCGTCCGGAAGGAACCGATCCACGCTCGCGCGAGTCGAGAGCTGGCGGTAGCCGGTGCACACTTTCAGTTCGTCGAATCCCGACAGCACATCGAGCAGCATGATCGCAAGGCTCGTCACGTCGTTCAGCATCGCCGAGTATCGCACGGCGACGAGGTCCAGCCAGCCGCAGCGCCGAGGGCGTCCGGTGGTCGTGCCGTACTCCCGGCCGCGCTCGCGAATGCGATTGCCGATGTCGTTCTTCAGCTCCGTCGGGAACGGCCCGCCGCCGACGCGCGTGCTGTATGCCTTCATGACGCCGATCGTCTCGCGGATGCACCTGCCCGGCACGCCGGACCCGGCAGGAACGCCGAGGACGGATGCGTTGGATGAGGTGACGAAGGGATACGTTCCGTGATCGACATCGAGCAGGGTGGCGTTGGCTCCTTCAAAGAGCAGCGACTTGCCGCTTCGCAGCAGATCGTGGAGCAGATAGACCGTATCGGTGATATAGGGGCGCAGCATTTCGCCCCAGCCCGACGCTTGTTCGATCAGCGATGAATCGCTCAGCGGCTCGCAATCGGGGCTGAGCGCCCGGAACATCGCGCCCTTGATGCGGCACGCGAGCCGGACTTTCTCCGTCAGCACATCGGTGCGCAGCAAATCACCCACGCGGATCGAAGTGCTTCGGTGCGCCTTTTCGGCGTAGGCCGGGCCGATGCCGCGCCGCGTCGTCCCGATGCTCTGATCGTTCTCAGGGTCGCTGGATGCGGAGTGCGTTGCGCCGGAAGAGGACGTGCCTGCGGCGGGCCGTCCGCCGAGCAGCGCCTCGCGCAGGGCATCCTCCGCCTTGTGATACTGCATCACGACATGAGCGCGATCGGAAATGCGCAACCCGGAGACGTCCACCCCCATCTCCTTCAGCTTGCGCAGTTCTTCGAGCAGGACGCCCGGATCCACCACCACACCGTTGCCGATCACCCCCAGCACGCCCGGATGAAATACTCCGGAGGGGATCAGATGCAGCGCGTGCTTCCTGCCTCCGATGACCACGGAGTGACCGGCGTTTGCACCCCCGTTGAACCGCACCACGGCCGCAAAGTCGCGGGCGATCAGGTCGATGATCTTGCCTTTGCCCTCGTCGCCCCATTGCAGCCCGATCACGGCCGTGGCAGAGCCGTCGATGTGGCCCGAGGGAGCGTTCTTGGCGAGGCCGCCCGAGCCGGGCGAGGGTGAGGCGGCCTTGTCCGAGTCACGCCATTTCGCCCTCGGGCCCTTTGGGACGTTCATGAGCTGCTCCCCGCGGTGTACGGGATTCCCGCCCTCACCGCCGATCGCCTCCGGGGCTTTCGTGCCGTCTCCGGCAGGGGGGGCATCAACTGCCGGGTGTGAATGACCGATATCCGAACGAAGCGCCCACCTCCGGGGAACCAGTCATGGCCGAGTCTGTGATTCGAATTATGTGCCCGAACCTGCGGTGCAAGTCTGTCCTCGCCGTTCCGCAGGAGGCGCGGGGGCGAGTCGTGCGATGCAAGCAATGCGGGAGCAACATCCGCGTCCCGCAGCGAGCCGATGCCGCCGCGGCAGGCACGCCAAATGACGCGCCAAGCCAGGCGCCGGCCGCGCCGCCTGCGACCGCCAAGGAAGGCAAGCGCTGAGCAGCGCGCAGGCAGAGCCGCAGATCGGGATTGCCAAGGCATCTTCCGGTCCTCAGAGCTTGGGGTTCTCGTCGTTTTCGAAGTCGAAATCGAAGTCGAAGATGCTGCTGTCTTCGTTCGGCGCCTTGGCGCCCGGGCCGCGGACACCGGGTGCCCTGGTCACGGTGCGGTCCGGATCGTCCGTGTATTCGGCGGATCGCGAGGGGGGCGGCGGCGCCTTCTTCACGGGCGTTTCGACTCCGCTCGGAGGAGTTTCATCCAACGCTTCTTCGAGGGTCTTGGGAGCGACGATCTTCGCAGGTTGTCCGTCGATCTGCACGATCAACTGGACTGAACCGATGCCCAGCACATCTCCTGGGCCGAGTTCCGATTCCTGCACCTGGTTGTAGTTGACGAACGTCCCGTTGCTCGAGTCGAGGTCGCGCACTCGAACGGAGTTTTCCTCCACCACCAGTTGGCAATGCTTTCGCGAAACATTGCCCATCGGGATACGAAGCTGCGCCTGGTCGGATCTGCCCACCACGTACTTGCCCGGTTTGAGCGGAATGTCGCGCCGGGTTCCATCGCTCTTGATAAAGACCAGATTGACCTTCACGCCGACGTCGCCCTCTTTCGGTTGGCACAGCCCAAGGGGCATCCACAACGATTCGACCGCGGCCCCGATCAGGCCCAGCCTACCATCGCGGAAGGCCGCCGTTCCATGCTCCGGGCCGGGAGCCGGGGGCCGGACTTCCGCATGTCCAAGCCTATCGGAATCACTATCCTCGGGCAACGCAGCGCGGCGAAGGGGGCGCTCGCGGGGGGACATCCCCCCATCCGCTCGCTCTATCTGCACGTGCCCTTCTGCTTCCACAAGTGCCACTACTGCGACTTCTACAGCTTTGTGGACAAGGAGGATCGGCAGGATGCGTTCGTGAACTCGCTCATCACCGAGATTCAAGCCCTCGCCCCCTGCTTCGACCCCGATAGCCCCAGACCGGCACTGGAGACGATTTTCGTCGGTGGAGGCACGCCGAGCCTGCTCAAGCCTCATCTCTGGGAATCGCTGCTGGAAGTCCTGCACGCCTCGTTCCGGCCGGCGACCGCCGCGCGAGACGGCGTTGATTCCTTGGAAGGCGAAACGGAGTTCACTGTCGAGTGCAATCCGGAAACCGTGACGCCCGAGCTGATGTCGGTGCTCCGCGCGGGCGGAGTCAATCGGATATCCATCGGAGCACAGAGCTTCAACGACGGCCATCTCAAGACTCTCGAGCGGTGGCATGAACCGAGGAACGTCGCGCGAGCGCTCCGGCTTGCTGCCGAAGCCGGCATTCCGCGCAGCTCCATCGACCTCATCTACGGCATACCCGGCCAGAGCTTGGACGACTGGCGGCAGGACCTCGAAACGGCACTGGAACTCCGCAAACTCAGCCCGGGGTTCGAGCACATCTCCTGCTACGCGCTCACCTACGAAGCCCACACGGCGATGACGATGCGCCGTGATCGCGGCGAGATTGCACCCATCGAGGAAGACGTCGAAGCGGCCATGTTCGAGCACGCGGTGCAGCGGCTTGCGGACGCCGGCTTGGAGCGGTACGAAGTCAGCAACTTTGCCCGTCCGGGCCGGGAGTGCCGTCACAATATGGCGTACTGGAGACAGGAGCAGTGGCTCGCGGCAGGCCCATCGGCGAGCGCGCACGTCTACGCCGGTCACACTTGTCAATCAGGCGGCTGGAGATGGAAGAACGTCCCCAGGCTCACGGACTGGATGGAATCCGTGCAGTCGACGGGGGGATGGAGCGATCTCGTCGATATCGAAGAGCCGGATCCTCGCCGCGCGCTGGCCGAGCGCGTGATGACCGGGCTTCGGCTTTCCGAAGGAATCGACGGGGAAGACATCGTTCGAACCGCTGAGTCGCTCGGCTGTGACGAATCGCTCCTCGGGCGATTTGAGCGACAGTGTGAACTGGGGGCCGCGGAGCAGGTCGGCAACCGCTGGCGGCTGACGGCGCGCGGCTTTCTCATCGCCGATCTCGTCGTGCGAGACCTTATGCGAGCCATCCGCCAAGGCGGAGCATGATTACCTGACACATGCGCTGCAGCGTGCAGGACTTTCACCCGCCGCGCTTCCATCGCGGAAAGAATGAATCAACTGGGTCGTTCAGGGCAAAGTCAGAGGTACGTGGGCCGGGCGATCTTCTCATCCGCCGGGACTACGTGCACCTTGCGTCCCTTCCACGAAACCGTTCCGCTGCACATGGCAAAGAGCGTGTCATCCTTGCCGCGCCCGACCATGAACCCCGGCTGCCACTTCGTTCCGCGCTGGCGCACGATGATGGAGCCGGCCGACGCGAACTCCCCGCCGTAGAGCTTGACGCCCAGGTACTGCGGGTTCGAATCACGCCCGTTCTTGGTTGAGCCTTGACCCTTCTTGTGTGCCATGGCGAGTCCATCCGATTCCGTGCGGGGCGGCTGCCGCCGCGGGAAAGTGCGAAACTGATGACCCCGGAAAGGGGGCGGAAAGTGTACCCGCGGTCGGGGTGCCCATCAAGCCGTCAGGCGGGCAGCCGCCGCAGCCCGAGCGGCCTCGGTCACCGCAGAATCCAGCGGTCCTCTGTCCGCTCCAACTCCTGCCACGACGCGGCGTCCAGCTCGCCCCGGACGATGTGGCGGAGCATCCGGGTCTTGCGGAGCACGACTTCCTCGCCGTTGTCCGGGCGTCGCACGGTCTTGCTCTCACCGCTGAAGCCGGCTGCGTAAATCGTGACTTCATCGCACTTGAGGTCGTTGCACGGCCACACGACCAAGCCCGATCTAGCGTTCTCCGGCCCCTGGAGCAGGTTGTCCTGTATGCGGATCTCGTCCAGGAGTTCCGGGTTGCCCAGGGAAGCCAGAATCTCGTCGATGACCTCGCGAGGGACTCCGCGGCCCGATCGAAGCATCTCCCCCTTATCCGTCACAAGCTCGAAGTTTGGTGCGAAGTAGATGTCCTGGCCCGAGTTGTTCGTGACTTCGTAGGTGAACGCAAAGAACGTTCGCCTGCCCTTGTCCTTGACCTCGGCGGTCAGCACTCGGAGCGGCCCGGCATCCAGCTTGAGTTCCCATCGGCGGGGAACAGCCTCAGGCTCGGGCGCGGCTCGGACTTCGTGATTCGCCGCCGCGAACAGTGCGATCCCCAGCGCCGCGCCCGCGCCGACCGCCAGACCGCGAGCTACGTGCAAGCAAAGGGCCAATCGACTCCTGCACTTCATCATGGTCACGATACTCCTGCCGGAGGAAATCCACCGGGCTTGGGGAATCAACCGAAGTTTATGGTCTTGCGGCATTTCCCGCCCGGGGTCTTTCCGCCGGTTCGACCAATTCGATGCCGAGTGGCGCAGAGGGTTCCCGATGAAAGATGCCTAGGATCGGCTGACGGACCTGCCGATCGTGCCAGCCATGACCGCCACCGCTCCACATCCCGGAGAGGCGTTTCCCGCCCCGGCCTTTGCCGTGGTCAGGGTCGATGAGTCTCGCCTAGGCATGGCGGCCCAGCGCCTCGTTGCGGCGTCCGCTTCGGCGGACCCCGGAGCCGGCGAGAGGTTTCTGGCCGCGGCCCGGCAACACGGGATCGACCTGCGCGCGTTCTGGGTCTCGCTGGATGTGCCCAGCGGGCGTGTACGGCAGACGTGTCTGGCCGTCCCCGGGGCGGGCAAGACCGCGATGTTCTTCACGTCGCGACCTCGCAGCGCGTCGGAGTCGAAGGAACTGGCCGCGGTCATTGAAGCGGCATGCCGCGATGTGTCCCCGGTCGTGAGGCTCGCCCAGGCGTTGCTGACGCCGGGGGAGGGTGAGGCCCAGGTGGCCTTCGAGGCTGCAGGGTTTGTGAAGCTGGCGTCGCTGGCCTACCTGCACCGGCCCCGTCCCCGACCCCATGAGTTCGCCCCGTTTCAATCCCCGCAGTGGCAGCCGGGCATGACGGTTCGGAACGTCGAACCTGGGGAGGATGCGGCACTGCTCGAGGCGCTTGAGCGGACCTACGAGGACACGCTGGATTGTCCGGCGCTGTGCGGCTTGCGAGAGATTCATGACGTGCTGGAGAGCCATCGTGCCACGGGAAGGCATGACCCCAAGCTGTGGTGGATGGTCTGGTTCGAGTCGCGGCCGCTCGGCGCGATGTTGTTCAATCCCTGCCCTGACCAGGGGACGATCGAGCTTGTCTACCTGGGTCTCTCACCGGAGCTGCGCGGCAAGGGGATTGCTTCCCGGCTGCTGGGGTTCGGTCTGCATCGGTTGTCGAATCGGCGCGAGCCGGAAGTGACATGCGCCGTCGATTTGCAGAATCAACCGGCGCTGCGGCTGTATTCGCGGCATGGATTCACGACGAGCGTCCAGCGACTGGCGCTGGTTCGCCCTCTTTCACCCGGTGCATGAGGGGGTCGTCGGTTCACGGAATCGTGCGTGGCGCGCGGCGCGATGTCACGTTGGTCGCTCATCCTGGACACGTCATCCACGTGCATGCATATGCGCGTGGAGCGCGCGTGGAAAAGAAAAATGTGCGGGCAGGAAAAGCCCATGAATCCGCGGCTCTTTTGCGCGGGTGGAGTCCGACGGATGGAGATCGGGCTTGACGGCTGCGCGCAGGCTTTTAACTTGTGCCCACGGTCATGGCCGACCGTCAGAATGCTGGCCCGCGCGGGTCAAGACGATCTTCGCTCGCGGGTGCTTCACGGCTGAAGCCAGGCAAGAGTGTTCGCCGGTATGCCCACCGATCGCGGTCGTGATCGTGCGGCCATGCGCGATTTGAGCGCGCATTGCGGCAGCGTCCTGCAGCCTTTTGATCGGGCACGGATCGCGGGAGGACAGGTCACGCAAACGGGCGCTTCGGCGCTCGTTTCACGTCCGAAAGGATGCGCGGCGTGAGTGGGTTGCCGGCGGCGTCTAGCGTGTGCTCCAGGATCACGGAGAGACTGGCGAAGTTCTCGGGGGCTGAGAAGTTTCGGTTGTATTTCGAGCCCAACGCCCGGCTGAGGATGCAGGGTGATGCACTGGCGGTTGCCGTACCCAGTTCGTTCTGCGCCGACTGGATGGCGCGCCAGTTCGAGTCCGGGCTTCTGGAGGCCGCTCGGAGTGAGCTGGGGCGGGACGTCGTCGAGATTCGTTGGAGCGTCGAACCCGATGCCTTTCCCGAAGACGTTGACGCCAAGGATGATGCGAATCTGCCCACTGCGTCGACGGCAGCGACGCGCGCGGAAGGGATTCCCGCACTGCGCGCCGCGCCGGATGCGGACGGGGAGGCTCCTCCCTCCCCGTCCGCGCCGGATTCGCCCTCGGTCCACGCAGTGGGCGCGGTGCGCCCGGATTGGAAAGGGAGGTCAAGCTCGGTCGAGCGCACAACGTCTGCCTTCCGGTATGAACTGAACGAGTTCGTGGTCGGCGAGTGCAACCGCGTCGCCTATCACATGGCGGCTGCTTTCGCATCGAACGAGGCGTCCCAGAGCGCGCGCGTTTTGTTCCTGTACGGCGAGTGCGGGGTCGGAAAGACCCATCTGCTTCAGGGGGTCGCTCACGGCTATGCCCGGCACTGCGGCGGCGATCGTGTGCGCTACACCACGAGCGAACACTTCGCCAACGAGTTTCTGGCCGCGCTCCAGTCTCACTCGCTTCCGAGCTTCCGCCGCAGGTACCGCGGCGTAGAGCTGCTCTGCATCGACGACGTGCATTTTCTGGCGGGCAAGGCCGCCACGCAGAAGGAGTTCTTCTACACGTTCCAGGAGCTGGAGATGTCCGGCGCGAGGCTCGTGCTTGCGTCCGACGCGCATCCGCGCGATATCAGCGACTTCGGCGCGAGCCTGAAGTCGCGGTGCCTCGGCGGCGTGCTCTGCCGGCTCGACCTGCCGGATCCCCTCACGCGTCAGGAAATTCTCGCACGATTGGCGAAGCGGCGCCGACTGCTTCTGGACGAGGACGCGCTGCGATTTCTCGCCGGTGTGTGTTCGGGATCGGTGCGCGATCTGGAGGGAATGCTCAACAGCGTGGAGGTCGTCGCCCGGCACGTCGAGGGCGCGCCGGTGCCGCGCCCGGTGAAGGTCTCGGCAGCGCTGGTGCGCCGCGTGCTCTCACAGAGCGGAAGTCCGAACGCCCTGCAGCCTCGCCGCCCCGTGCAGCTTGATGCCATCAAGTCCGCCGTGTGCCAGGAGCTGGGAGTCGAGCCGGCCGATGTGCTCGGCAAGAGCCGGCACCGGCTCGTGGTGCTCGCCCGCGGCCTCATCGCGTTCCTTGCGCGCCAGTTGACGACGTGCAGCTTCCCGGAGATAGCCAGGGCGTTGGGACGTCGGAACCACTCGACCATCGTGGCGGCCGCAAGGCGCATTGAGGCCAGGCTCGCGTGGGAGTCTTCCAACCGGGCGGATGCGGCGGTCAGGGGAGTCTGCGTGACCGAGCTGATCGAGCGTCTGACGTGGGTGCTCATGCGGCAAACGCGTGCCGCGTAGGGAGACTCCGCCGGACGGGGCGTGGAACCCGACCCGGATTTGACGGTCAAATCAGCTTGCGGTGCGGATGTGTCCCCTGTGTGGGGCAGTTGTCCCCCCGAGTCGGTGTGTGTTGGTGGAGTCGTTCGAGCACGCGCGAGTGACGCGTGAACAATCTACACTTCCCGCCGTGACAGGGTTATTCATGCGAGGGCTGCGCCCGAAGCTGTTCGTGCTTGCGATGCTCACCCTGACCGCCTCGCGCGATGGGCGCGGTGGACTTGCACTTGATCCAACCCATGACGAGCTGATCCGCCAAGTAGCCAGGTCCCTCGAACCGGCGACAGCGGGCGGGCACAGCGGCGAACTCCTTCAGGGCATGCGGGAACTCGGCGACGCCAGGCTCCGTCCTTTCTTCGCCGAACTCGCCCAGAAAAAGAGATGGGATCTGCGCGCGCAGGGCATCCTTGGGTTGGCAGAGCTATCCCCGGAGCGGCGCATCAACGTGCTGATGGTTCGAGAGCTGGAGACACCTGCTCAACAGGCGATGCTCCTCGGCGAGGCTCTGAACGAGAATCTCCTCGGTATCGATCAGGTCCGCGAGGTGCTCTCCTGGCCCGACCTGGATCCAACGCTCGAAGTGCTCCTCCGCGCGAGGCTCCTTCGATCCGGTGAAAAGCAGGATGTTGCCCGCCTGCGCGCGTTGTCGGGCGCGGAGAACCCGGTCACGGGACTGCTCGCCCTGCTCGTGCTGGAGCAGGCGGAATCGGAGGAGTCGCGCCAGGCAACCGGGAGCGGCCAGATCTTCCAACGCCTCCAGGAACTGCCGGAAGCCGAGCGGAGCGGCGCGCTGATGGTGCTGTTGGAGCACGCCCGGCGTGAACGACTCACCCGTTCCGCCGCTCCGGGCGCTTTCATCGACCAGGTGCTCGCCCAGTCGGCGACGGACGCCAATCTCAATGCACAGGCCCTGCGGACTCTGTTGGCGCTCGAACCGACGAGAGGTTCTGCGTCGTGGGTCGAGGCATGGGGTCGTACATCTTCGCTCGCTGCGCGGTTGCGTCTTGCACTCGTCGCGTTGGATGCCGTTGCTTACGCGGATCCATCCGTCTACGCCACGCTCTCGGAAAAGGATGACCAGCCGCTCTTGACATCGATGGGGCGGGCTGGCCGCGCGGTCGGCGCTCGGTTGCGCTCGCGGGAGGCGGACTCGGGCGAAGCGGTCGCGGCGCTGGTGGATCTTTGTTCCGCCAACTACCCGCCGGCCACCGCCTGGGCGCTGGACGCCTGCGAGACTCTGGATGGCGAGTGTGCGGTGGTCGCTGCGGCGGCGTTCGTCGAGGCTTTCGGTCTGAATCGTCCGGGCGGGAGGAATGCTGCGGCCGGTGAGGTGGTGATGGAAGCAGCAGCGCAGCTTGCGCGACTTGCGTCCCGGCCTTCCGAGGCGGATGCGTCGTCCGAAAGCGCGCACGACTACGCAGCAGCGCGCCGCCTGACCGCGCTGCTTCATCAGGCCGCCGAGAGTCAGGACGAGTTCCTCTGCCGCGCCATGCTGCTTGGCCTGCTCCGCGGCGGCACCCGATCGCTGTGGGGGCCGTCCAGCGGCGTGATCGGCCCGGGATCGCCCAGCCCCGCATGGCCCGGGAGAGGCTCTGCGGCCCTTGCGACGGTCTATGAGGCGCGGGTCGATCCGACATTCGAGCAGGATCCGGGCCGCAGGGCCTTGCTCAAGGAAATCGCCCTGGGGTGGGGATCGCTGCCGGACGTGCACAGGACACAGGCGGCGTGGCTCAGCCTGTGTCTTGACGGTCAGGATCGCCAGGCGCTGGCGCGCGTGCTTTCCGAGGGGGGAGACGAGTAGGGCCGGACCGGGTGAACGGCATGATGGTCACGGGCCGATGTCTGAATGAGTTGTTCGAGAGTTCATTCGGAGATCCGTCCGGGGGAACCATGGAAGAAATACCGCTCAGCCAGCCCGACGTTACCGAAGCAGACATCGAAATGGTGGTGCGTGCGCTGCGCAGCCGGCGACTTTCGATCGGTCCCATGCAGGAACAGTTCGAAAGCATGGTCGCGGACGCGACCGGGCGCCGTCATGCCGTGGCGTGCTCGTCCGGAACCGCCGCGCTGCACATGGTGATGCTGGCCCTCGGAATCCGCGAGGGCGACGAAGTCATCACCACTCCGTTCTCGTTCATCGCTTCGTCCAACTGCATTCTCTATGTGGGCGCCCGCCCGGTCTTCGTGGACGTGGACCCGGTGTCGCTGAACATGGACCCGGAGCAGGTCGAGCGGGCCATCACGCCCCGGACCCGTGCCATTCTGGCTGTTGAGACGTTCGGCAATCCCCGGTACATGGACGTGTATCGCTCCATCGCGCAACGCCACGAACTCAAGCTGATCGAAGATGCATGCGAGGGACTCGGCGGGCGGCTCGGATCGCGTCCGGTCGGCGGATTCGGGCACGTCGCCGTGTTCGGTTTCTATCCGAACAAGCAGATCACCACGGGAGAGGGAGGCATGGTCGTCACCGATGATGACCGGATCGCCTCGGTGTGCCGCTCGCTGCGCAATCAAGGCCGCGCGGCGGGCACCACGGGCGGAGCGATCGGCTCCTGGTTTGCGTTCGAGCGGCTCGGCTACAACTACCGCCTGCCGGAGATCAACGCGGCGCTGGGTCTCTCGCAGATGCGCCGGCTCGCCGAGATCATCGAGCGACGCCAGCATGTCGCGCGGCGATACATCGAGCGTTTCATGACGCATGCCGACATCGCTGTGCCCACGGTGGATCCGGACGTCTACATGAGCTGGTTTGTATTCGTGCTGCGCCTCTCCAACCGCTTTACGGGCGAGGAGCGCGATCGGATCATCTCCGGCATGCACCGCCACGACGTCGGCGCCGCGGCGTACTTCCCGTGCATTCATCTTCAGCCGTTCTATCGCGAGCGGCTGGGCTACGGCCCCGGTTCGTTTCCCATCGCCGAGTCCGTCAGCCAGAGGACCATCGCGATGCCGTTCCACACGCGCCTCAGCGAGCGTGAAGTCGAGTACGCATCCGCGACGCTCGAGCTGATGATGGGGCGGGAAGGGCTGAAGAAGCGGGCCTGAGGCCACGTCCGAAAAGTCCGTATTGCACGGGCTGCGTCCGGTCGTGCGGGCATCCCCAGTCGGCAGCGCCCCGCAGGCCGTATCTTCACGGGTTGCACCGCGCGGGCTGGTCGATACCAACCACATGACGGCTCGGTGCAGACTCCAAGCTCCGCAGCTCAGCGGATTCACGCTGATCGACGTTCTGATCACGGTCGTGATCCTCGGCATCATCGCCGCCATCGTCACTCCGGTACTGACGAGCAAGGCCGACCAAGCCGAGGAAGTGGCGGCGCACGCCAGCTATGCCAACGTGCGCAAGGTTCTTGATCTCTACTATCAGCGGTACGAGACGTGGCCGGAGGAAATCACGCGCGACATGTTCGAAGGCCATGAGATGGTCAAGATGCCCTTCGGCTACCAGCTTCAGTACAGCAGTCTCAGCGGTGAACTGGACCTCGTCGAGCTTTCCCCCGAAGAAGCCCCGGGCGCGCCAGACATTCTGTACCTCGATGAAGAGTAGTCCGGGCGAAGCCGAATCCGCTCCGAGAGCCGCTGCATCCGAATGTGAAGCGGGCTTTCCAGCCTGATGCGCTGCATGCTCTTTCTCACCTGCCTCGGTTCTCGATACCGACACTGAAACGTACTTGCGGTTTCAATCTCGCACGACATTCGATCGCGCGTTGCTTCCGGCCGAAACGACAACCGGCGCCCATCCGCCTGGGGCGCCGGTCGTCTGAACGTCTCCGGCTCACCGGCCGCGGTCGGTCACGCGGCGGACTCCGAAAGCAGTGGGGCGAGCGCAGGAGAACGTGGGCACGTCACGGTTCGGATTGTCGGTGAGGGACGCTCAGCGGGATTCGCGGTGGTCTCCATGCCCACCCGAGTTCTCGAGCATCTTCCGCAGGTACTGATTCTCGCGCCGCGTTGCTTCCAGATCGAACACGAGATACTTCACCGACAGACGCAGATAGTCGAGCGATTCCTGCAGGTCCTTCACGGTCTGCCGTATCTTTTCATGGCGCGACTTGGTCTGCTCGGCGAGCTGCAGCAGTTGATCGCGCTGCCCCGAGGGAAGCTGGTCGATCTGGCTGATGAGTTCACAAAGCTTCTGCTGGAATTCCTGCTCGTTCATTTCTCTCTCCCTTCGCGCGTCTGCCGATGTGGTTCACCGGCGGGGTCGCCGGTCGAACGATGTACAAGTGCACCGGCGTTTCCCCCTGGTCAAGCCTCTTGAGCAGGTGCGCCCTGAGAGTTCATCCGGTTCCGAGAAAACCCCGGTCGGCGACGCGGGATGTCACCCCCCCGTCCGCACAGACCGCGCAATCGGCACGCCTGCTCGTGCCGGTTCGATCCTCCGACGATCAGTCGGGGTCCGTCCAAGTCCGGGTGTTGCCTGCAATCAACGGTCCGCGTGGAGCTTCTTCAGCGCCAGGCGGGCCGTGGGCGGGGCTTCCGCGAGAACTCGTTCGGCCAAGCCGGGATCCGAGCGTCGGGCGTCGGAGAGAAGCCGCTTGAGATGCGCATCACGCTCCACGACGAAGCGCTTGAAGAGCACCTCAAGCTCGTGCCGGTTGAATCGGGCCAGCGGGTCGCGCAGCCCGAACTGCGCCGAAGCCCAGTCCAGAAGCGAAGCGCCCTGGTCCGTGAAGCGATACAGGCTGAGCGTGGCCCGCAGCCTGGCTTCCAGCGACGTAAAGGGGTCGCGCGTCGCCTCGGGGAGCCGCTCGGCCTGCACCTCGGGAGGGCTGGCTTCCAGTTGAGCCAACCAGCCCGCCGGCCGGTCATCGCTTCGTGCGGCGGCTTCAGTGGACTCGGCCGCGGGTCTGGCGGAGGCCAGGATGTGCGACGCCTCGGATTCGGGCACCAGCTCGGCCAGCGCCGTATTCAGCGTTTTGAGGCCCGCGCGCTCGAACCGAACCGTGAGGCGCTGACAGGTCCGTCCCTCGTGTTCCGCGGGCTGTGCGGCCGTGACGACCCCCGCGCCCCATTCGGGTCTGCCTGCATGGACGATCCGCTCGCCGAAGCTGAACTGCCGGAATGACATCAGACTGCCCTGGACCAGGACGCGCCAACCCACGGACGGGCATGGTCGCCCGCGCACCAGTTCCCGTCGGCCCGTGCGCCGGGACGGGTTGAAGCACCCCTGTGGACCCGGCTACTATAACGCGCTCACAGATCCGTCAGAACGACAATTCTCCCGAATCCGTGCCGCGCGGTCCGCGCGGCAGGCGGAGGGGGTGCCTTCGGAGTTTCATCAGATGATCGAAGCGCTCAAGAGCGAAGAAATCGTGAACAAGTGCGGCGGCCGATTCAAGCTCTGTGCGCTCATTCAGCGCCGGCTGGTGCAGCTCATGGACGGTGCCCGCCCGCTGGTCGAGCGCGGCAATCCGCCTCGTTCCGATCTCGAGATCGTGATCGAGGAAATTCTCAACGACAAGATCACCATCGATCCCGACAGCCTGTCTCAGCTCGACAGCGTGACCGCGTCGCGCCCGGCGCTCGCCACCGCGGATGAAGACTGAAACCACCACGGCGGCCCTTCCCTTTGCCGGGGCGCGGGTGCTCGTCGGCGTGACCGGCGGCATCGCCGCCTACAAAACCGCCACGCTCGTCTCGCGCCTGGTTCAAGGCGGAGCCGAGGTGACCGTGGCGATGACCAGCGCCGCGACGCGCTTTGTGGCGCCGCTCACGTTTCAGGCCCTGTCGGGCCGTCCCGTCTACACGTCGCAGTGGGAGCATGTCGAGTCGCACGATCCGCAGCACATTTCCCTTGCGCGATCCGTGTCGCTCGCCGTTGTCGCCCCTTGCACCATGGACTGCATGGCTCGCCTCGCCGCGGGATTGACCGACGACGTGGTGTGCCTGATTCTTTCCGCCATAGACCGACGTCGGACTCCCGTGCTGCTTGCCCCTTCCATGAACGAAGTGATGTGGTCCCAGCCGGCAACTCAGCGGAATGTCGCTCAGCTTAGCGCTGATGGGTTCGAGCTGATCGGTCCGGATGAAGGCTGGCAGGCATGCAGAGCGGTGGGGGCGGGGCGCATGTCCGAGCCTGAAGCGCTGCTTTCGGCCATTTCGGCGCGACTCAAGCCGGCGAGCCGCTCGTAGCCGGGGCTGTTGCCCTCGCGGCCGCATCAGGTCATCATCGCGTCATGCCCGAGACCTCGGACCACGGCGGTACACGCTCCGGCGCTTCACCCATCAGCGCTCGTGCTCCTGTCACCCTCAGGGAACTGACGGCCGGTCTCGTTTGGCCCCAGTTGCTCCGCAGCGCCGGGCTTGCAGTGCAACCGCCTCGGCTGCTTGTCGGACTGCTCGTCGTGCTCGGGTTGCTTGCCGTCGGGTGGCTGCTCGACGTGGTCTGGGGGGCCGCTCCACCGGCGGAGCTGCCGATCCGGTTCCGGGCTGCGCCGGGCGAAGAGCCGTTCGCCGACGCATTTCTCGCCGAGGTCTTTTCGGGGGTGGATGTCGCGGCTCGCCGGGCTATGGAGCTTGACGTGAGCAAGGCGCTGACTGCGCTCGTCCAGTCCGCGTACGGCACGGCATGGTCGCTCCTGGGCGCAGCGCCGGTGCGAGGGGCGGTCACGCTTGCGGCGTTCCTGATCGTCTGCGCCATCGGCGGGGGCGCGATCGCAAGGATGACCGCGGTGGATGTGGGCGCGGATCTCTCGATGAGCGCGCGGGATGGCGTCGCGTTTGCGCTCCGGCGCTGGCGGAGCCTGACTGCCGCATGGCTTGCGCCCCTCTTCGTCGTCGGGGCGATTGCGATGCTCCTCCGCGCAAGCGGCTGGCTTCTGCTCTCCCTGCCCGTGCTTGATGTGCTCGGCGCCGTGCTCTACGCGATCCCGCTCGCACTGGGATTGCTTGCGATGCTGCTGCTCGGAGTCTTTGCCGTGGGGCACGGTCTGCTGATCCCGGCGGTCGCCGTCGAAGGAACCGATGCGCTGGATGCCGTGCAGCGTGCCTACGCGTACGTGCTGGGCCGCCCCGGCAGGATGCTTCTGTACGCCGCCGTGCTCCTGGCGCAGGGCTGCGTTGCATATCTCGTCGTTGCCTGGATCGTCGATGCCGGCGTGCGCTTCACACATGAGAACACAACGGCGTGGCTGAGCGAAGCGAGAGCGGCCAAGGTGCACGGCGACGACGCGGCCGCGCCGACCCTCATCGGATTCTGGGAATCCGCCTTCCGGCTGCTCCCGCCGGCGTTCCTTGTCAGTTACGCGTTCTCCGCTTCCACGGTGCTGTATCTGCTCTTGCGCCGCGTGAACGACGAGCAGGACGTGCGCGATATATGGATGCCAGGGGACGATGCCGCGTGAGGCGGTGGGGCGACTGTTGAAGCGGGGTGGACTGAGCCTGACGCGAAGTCTGTCAGCCGCCGAGTTGGCTCATCGCCCGATTGCCTCGGGCGGAGTGGACCAGAGGCTTCATACCCACGCAACGTCGCATGAGTTCGATGAGCAGGTCGCGGTTCACCCTGGGGCGAAGCGCCGGCAGCAGATCGACCTCGCCTCCATCGAACAGGCACGAGCGCAGCTCGCCCACTGAAGTGAGGCGCAGCCGGTTGCACGCTTCGCAGAACGGCTTGCTCATCGCTGAAATGAACCCGACGCGGCCGCGCGCGCCCGGAATCCGCCACACTGTCGCCGGCCCGACTCCTGATTCCGTGCTCCGCGCCACGGGATCGAGGCGGCCGGTGGGAGACAACGCCTCGGCGATGCGCCTGTGTACCTCCGCATTGTCCACCGTCATCGCGTCCGGACCTGACCAGCGCTCGGCGGCATCGGAGAGCGGCGGAGCGGTAAACGCGCTGACGCCCAGCGGCATGTACTCGATGAAGCGCACGGTGTACGGCATCTCGATGGAAAGCGCCGCAAGGTCCGCCAGCTCGTCGTCATTCCAGCCCCGGATGACGACAACGTTGATCTTGGTCGAGGTGAACCCCGCATCATCGAGTGCGCGCAAGCCGTCCAGCACGATGTCCAGCCGGCCGCCGCGCGTGATCTGCTTGAACCGTTCCGGGCGCAGCGAATCCAGCGACACCGTCACTCGATGCAGCCCCGCGCGGCGCAACGGTCCGGCGAGCCGGCGCAACTGCGTGCCGTTGGTCGTAAGCGACAGTTCGACCGGCCCCAGTGCCGCGATCCGCTCCACAATTTCGAGAAGGTCGCGACGGACCGTCGGCTCCCCTCCCGTGAGCTTAACGCTGGTCACTCCCCCTTCACCATCGCCGTGATGCATCATCGCCTCCGCAACGGCGGCGAAATCCTCCGGTGTCAGGAGATCCTCGGCCGTGCCCATCCACTCCATGCCCTCGTCGGGCATGCAGTAGACGCATCTCAGGTTGCACCGATCAGTCACGCTGACCCGCAGGAGCTTGACGGCGCTCAGCGAACGTGGCCCCAGCGCGTACGTCGGTCGCTGCACTCCGCCCTCAAGAATCGGAAGCGCAAGATTCACGCGCCGATTGTATACCGGTTCGACCCAAAAACAGCGCCGCGGGCCCCGGCACTGGCCCGCGACGCGATGCGATGGCTCGTTTCTGAGAGATGGAGGCGGAAATCGGTTCTCAGTCCAGAGGAGTCATCTGCAACACGGAATCGGAAGTCGTTGAGGATGTCTGCACAGTTGCAATCGGCACAGAGTGAGGAGGCGCCGGTCTCCGATGGGATTCCACTGCTTCGTATGCCCTTTCTCCGCAGCGAGATTCATGCTGTTCGCTCACGCACGACGCCTGCGAATGGCGCAAGTTGCCAGGCCCAGCATGGCCAGCCCGGCCGCACCAGGACTCGGTACCGCTGCGACCGCGAACTGCACCGCGCTGATCCCGATGGCGTGGTTCGATGCCCCGAACCCCGGAGAAGGCTTGTTCAACCAGCGCAGCTTCAAGCTGGTTTCGGCCGGCAACTCGCCCGCATCAAAGAACACGGTGTGGTCCTCGGTGTCCGACGCCGGGATCAACAGCTCGCCCAGATCACGCCCGTTCAGCTCAACGCCCAGTCGGAAGTTGGTGTACGACGCGGGAAGGATCGCGCGGCTGAACTCCCGCGCGGTGATGCCGATGCGCCAATCGCTCTCGTCCCCCCAAGGCCCGGCGACCGCGGTGTTGAAGGTGATCGGTTCATTCGCGAAACTGGTGAACTTCACCGCGCTCCCCAGCGGATCATTGCGCCAAGCGCCCGGCCGGTCGGAAAGGCCCTCTACGCCCGGCATTGTCTGTACGGTTGAATACCCACCCGGATCTGGGGTCGGACCGGCCGAGGCCGCCTCCGCCGCGGCCAGCGCGGCGAGAGAAGCCAGAGCCAGACGTTGAAGAGAGGGGCTGTTGTTCTTGCGGGTCATCGCTGGTCGCCTCCAAATGCGCACGTATTCCGGCGCGAGCGCGAGGTCATCGCGCCCGCGATGTCACCGATTCGTGCCTACGTCGGGTCGAATCGAGACGTCGTGATCTGCCTTGCCGGTTCCCGTGGCTCGCTTCGTGTCCCTGCGGTTGCCATGCACAGAGGCAGGCGAATCAAGGACAACCACACTCTCGAATACGCGCAGGGACCGGGCAAGTTCTCGGGCGATGATTCGTCGAGCAATTGGTCGTAAGTGCTTATTTTGCAGCCATTTGCGACACCGGCTTGAGCCGGTGAATCAGCATCCGGAGGAGGGTTTCACCCTCCAGATATCCTGCCGGCGGGCGAACGAAAACTTCCCTGACCGCCGTCGGCTTGACCGGCTCGATCACGCGAACGGACACGCCGTCGCGAGCGCCGCCACGGTCGAGCGCGGCCGCGAGCGCCGCGGGGTCGCGGGTACGAAACACGACATCCTGCTCGTTCAGGACCACAGAGCGCACGCCGTAGCCCGCCGCCAGCACTCGAAGCAAAGCGAGATCGAGCAGTCGGCGCGCCGCCTTGGGTGGCTCCCCATACGCCTCGCGCAGATCGGCTTCGACTTTGCGCAGCTCTTCCTGCGAGCGAGCGGTCGCGATGCGGCGGTATGCTTCGAGTCGGCGCTTGTCACTTGGGATGTACGGTTTGGGCAGCGAGCCGGAGATCCCGATCTCCACGGTGACCCCCGATTGCTCCGGCGGATGCTCGTTTCTGAGGTCGCGAGCCGCTTCATCGAGGAGGCGGCAATACATGTCATAGCCGACCGCGGCGATGTGTCCCGACTGCTCGGCCCCCAGGAGATTGCCCGCTCCGCGAATCTCCAGGTCGCGCATCGCGATCTTGAATCCGGCGCCGAGCATCGAGAACTCTTCGACGGCGCGCAGCCGACGGGCCGCGACGTCGGTCACCGGCCTGTCCGGCGAGAGGAGCAGGTAGCAGTAGGCCCGGTGCTTGTAGCGCCCTACGCGACCGCGCAGCTGGTGCAGGTCCGCCAGGCCGAACTGGTCGGCGTTGTTGATGAAGATGGTGTTCGCGGTCGGGATGTCGATGCCGGATTCGATGATCGTGGTGGAGACCAGAATGTCGGCCTGCCGACGGACGAACCGTCGCATTACCTCCTCAAGCTCGTGCTCGGGCATCTGTCCGTGACCGATCACGATGCGAGCGTGGGGGACCAGCCGCTGGATGCCATCGGCGACAGATCGGATGTCGTGGACGCGGTTGTGGACGAAGAACACCTGCCCGTCCCGGGCCAGTTCTCGCTCGATGGCGCGACGGATCCGCACTTCGTTGTACGGCGCGACCTCCGTGACCACCGCCCTGCGATCCACGGGTGCGGTGGTCAGCGATGAGATGTCGCGCAGCCCCAGCATGGCCATGTGCAGCGTTCGCGGGATCGGCGTCGCGCTGAGCGTGAGTACATCCGCCGTCATGCGGAAGGCCAGCAACGCGTTCTTGTGCTCCACCCCGAAGCGCTGTTCTTCATCGATAACAACCAGACCGAGGTCGGCGAAGCGAACGTCTTTCGAGAGCAGCCGATGCGTGCCGATCAGAATGTCGATCCGCCCCTCCGCGGTATCCCGCAGGATTTCCTGCTGCTCCTTGTGACTCTTGAACCGGGATACGCTCGCGACCTTGAAGGGGTAGTCCGCGAATCGGGCGCGAAACGTGCGCTCGTGCTGTTCGGCGAGGATCGTGGTCGGCACCAGGACCGCCACCTGCTTGCCGAACTCCGCGGCTTTGAACGCCGCGCGGATCGCCAGTTCCGTCTTTCCATATCCCACGTCGCCGCACAGCAGCCGGTCCATGGGGCGCGAAGAGGACATATCGCGCTTGATTTCGACGAGCGCCGCGAGTTGATCCTCCGTTTCCTCGAACGGGAACTCTGCTTCGAACTCCATCTGCCAGGGTGTGTCCGGGGGATACCGAACGCCGGGCGTAGAGGCCCGCGCCGCCTGAATGCGCAGCAGCTCCGCCGCCAGGTCGCGCACCGCAGCCCGAACCTGCTCCTTTTGCCGTTCCCACTTCCTGCCGCCGAGCGTGGAGAGAGGCGGCTTGCCCGCATGACCTCCGACGTAGCGCTGCACCTTTTCGATCTGCGATACCGGGACGTGCAGACGCGCCTTGTTGGCGAACTCGAGTGTGAGGTACTCCTCGCCGGGAACTGGCGCGACTTCGATCGTCTCACCCCGCGCGGCGCGAAGCTGCTGTTCCGCCCGTTGGAGCGGGTTGGGCCTCGCGCTGCGGGGCTTCATCACTTCCAGTCCGATGAACCGCGCCACGCCGTGGTCCGAGTGCACCACGAAGTCGCCCGGTTCGAGGTCCAGGAATGCATCTGCCGCACGCGCGGCACGCAGCTTGCCGCCCCGTCGCCTCGTGTTGAACCGGTGGAGCAGTTCGTGATACGGCACGAACGCAACGGGCCGCTCGTGTCCCCACACGAAGCCCCTGTGCATGTACGCCACATCGCGCTCGATCGCCTCTCGCGCCGGCCGCCCGCCCCCGCGCTCTTCCGTGATGAACTCCGACACCAGCTCCGTGAACCTCTGCAGTTCCGCCTCGTTCTGGCAGAGCACCCGCACCCGCATCTGCTTGGTCATGCGGCCCAGCTCGCGCACCGCCTCGTCCGCGGATCCGGGAAACTCGGGCAGAGCCGATACCGGCAGCTCGAAATCCCGCATTGCCCCGTCCGGCGGAATCGCGCCCGCTTGCCCCGCGCGCGTGCCGCGTCCGGCGCTCCCGCTCAGAGTGCCGGTGAACTGACCCAGTTCCGAGTACGCCGCGAAGCGACTCTGGAGCACTTGAAACACGGCGGGCGGACCGAATACTCCGGAGCCGTCGAGCACGCGCTCGAAGTACCCGCGCGCCTGCTCCAGCACTTCCAGCGGCTCGCTCACCAGCACGATCATGTTCTTGGGAAGCACCTCGAGGAAGTTCAGGGGATCGTCTTTGGATGCGGCCAACTCCGGGCGTGCTCCGACCAGCTCTACGTCGTCGAGTCGACGGTCCGAACCCATCGTTTCAAGGTCGATCTCCGTGATGGTTTCCAGTTCGTCACCGAAAAAATCCAGACGCACGGGTGTGCTGCGCCCGCCGGGCGGGAACACGTCGATGATCCCGCCGCGAATCGCGAAGTCTCCCGGCTCTTCGATCGAATCGCAGCGGCTGTATCCGGCGCTGTCGAGCCAGCGGACGATCTCATCACGCTTCAAGCCTGCGCGCGGGTTCGTACCTCCGCGCGCAGGAGTGAGGCGCAGAATCAGTTCCGGAAGCTGCTCCGCACGCGGCACCGCCTGCATCAGCGCGTGGATCGGGCTGACGAGTACGCGCGGGAGCATTCCTTCCATGACGGCCCGCATCAGCGCGATGCGCTCGGCGAAAAGCTCGATGCTCTGCCCCGATTCGCCGGGGGCCGCCTCCAGTGCGGCCAGCCGCGATGCCTCCACGCCTTCAGAGGTCAGCTCATCCAGTGCCGCATCCGCTTCGTCCAAGTGCCCGACCACGAGCAGCACGGGTCGCTGCGCGGCTTCCGCGATTGCGGCCGCGGCGAACACGGACGATGACCCTCGAACCCCGCGGATCGTCGCCCGGCGACCCTCTGCCAGGTGCGCAGCGATGGCCCGGATGCTCGCATCCTCGGCGATGAGGCGAACTTGACTGCCTGTTGGGCGCATGCGCGAACGCCCCGCGGCGCTGGGCGCCCGGGGTATGGAAGGTTCCTGGACTCGAAGAAGTGTATCGGCCCGATGAGTGGAGCACCGAATGTCAGTCGCCGCCGGAGTCGGCCTCTTCGTCGATGCGCACGAAGGGTCGCAACTGCTCGATGGTCCGTTCGCCGATCCCCTGAACGCGGTCAAGATCCTCGATCCGGCGGAATCCGCCGAACTGTTCGCGGTGTTCCACGATGCGTTCCGCCAAGGCGGGTCCGATCCGCGGCAAGGCCTCCAGCTCAGCCGCGTTCGCCGAGTTCAGGTCGATTCGACCATCCGGCAGTGCGGAGCGAGGCGGCCCCGACCTCACGATCTTCTGATGGCCGAGCGAGCTTGCCAGCGCGCCCAGGGTCGCGCACAGGAGGAAGACCGCCGCGGCCGTCTTCGCTGGTCGGCGAGTCCAGTCGGTCGCTCGCGTTGCCGGCAACATTTCCCCGGGTGACGCGGACATGCGCCTTCCTCATCGAACCGCTGCCGGTTCCTGGCAGAACACGGGCGCGAGAAGCGCCTGAGCGGGCTTACGTCCGCGGATCACGCCTTGCAGTTCCTTCAACTTTGCGACCGCGGGTTTCGGGACCCCGTCCGTGGACACGATTCCCCCGGCGGGCATCTCGGTGCCATCGGAGGAGTCCCAGAGGCACTGTGTGCACACCGATCGCACGCTGGGCTTGCTCAGTGCGATGGCCGCCGCCCGCACCATCCACTCGGCCTGCACTTCGGGACTCCAGGGCTTTCGCCAGAAACCCGGGAAAGATCCGGCCCCGCCTTCACCCGCGCCCGAGGTGCGAAGCATCTCGCTCGGCGCGCCGAGGGCGGTGACGTGCAGGGGCTTTTGGAACTGCTCGAAGGCATCGAGAAGCGAAGAGAACGCCATCAGGTCCCGAGCCGTGCGCCCCGGAGCCGCTTCGCCGCACTGGATCCGCAGGCCAAACGCGTCCACGGCGATGCCCGCGTCGAGCACGAGCTGTGCAAAGAGCAGGGGGGGCACGCTTCGGGGATTCGGAGTTGTGTGCTCTCCCCACGGTTGCGCGATTTCCACGACCACCTTGGCCGCCGGTTGCAGCTTGCGTACCAGCAGCACGCACAGTCTCGTGAGGTCTAGCATCTGTTCCAGACCCAGCGAGAATCCATCGCCGAGGTTGATGCCCGAGACGACGGTCCACCGCGCGACCGCGCGCCGGTACCGTGTTACCACGCGCTTGACGTGCTCGTAGGCGAACTGCTTGAGCGCGTCGTAGTCGTGCTCCCACACGTGCAGCCACGCGGGGGCGCCTCGGGGCGTCAGTTCCACCAACGGTCCGGCCGTGACAGGCAGCCGCGCGGTCCGCACCGCCCATTCAATCCATCGGTCTGTCGCCACGAAACTGAACTTGCCTTCGTCCTTCTCGATCTCCGACCAGCGCATCGCGCTGTTCACAAAGTCAAACACACCCGGGATCGATCGCTGAAGTGCCTCGGAGAACAGATCATTGTGGACCGTCACTCCCAGCGCCGTTCCGGCGGCGCCGGCGGCCTCACTCTCGCTCTTTTCGGGTCTTTTTCGTGCCGAAAGCTGGCGCTCGGCACTCAGCAGGGCAAGACGCTCGCTGGCGTCGATCGCCTCCGCCAGCGCCTGACGCGCCAGCGCAGCCTGGCCCGCCGAGTACTGCCCCGTGCTGACGCCTCCGCCGTTTTCCGCGCCTTCCACCAGCGCGCCGGTGAACAGCTCGCGCGCCCGGTCCAGGCCCGCCATGACCGGATGGTCGCCCCCCAAGTCCGAGAGTCCGTACTCCTCGATCTTGTTCAGCAGCAGCATGATCCGGTGCCGCGCAAGCTCCAAGTCGAGCAGATAGGGCCGGTCACGTTCGGGGAGCAGGCAGGTCTGGAGAGTCAGCACGCCTGTCGGTCCGGTGTCGAACTGCAACCCGAGGGCGACGGATTCCCCGCCCGGCTTGCGGCAGACAATCAACCCAGGCTCGAAGGAGACGTCTCCTCCCACCCCCAGATCGTCCTTGCCCACGAGGTAGGCGTGCCCGAGGCTCCAGTTCTTTGCCGGGCCGTCGTCATCGAACACCGCGAACTTCAGCATCCGCCCACCTGCGCCTCCGGAAACTCTTGGGATTCGTTCCCGGCACATTGTCGGGAATCAGGCTCGGACCGCAACCATCGGTTCCGGTCCGATGGCGTGCTCTGTACGATCGGGCAATGCCTGCCGTGCTGCGAACCTCGTTGCCCCTTCCCAATCGCCGGGAGGGCAAAGTCCGGGATATCTACGACATACCCCCCGGCAAGACACCATCGGGAGCCATCCCCCGGCTGCTGATCGTGGCCACCGATCGCCTCTCCGCGTTCGACGTGGTGATGCCGAACCCGCTGCCCGGAAAAGGTCAGCTCCTGACCGAGATTTCGGCCCGCTGGTTCGAGTTCATCGAGGCCAGACGACTCATTCCTACCCACGTCCTCTCCCAAGACCCCTCCGACGTGCCGGGGCTTGACCGGGAACAGGCCGACAGCATTCGCGGCCGCTGCATGATTGTTCGCCGCTGCCGGGTGGTTCCCGTCGAATGCGTGGTACGCGGCTACCTCGAAGGTTCCGGATGGAACGAGTATCGCGAAACCGGCCGGATCTGCGGGATCGCGTTGCCCCAGGGACTCAGGCGCGCCGATCGGCTGCCGGAACCGATCTTCACGCCCGCGACCAAGGAAGCCGTCGGCAAACACGACGAAAACATCACGTTCGAGCGCGCCTGCGACATCGCGGGGCGCGAAACGATGATGCGTCTTCGCGACGTGTCCCTTGCGATCTACAGGGCGGCTCACGAATACGCGTTGTCGCGCGGCGTCATCCTCGCGGATACGAAGTTCGAGTTCGGTTTTCCCGAAGGTCCGGCCCCCGACTCGGCTTCCTCCAGTTTGATGCTGGTGGATGAAGCGCTCACGCCTGATTCCTCGCGGTATTGGCCGGCGGAGACGTGGAAGCCCGGCGGGGAGCAGCCCAGTTTCGACAAGCAGTTCGTGCGTGAATACCTGCTCGGCCTCGTCGCCCAAGGGAAATGGAACAAGTCGGCGCCGGGGCCGCAGCTTCCGCAGGAAGTGATCGAAGGCACGATGGCGCGGTACCGCGAAGCGCGGGACAGGCTCTTCGGCTGACGCGCGGCCACTGCCGCGGCGGTGGTATGGTGGATAACGATGTCCGGCGAGGCTGTGAGGGATTCCGTCGATCAGGCAACGGTCATTCCGGATGCCCCGGCGCTCATCTACGCGGGCATAGACGAGGCCGGCTACGGTCCGACTCTGGGGCCGCTCTGTGTAGCGCTGACCGTCTTTGAAGTTCGGCGCTGGACGCCGGGCGATGCGGCCCCTGATCTCTGGAGTCTCCTGAAGCGTGCCGTGTCCAGGACGCCCTCAGCAACGGGCAGGAGAGCCGGGCGGACATCCGTTCGTCAGGGTGTGCGCATCGCGGTCAACGATTCAAAGAAGCTCAAGATCGCCAACCACGACCCGCGGCGGCACCCATTGACGCATCTTGAGCGGGGCGTGCTCGCGTTCCTCGCGGCCTCAGGCTCGCAACACCAAACCGATGCATCGCTGCTTCGCTCGATCGGCGCCGACGATCTGCCGCAGGAGTGGTACGCGGGTGATCCGGTTCCGCTCCCCCTTACGACGACGCCCGAGCATCTGGCACTGATGTCCTCGCGGCTCAGCGTCGCATGCGCGGATGCCGGCGTCCGGATGCTCGATATGCGCTGCCTCGCCGTGCATGAGCGCGCGTTCAATGACGGCTTGACCAGGCTGGGTTCCAAGGCCGACGTCAGTTTCTGCGCTGTCGCGGCGCTGCTTCGGCGCGTCTGGAAGTCGCGTGCGGTCCTGATCCGCGCCGGCTCGAGCGGGATGCTCGGTCCGGCGGGAGCGCCCAGAGTCGTCATCGATCGGCAAGGAGGTCGAACCGAGTACGCCGGTTTGCTCGCTCGGGCGATCGAGGACGCGGATGTGCACACCGTTGCGCAGACGGAACGGCAAAGCGTGTACGACGTGATTGCGCGCGAGCCGGAGAAAGTCGCACCAGACCACGCTTCGGGGGCCGGTGATGATGGGCCTGTTCGCCGGTGCATGCGCATCTGCTTCCGAGTGGAAGCCGAGCAGCACCACTTTCCTGTCGCGTTGGCCTCGATGGTGGCCAAGCTCGTGCGCGAGCTGCTCATGCACCGGTTCAATCGCTACTGGTGCGAACGCATCGCCGAACTCAAGCCCACAGCGGGCTACGCAACCGATGCCCGCCGGTGGCTGGCCGACGTGCGGCCGTTTGTCGCCGACGATCAGCTCCGCGAGCTTATCCGCCGTGCCTGACCGGTGGCGAAGGAGCAGTCCGTCCTCTCGACGGCATGCTCGGTACGCTGATCTCGATGTCCGAGGTTGATCGCATCATGCTGCATCGAGCGGCGCTCGCGGCACTCCGCGGCGCGGGGCGAGTGGAGCCGAATCCCATGGTCGGCTGCGTGATCGGGGTTCCAGCGGGCGACGGCGCGCGAATCCTCGGGATTGGTCACCACCGTCGCTACGGCGGGCCGCACGCGGAGGTCGAGGCCTTGGCCGATTGCGCACGCCGCGGCGCCGATCCGCGGGGGGCAACCGCCTGGGTCACGCTGGAACCCTGCTGCCACACGGGTAAGACAGGGCCGTGCACGGAAGCGTTGATCCGGGCCGGGATTACAAAAGTCGTCTTTGCCCGGCGTGATCCCAACCCCGTTTCAGGGGGCGGTGCCGAGAGACTCATGCGGGCGGGTATCGAGGTGAGGGAGTTCGGCGCCGTGCCCGAGGCTGTTCGCGTATCCGACCCGTTCGTGAAGCGCATCACCACCGGTCTGCCCTGGGTCACGGTGAAGTGGGCGCAGACCATCGACGGGCGCATCGCCGCTCGCAGCGGTGATTCCAAGTGGATATCCAACGAATGGTCACGACGCATGGTGCACCGTTTGCGCGCCCGCGTCGATGCAGTATTGACCGGCATCGGAACTGTTCTGGCGGATGATCCGCTCCTGACCGCGCGCGACGTTCCGCTGCGCCGGTCGGCGCGACGAATCGTGATCGATCCCCTGCTCAAACTGCCTTCCAACTGCGCGCTGGTGCGGTCCGCCGGCGAGGGCGGACCGCCGCTGACCGTGGCGACATCGGTGCACACGCTCAAGCTCAATCGCACGGCGGCCGATGCCCTGCGCCGAGCCGGAAACGTCGAAATCGCAAGTTTCCCCGACGATGCCGGTGAGCTTCCGCTTGGCGACGTCCTGAGGCATCTGGTCCAGGCCCATGATGCCACCAACGTCTTCGTCGAAGCGGGGCCGGGTGTCGTATCCCGGTTGCTGCGGTCGGGCCTCGCGGATGCAATGCTCGTATTCATCGGGCCGCTCGTGCTCGGCGACGACGAGGCGATCGGCCCCGTTCGCGGCGAGGCGATCGAGGCGATCTCCAGTGCGAGGCGCTTCGAGCTGCTCCGCGTGCGCCGCTTGGGCGGCGACGCCGTGCTCGGCTATCGCGTGCGGCATCCGCCGGCATGAATCACTTGTTCTCTTCGGGCCGTGCCGGTGTCGGAACGGTCGCGGGAGGCAGATTGTCCGGCGAGGGCATTTCCAGAAGGGCCGGCGGCTCGCGCCCGGGATAGAGCCAGACCACCGTCGCCGAGCGCACCCCGAAGACGCCGTCCGCGGTGTAACCCGCGGCCAGCGCGTCCATAGTCTGCCCGTCGATATTGAGCAGTTCGATGCGCGTGAACACTCGCAGATCGTCTTCACCGGCGGCGAGCGAAGGTTCGCCGTTGGTGGCGGTGAGCAACTCAAGGAGATCGGAGATCGCGCCGGCTTCCACCGGCGTTTTGCCTCCTCCGGACTCCGCCTTCGTCCATGTTCCGGCTTCGCGCCGGTATGTCTTCTCGGTTCCAGCGCGCACGGTCACGCCGAACACATCCGCTTCTGCCACGCCCGTTGCCGTGAGGGCGAGGTACAGCCGCGGATCGGTCGCGATCGAGGAAACGGATGACGCAGGAATGCTCAAGAGCACCGGTGCAACCGAGCCGGGCGGAAGCGGCGATGCGAAGAGCGAGTTTCCGGCCGCGTCCACCGGCCCGCCGACCACGAGGTCATTGCGCAACGTTTGCACGCTCGCGAGCAAGGCATCTCCCTCGCTCGAGGCGGAAGTGGCGGGGGCAGCCTGGCGGACGTCGCGTTCCACCGAGATCACGAGTCTCGGTCGGTCCAGCCCGGTGATCTCCGGTGTCGCAGAGTCATCGATGAATCGTTCGACCGGCATCGACATCAGCACGTTCAGGAGCGAGGAGACGGCCTGGGGATTCGCCCTCGCCGCCACCGGTGTGCGCATCGTCCAGCGTCCTTCGAGGCGAGCCAGGGAAATCGTGCGATCACCCGCGCTCAATGTGATCCGCGCACTTTCCGGAGAAGCCCCCGGAATTGCCGCCGGGATCCGCCAACCGCGAGGCCCCGGTTCGCGCACCAGATTCAGGAGCGAAGCTTCCGCCTGTGCCGTCGGTCCATCGTCGATCGAGATGAGCGTCCGCCCGCCGGCCACGCTGCTGGAGATTCGGAACGTGCGTGCCCCGCCTCCCTCCAGTTCCACGATGACGCGCGGCGAATCCTCAGGCATCGTCGACGGCGAAGTTCTGCCGGCGTCGGCGGCTGTCGCATCGAGCGGTTGAAGCTCGCTCAGCGTACGAAGGAGATCCCGCGGCTTCTGAGGGTCCACCGGCCAATCGAGCGGCCCCGTGCGCAGCACCCAGCCGCCCAGCGAGGTACGCCGCACGTCGTCTTCCCGCGCCGGTGTTGTGCGCGGATCGATGATGCGCATGGCCTGCACGAGATTCGGGTCCAGTGCAACGTCGGATGCCGCACTCTGCTTCCCTGTTTCCGAGTCTCGGGCGCCCGTTGACGTTTGCTTCTGGTTGACGATCCACAGCACCGCGCCAAGGCCCAGCGCCAGCGCAAGAAAGAATCCGATGGCCGCGCGTGACATGCCGCTAGTCTACGGTGCATCGTGTCCGTGCGTGCGGCGGGGTCGGCCGGGCGCGTGCGATTCAGCGTCGCAGCACACGGCACGCGACCCCGGTCGCCAGCACAAGCAGCGGCAGACCCGCGATCAGGGACCATCTGAGGGCGACCAACTGATCCGGCGAAAGCATTGCAATTCGGGGCATCTCCTTCGCCTGCGGGCTGGGGGCGATGAGTTCATCCAGCCCTGCCAGCCAATACACTGCGGCGTCCAGCAGTTCCGTATTTCCCGGGTACAGCGCCACGCGCCGCCCCTCGAGCTGTGTCATCGCGCTCGCGTACTCATCCGAGTACCATTGCGGAGATGCGACCACGACTAGTCGCTGCGCGACCGGTCCCGAGGAACCTGCGGCCACGCCCCCTTCTTCCACCCGCGACCGTTGGCGCTCGCATGTCGCGACAACCGTCCACGGTCCGGTGACATTGTCGCGCTTGGGGTCTGCGCTGGGCACATCAATGCTTGCTCGCCCGGATGCAAGGGCCAGCCAGCTCGACTCGCCCCAGCTTCGATCCGAAGCAGCGATGCGCAGAACCGGATGCCACTGCGGAGCAGCCCCCGGTACAGCATCGATCGCCATCGGCCAGGGCAGGAGCGTCGTCAGCCCGCCGAGGGCGGGCGAGATCGGTCCTGCCGGCTCCGAGTCGTGAATCACGGCGAACGGCTGCGTGCGCGGGCCGCCTGGCGTGCTCACCAGAGTGATGATCGGGCGGCCAGTGTCACACCTCAGCCCGAAGGGTGCCAAGCATGCCGCCAGCGGATCCGGTTCGCCCACCGCCGGCAGCTCGGACGGTGCGAGCGTGAGCAGCACTCGCTCGCCGCGGTCGATCAATCGCGTGACCGCGTCCACCAGCGCCCCGAGCCGCGCGGCACGCTCACCAAGCCCTGTTCCGCTCCGCGGGTTGGGATCCCCGGCCATCGTCGGAGGCCCCAGCACGAACCACACCACCGGTCTTTCGCCCCGCGGATTCAACTCCGACAACGCAGGCGAAGCCGGATCCATCGCCACCGCCCACTCGGTCACATCGATTCGGCGCAGGCGAAGCCGCTGGACCAATCGCTCCAGCGACGACGACCCGAACCGAGGGGGTCCGGCCTGTGGCTCCAGAAGCGGACCGCGCTCCGCGTGCACCAGCACCACGATCGGCGGCTGCTTCAGCGACACCGCCGAAATTGCGGTTGCGATCAGCTCTTCCGCGGCGAAGAGCACGCGAGAGGTCGTCGCCCCCGAGGCCTCCACGGTCGCCGTCGCGGGCAGCAATGCAGAGAACTCGATCGCGGAAACACGGTTCGGCGAGAGTACCAGCACAGCCTCCCGCTCACGCAGAAGCCGCGCGATCAGCAGGGGTTCCAAGGGGCGGAGCCGCTGAAGTTCATCCGCGATCGCGCCGCACCGCGACCGCAATCCTTCCGAATTCCGGGCAAAGGACTTTGCTGCCTCGCAGGCAGCGCCTCCGGCGGGGTCGTCCGCGGTCTTGTGCGCCAAGTCGATCGCGGCGGCCAGCCCCTGTTCGGCCCGCGCCAGGGCGGGCCCGGCGGACTGCACCGCCTTGTCGGATTCGGGGATGGCGACCGACCCGAATGTCTCCGCGGCGGCCTGCGACACCTTCGCGGCCGCGCCGTCGCACTCCGTACCGGCGACGCGCAATCCCGCCGCCAAGTCCCTCCACCTGTCGCGTCGCGTATCCGAGCCGGATGGCGTCGGAAGAGCCTGCTCGATCAGACCGGCCTGCTGGGCAAGGAGGCCAAGTTCGTCGCTGAGCCGAGTCAACTCGTCGGCCGCGCGCTTCAGCCCCTCCAAGTGTCGGTTGATTTCGTCGGCCCGATCGGAAGCCATCTGCCGCAGGACGTCCTCGAGTCGATCAGCGGCGCCGGGGGCGGCTACGTCGATCAAAGTCACGCTCACATGTGGAGAGGCTTCCTGAAATGCGCTCAGAACATCCGAGACGCGCTGCCAGATGGCTCGATCCAGCCGTCCGATGTCGGCGCTGATCACGATGCGGATCGGCTCATCGAGCCGCGCGAGTGCGCCGAGCGTACGGGGGGACAAGGTGTGCTCCCGGGTCGCCGTGACATCCCAGGCCGCTCCCCATCGCTCCCCGAGCGCCGCGGTGAAAAGACACGCTGCGGAGGCCGCTGTGATCAGCACCGCGGTCATCGCGCCGTAGCGCGTCCGACGATCCGCCGCGGACCGACCCCCGGCCCGCGGAGACGAATCCCCGGATGTCGAGCGTTTCATCGCCACCGCCTGGACTCCACGACCACCACGGAAATCACGACGAACCAGGCGGAGGCACTGAGGAAGAAGGCGATGTTCCCCGCCTCGATCACGCCCTTGGCAAAGTCGGCGATGCGAAGCTGGATCGACATCGCATACAGGCGGGCGTCCAGCGGGGGGCCGACCAGGCGCGCACCCTGCGACGTGACGAACCACAGCAACAGGAATAAGAACAGCGCCCCGAGATACGCCACCACCTGATTCTGCGTCAGGCTCGAAAACAGCAGGCCCACGGCAAGGTACAGCAAGCCGACGAGGAGCAAACCCAGGTATCCGGCGAGAATCGGTCCCGGGTCCGGATCGGCCACGCTTTCGAGGACCGCGACGTACACCAGTGTCGGGGCGAGCATGGTCAGCAGAAACAGCACTGCTCCGAGGTATTTCCCGGCGACGATCGCCCAGTCCGAAAGCGGGGAGGCCATCAGCGGCTCGATGGTGCCGGCTCTGAGCTCCTCGCTCAACAGCCGCATGGAGATCGCCGGCGCCACGGCCAGCAGCAGCCACTGGGAAACCGCGAAGAACACCCGCATCGTCGCAGGCTCGCCCGGTCGGATGGTCTCCAAGGACACCCACGCTCCCGAGAGCAGCAAGTACAGCGCGATCACCACCCATCCGATGGGGGTACGGAAGTACGAGCACCATTCGCGATGAGCGATGGCCACGGCTGCCTTCATGCGCCGTTCTCCCCATGTGGAGCGGCGTCCGCACCCTCGACCAGCCGAATGTAGAGCGACTCCAGCGACTCCGCGTCGCCGACGACCGAAAGCTCCCGGATCACAAGCTTTTCACGCGCGCAGATGGATCCGATCTCCTCGCGCAGATCGGGCACGCCGGGCTTACCCGCTATGCGAGCCCGCACCCATCCATCCGCCTGCGTTGCGAGGTCGCACGATCCAACTCCGGGAAGCGCGGAGAGCAGACGTTGAAGGTCGTTTATACGGTCGCCAGCCCGTGCCTCCAGAACGCATCGCTGCACTTCCTGCCGGCCGCGTCCGGCTTTCCGGATCAGTTCCTCGCGTGTGCCGTCGGCCTGCACCTGCCCGTGCGCGAAGATGATGATGCGGTCGCACGTCTTCTCGACCTCCGGGAGGATGTGCGAAACGAGCAGCATCGTGCGCCGGCCCGCCAGCTCCCGGATCAATCGGCGGGTCTCGGCGATCTGCGAAGGATCCAGGCCGCTCGTGGGTTCATCGAGGATCAGTGCCGCCGGATCGTGCAGCAACGCCGCCGCCAGCCCCACGCGCTGCCGATAGCCCTTGCTCAACTCGCCGATGCGCCGACGTCGCACATTCTCCAGTCCGCATCGCTCGATCACCCGCGCCAAAGCAGTTCGCCCCGCCCTCCGGGAGATGCCGAAGAGTCGCGCTCGAAACCGGAGGTACTGCTCCACGCTCATTTCCGGGTACAGGGGGTTGGATTCGGGCAGGTACCCGAGCCTGCGGCGTACCGGACGCGACTGGTCGATCGTGTCCAGCCCGTCCACGTTCACGGTTCCGGCGGAGGGCGGGAGCAGGCCGGCGATCATGCGGATCGTGGTGCTCTTGCCGGCCCCGTTTGGCCCGAGAATCCCCACGATCTGGCCCGCCGGGATATCCAAGGTCACGCCCCGGACCGCGTGCACCTTTCCGAACGACTTGAAGACTTCTTGAAGGCGGATCATCGGTTGGCCACAGCCTCGCGCTTCCGGCGCCCGCAGCGGCCTTTTCGCGGGCGTCAGATACACATGAGCCTCCCGATTTTCCGCGAATCTCAAACCCTTGGCCGCCCGAGTTCGGGCTTTCCGGGGCCTGGAAGCCGATGTGTGATACCGTGAATCTGGTCGGGCTACACTGTATATCGGAGAAGAGGAGCGGTCGCGCGGGGGACAGCCCGAGCCACCGGTTGAGTTGATGGCTCGAAACCGTCCAAAACTGCTCGTGCTCGGCGGCCCGAGCATTGACGCCGACTCAGTCGCGGCAGCACTGTCTCCCTTGTTCGAGATCATCGTCGGTTCTCCGGTCACCGCGTCGGACGCGCTCGAGTCCGGCGAGTGCGAGGCCGTGATCGCCGATGCGCGGGATTACCGTGCGCTTGAAGGGGAGTTCGAGTCGCGCCGCGCCAGCCTGCTGCTCAACGCCGTGGCCGAAGGCCTGAGCCTCTATGACGCGGAAGGCAATCTTGTCTGGGCCAACCGGCGGTTTCTTTCCATGGACGATGAGGTGAGGCGCCGCGTGGGCCGCCTGTGCCGCCATGCGGCCGCGGCCTTCCGTGTCGTCGCATCGCCGGTCGAGGAGGCCTCGGACGAAGACGCTTTCGAGGCGAGTACGCCTGTCAGACGTTGCGGTATCGCGCTATCCGCATCGCGACGCTACTTCGAGGTGCTCCTGTCGCCCGTGGTGGCACGGGCGGGCGGTGCGGCGGTGCTCGATCACCGCACAGGCGGCGGGCGGGACGCAGTCGATCGTGCCGAAAAGCCGCCTCCGATGCCCGGCGGCGGTCCGCCCGATCCGGCGATCACGCACGTAGCCGTCGTCGTCCGCGATGTGACGATGCGCCGGCGGATGCAGCAGAAGATCAACGCGCTGCATCAGGCCGGGCGCGAGTTGATGAACCTTGATGCCGAGTCCCTCAGGAAGCTCAACGCCGCCGAACGGCTTGCGATGCTTGAGTCCCGCGTCGTTCGGCTGGCCCACGATCTTCTTCACTTCGACAACTTCACCATCCGCCTGACGAACAAGGCCACGAACACGCTGGACCTTGTCATGTCCCGCGGCCTCCCCTCGGAAGCCACGTCGATCGTGCTCAAGGCGGAACCCGAGGGGCAGGGGATCAGCGGCTACGTGGCGGCCACGGGCCAGAGCTACATCTGCCGCGATGCCACGCGTGATCGTCGCTACGTCATGGGCCTGCATCAGTGCCGCTCGTCCCTCACCGTGCCGCTGCGTCTGTTCGATCAGGTCATCGGCATCTTCAATGTCGAGAGCGAGCGTGTCGGCGCCTTTACCAAGACGGACGAGCAGTTCGCGGAAATCTTCGCGACCTATCTCGCCATGGCGCTGCACATGCTCAACCTCCTCCTCGTGGAGCGCGTCACGACCAGCCAGGTCGCCACCGGCACAGTGCAGGGGGAGCTTTCGGGTCCGCTCAACGATCTGCTCATGGAGTGCCAGTGGCTCCGCGAGCATGCTCCGGACAAGGACTCGGAGGCGAGCCGCCACGTGGACCGCCTCGCACGCGAAGTCGAGATCATCCGCTCACGGCTCCGCAATCTTGCAAGAGGTCCGCAGCGGCTCCTCGGCGTCGAAGACGCCATCGCCAAGCGCGAGATCGACCCTGTGCTGGAGGGCAGGCGCATCCTTGTCGCGGACAACGAACCGCAGATCACCGAGACCATTCGGGACGTTCTCCGTCATCGGGGCGCGATCGTTGTCGATTGCCAGGACGGCGGCAGCGCCGTCAAACTCCTCGAGCAATGGAAGGCTTCGCACGACGCTACCGAAGCCTTCGACCTCGTTGTTTCCGACATCAACCTCGGAGACTTCACCGGCTATGACATCTTCGCCGCGGCCAAGCGGGCCGATCCGAACATTCCGGTCATCCTCATGACCGGGTTCGGCTACGACCCGCACCACTCCATCGTCCGCGCCAGCCAGGAAGGTCTGCAGTGCGTGCTCTTCAAGCCCTTCCAAGCCGAGAAGCTGGTCGAGGAAGTCAAGAACGCGCTCATGTCGCGCAAATAGCGCGATCGAGCATCTTTTTTCGGATCGATGTCCCGCCGCCCCGTGTTCCGCGGCCTACGCTTGGCCCGCGCTCAGCGCACCGGGAGATCCCCCATGAAGGGCAAGGTTGTGCTTATTACCGGCGGAACGAGCGGCATCGGTCGCTCCACGGCGGTCGCGTTCGCGCGGCGGGGTGCCAGGGTCGTGGTCACCGGACGCCGCGAGGCGGAAGGAGAGCAGACGGTGCGCCTTGTCCGCGAAGCCGGCTCGGATGGCCATTTCCTTTCCGGTGACGTTTCGCGCGAGGCTGATGTCCGCGCCATGGTGCAGGGGACGCTCGACCGCTACGGTCGCCTCGATTACGCCTTCAACAACGCGGGCTTCGAGGGCGCCGTCAACACTCCGATCGCGGAACAGACCGAGGACAACTACCGGCGCGTGTTCGACATCAACGTGCTCGGTGTCCTCCTCTGCATGAAGCACGAGATCCCCGCGATCCTGAGATCGGGAGGCGGCGCCATCGTGAACAACGCGTCTGTCGCTGGGCGCATCGGCATGGCCGGAGTGTCGGTGTATGTTGCGAGCAAGCACGCCGTGATCGGCCTCACGCGCTGCGCCGCCATGGAAGTGAGCAAGTCGGGTGTTCGCGTCAACGCCGTTTCACCCGCCGTCATCGACACCGACATGTACGACCGTTTCGCCGACTCCCTCGGCGGCGACGAAGCACGCCGCAATCTGGCCGCGATGCATCCCATCGGGCGCATCGGAAGGCCCGAGGAGGTCTCGGAGGCCGTCGTCTTTCTCTGCTCCGATGCCGCCTCCTTCATCACCGGGCATGACCTGCTCGTGGATGGCGGGTTGACGGTTCCCTAGGCTCGGATTTACGTCGTTATCCGCGCCTCTCCCCGATCAGCACGCGGGGTAATCCGTCTCCGTCCTTGAGAATCGCGCAGTGGCCCAGCAAGGGGTTGGTTCTTGCAAGCTCCAGCGCGCTTTGGGCGGTGGACGCCGCCACCTCTACTGCGAGCATCCCCCCGGTGCGGAGCAGGACCGGCCCTTCCGAAACGAGCCGGCGGATGAACGTCAAGCCGTCCGGTCCCCCGCGCAGCGCGATCTCGGGTTCATGTCCCTTGACATTCCGCCCCATCATCTCCGGATCGTGCCATTCACTATCCGGGATGTAGGGGGGGTTGCTGACGAGATAGTCATACTCCGCGGGGCTTGGGGCGTCGGCTACGTCCGTGAGAAATGAACCGGCTTCGCGCCGCTGAAGCGGCTCCAGGAGGTCACCCTCAAGCAACAGCACGCGATCCGAGACGCCATGGCGCTGGACGTTCGTCCGAGCCACCTCCAAGGCTGCCGCGGACACATCCGTTGCCACGACTTTCGCATGCGGCATGTGCTTGGCAAGCGCGATGGCGATGCATCCGGACCCCGTGCAGACATCCGCGATGCGAGCCGACCTGCCGCGCGGCTCAGTCGCTGCGCCGGCCCGCTCGCGCTGCAGAACATGCTCCACGATGGTCTCCGTGCTTGGACGCGGAATCAGCACCCGGCGGTCCACTGCGAAGGGGAGGGAGAAGAACCACGCCTCCTCCACGAGGTATTGGACCGGTTCGTGTTTCAGCGCCCGGGCAGCCAACTCGCGGAGCCGATGGCGCTCCTCGGGAGAAGCAGGCCGGTCCGGGTCGAGATAGAGTCGCATTCGCTCACAACCCAGCACGTGCGCGAGCAGCATTTCCGCACAAAGCCGCCCGGATTCGACGCCCTTTCGCTCCAGTGCCTCCGTCAGCCACGCCAAGAGGCTCCGGGTCGTCCAGACCTGTCGGTCCACCGCCTGTTCCTGATGTGGAGACCTTCCGCTCAATCCTGAAGTGTACGGACACTGCCGTGCCCGCCCCATCCCCTGGTCCATCGCAGTCCGACCGGTTCGGCCTTTTCGCTCTCGGGACGATCGGCAACCGGTGTCGTTTGCCATGACAGTTCCGCCGGTTGGGGATACCATCACCCGCGGCCGCGCCCCGATCGCCCCGGCACGGTGATGGGCCGCCGACGCAGGTACAAGCGAAAGGACCCGATCTCGGGACGCAGTTCATGTCCGCGCCCACGCTGATGTCGCCCGAACTGTCCAAGGTGCTGGATGCCGTCGCGGAAGCTGCGCGGCAGGCCCGGGTGTTCGACCGAGTGGAGGTGGAGGTCGGGGGTCCGATGGGCGGACGCGTTTCGGCTGTTCCTGTAGAAGCGCCCGAAGGCGTGCGTTTCCGCGTGGAACCTGATCCGGCATCGCGCCGGTTCTTCGTGTCCTGGGTCTCTCCGGACAGGTATGTCTCTCAATCGATCGAAGCGGACCTGATGTGGACCGGCGATCACTTGGACGACCTCATTGACGAGGAGCTTGCCGACAAAGGCTGGTCCGGGGGGGCGCTCGGAGAAGTCGAGCACTTTCGGAGCGAGGACAAGCTCTTTACGTTTCGTTCACAGATTCCCATCTCAGTGGACGGGGCCTGCCCGGAGCGGGATGCTCCCGAGCTGGTCCGCTGTCTGCTGGCCTACGAGGCTGCCTTCCGCGAACTGGGAGACATGAAGCCCGGCGAAGTAGATGACGATGAACCCCCTCGCCGTTCCGGCCCCGCCGGTGCGGCTTCCGTTTGACGAGCCAGACTTTCCGAGTTGGAGTGACCGGCGTGCGCATCCTCATGCTCGGGTGGGAGTTCCCACCCTTCATCAGCGGCGGACTGGGAACCGCCTGCTACGGCCTGACAAAGGCCCTGGATCGCCGTGGCCACGAAGTGATCTTTGTCCTCCCGAAGGCTGTGGATCGCTCGCACGCATCGCACGTCAAGCTTGTCAGTCCGGAGGGCGCTCCGCTCAGTCCGGCTGCCACTCCGCCGTTGCCGCACGCAGGGGGGGCGGGCGCCCGGCCTGCGCCGGCACCGCTGTATGCCCAGCGGGAGCTTGCCCTGGCCCTTGGCGCCGTTCACTACGGCCTCGAGGGATTCACGCATACCGAGTTTCTCGGCGTCCCCTCGTGGATTCGCAGCACGTACACCGGAGCGCGTCCGGTCGGGGGGGGACGCATCATCGTCGTTCCCGGCCAGCCTGGTCACTGGACGAAAGTGGGGGAGGAGTGGGTGTACCGGGAAGTGGAGGGCGAACGGGCGTTCGACGATCCTGAGTCACAGGCCCTGCGCAGCGCGGGCGTGGAACCCGTCGCGGATCCGCAATCCGGTGATGCGGTGCCCCGCGCGGGCGCGGACTACTCCGGCGATGTGATCGGCGAGTCGCAGCGCTATGCCCGTTTCGTCGTGCGGCTCTGCGCCCGCGAGCGTTTCGACGTGATTCACGCGCATGACTGGATGACCTATCCCGCCGGGGTGGCGCTCGCCCGAGTGACGCACCGGCCGCTGGTGTGCCACATCCACTCCACCGAGTTCGACCGTTCCGGAGAGCATGTCAATCAGGCGATCTACGACCTGGAGCGCCGCGGCATGCACGCCGCGATCCGGGTCATCGCGGTCTCGATGTACACGAAATCGCTCTGCGTGCGCCGATACTCTGTCGATCCGGGCAAGATCGAGGTGGTCTACAACGGCATCGAGCAGAGCATCTACCAGTCCGTTCCGGAACAGCGCATCGGTGCCCGCGACAAGATTGTCCTGTTTCTCGGGCGCATCACCATGCAGAAAGGCCCGGACTACTTCGTCCGTGCCGCCAAGCGCGTGCTGGAGAAGATGGAGAACGTGAAGTTCATCGTCGCCGGTTCCGGCGACATGGGCCGGCGCATGGTCGAGCTTGCCGCCGAGATGGGCATCGGCCACAAGGTGCTTTTCACGGGATTCCTCCGCGGCAAGGACGTCGAGCGCGTCTTCAAGATGGCCGACTGCTATGTGATGCCCAGCGTCAGCGAGCCTTTCGGCATCGCACCGCTGGAAGCCATCAGCCATGATGTGCCCGTCATCATCTCCAAACAGTCGGGCGTGTCCGAAGTGCTGACCCACGCCCTCAAGGTGGACTTCTGGGACATCGACGAGATGGCCAACAAGATCCTGGCGGTGCTCCGCCACCCGCCTTTGTCCCGCACCCTCCGCGAGCACGGCCAGATCGAGGTTCGCAGCCTCACCTGGGACGGCGCCGCGAAGAAGTGCGAAGAGGTCTACGAGGCCGCGATCAGGGCGATGTCCGAGCGTGCGCTGGTCGCTGTGTAATGTTCCTACCATTGCGGCGCATGGATCCGCCGGCTCCAGATTCAGCGCTCGAAGTCATCGAACTGGGTCGCATGGCCTACGACGATGCCTATGCGCTTCAGACCCGGCATCAAGGCGAAGTCATCGCTTGGCGGTCCGACTCTCTCCGCGGCGTGGACGCGCGCGTCGGACGACTGCTGCTCGTCGAGCACGATCCGCCTGTCATTACCATTTCGCGCCGGGCGGGCGCCCGCGATCACCTGCTCGTCCCCGATGAAGTCCTCGCGCGCGAAGGCATCCAGGTCCGTGACACAGACCGCGGCGGAGACATCACGTATCACGGTCCCGGGCAGCTCGTCGCGTATCCGATCATCGATCTCAATCGTTGCGGTCTCAACTTGCACTCCTACATGAGGCTCCTGGAAGCCGTCGTGATCGCGACCTGCTCGCAGTTCGGCGTTCGGGCCGAGCGCGATCCCTCCGCCACCGGCGTCTGGGTCGGGGGCGCCAAGATTGCGGCGCTGGGTGTGCGCGTCCGCCGCTGGGTGACCATGCACGGTCTGGCGCTCAATGTGAGCACGAATCTCGACCACTTCGGATACATCATTCCCTGCGGCCTTGCCGGGCGCGAGGTCACGAGCATGGCGCGCGTGCTCGGCGAGCCGCCCCCGATGGACGCGGTCAAGTCTGCCCTGGTGCGCGAGCTTCGGCGTGCCCTGCCGTATCCGTGTACCGATGCATCGCGAGTCTCTGTCGTTTCAACCGGACCGGCGGCTACTCGAGCTTGAGGTCCTCGCGCACATCCTCCGTGATGTCCGCCTCCTCAGGCGCCATGATGACGGGGCGGGACAGCATCTGCCGCAGCACCGTCTCCACGCTGTCCTTCGAAAGCTCCTCGTCCTTGCCGATCGAGGAGATGACATACTTGTACCCCAGGTCTTCCGCGACGGCGCTCGCCGAAGCACGCACCTCCGAGTAGCACTCCGTGATCTGCTGGGCACTGAGCTGCTCCAGCTTCGCGCTCAACTCTGCCTGCTTCTGGCGTATCTCACCTCCCAGCTTCTGGTATTCCTCGAACAGGCTCTGGCCACGCGGGTCATCCCCCTGCATCTGTTGCAGTTCCTGTGCCAGTTGGCGCGCCTTTTCCACCAGCGGCTGCAGCTCGGCTTCCGCTTCCTGCTGCATCTTGTCTCGAATCGGCTTGTACCGCTCGGAGCTCATCAGCTCGTTGACGATCATGGGCATCGCGCACACTGCGATGGGGTGGTCCGCCGCGCTGCGCGAGACGTGTGCCCGCGCGGAATCGCTTCCCGACCCGCCCAGCCACGCGCCGATGATCGCCGCTCCCGCCGCCCACATCCCCGCCACAAGTCGCTCTCGACTGTTCATGTCTCACCTTTCCGCGATGGTTTCCCGCGCTCTTGGCGCCGGCGCGATCGCGCGACCGGCGCCGGCGCACACCGGAGCATCTCCGTACAGTATCGGTTCATACCGGCACGTGCAGGAGTCCGTTCCATGCTCCGCGATCCGCGCATCGACAAACTCGCTCAGGTGCTCGTTTCCTACTCCACTTCCGTCAGGAAGGGGAACCTCGTGGCCATTGTGGGCCAGATGGAGTCGTTCCCGCTCATCGCATCCATCTACGAGCATGTCCTCAAGGCTGGAGGCAATCCCTTCTGGTACGCCGCGAGCGACGATCTCGACGACCTGTTCTACCAGTATGCCTCCGACGAGCAGCTTGCTTACCTCAATCCCGTCGCCATGCACCTCATCGAGACGGTTGATGTGCGCATCGCTCTGTGGTCGGAGACCAATACCAGGCGCCTTTCGGGCGTTGACCCGGTACGTCAGCAGATCGCGGCCCGCGCCCAAAAGCCGCGGATCACGCGCATGCTCGAGCGTGCTGCCGCTGGACAGATCCGCTGGTGCGGAACCCTCATGCCCACGGAGGCCAGCGCCCAGGATGCCGAGATGAGCCTCGGTCAGTACGAGGATTTCGTCTTCAACGCCGGTCTGCTTCATCTCCCCGACCCGGCCGCCGCCTGGCGGGACGTTTCGGCCCGCCAGCAGCGCGTCGCGGATTTCCTCAATACGAGGATGGAGATTCGCTTCCATGTTCCTCCCCACGGCGGGCATGACGGCACGGACCTTCGCGTGAACGTGGACGGCTCGACGTGGATCAACTGCGCCGGCCACGAGAACTTCCCGGACGGCGAGGTCTTCGCCGGGCCGCGCGGCGTGGATGGTCATGTGAACTACACGTTCCCGGGCGTCCATAACGGGCGAGAGGTCGAAGGTATTCGCCTCGTGTTCAAGGGGGGGCGAGTGGTCGACGCTTCGGCCACAAAGAACGAGGAGTTCCTTTTCAAGATGCTCGACATGGACGAGGGAGCGCGTGTGCTCGGGGAAATCGCCATCGGAACCAACTATGCCATCCGGCGATTCACGAAGAACACCCTCTTCGATGAAAAGCTCGGAGGCACGTTTCATGCCGCCGTCGGCGCCGGCTACCCCGAGTCAGGCAACTCGAATCAGTCCGGTCTGCACTGGGACATGGTCTGCGAGCTTTCTCAGCGCAACGGCTGCCCGGGCGGTGTGATCGAAGCCGATGGCCAGGTGATCTCCCGCAACGGTCGCTTCACGCACAATGACTGGCCTGCGCCGTGATCGCTCATAACACGGCGCAGTTCACGCAGTCTCGAGGGGCTGGGTTGTCGGACTGTTCTTCTTGTCAGCCGGGATTCAGGCGTGGAACCGTTTTTATGGAGTCGGCGGCGGCGCCGGCAGCGCCGGGATCGTCACCGGCACCGTCTGCGCGATGCCGCTGTCCGCCAGCGCGATGCCGACATCGATATCTCCGCCGATCTGTACGGCGTTGTCCACGGTGATGCGAGCGATCCGTGCGTAGAACGCATCATCGCCGAACTTCGCCGGGTCCTGCGCGGCTCGTACGACCGCCGTCGTGAACCACACCGTCCGCAACGGCGAACCCCAGAGCATCGCATCCGGCTCCTGCACGAAGCTCGGCTGCGAATCCCCGATTGTCAGATAGCTGTCGAACTCAAGGCACGGCGCGATCGCGAAGAACGCCGGATTCGGCGCCACGTTGTTTCCGAGCGGATGCTGAAACTCCGGACCCCCGGCGAATGTCACACCTCCGCTGCCCAGACCCGAATCACCGAGGTTGATGCGATGCGCTGCATCCATGCGCAGGTACAAGTCAAACGTGCGCGCTGTGGTGAGGTCCACGGGCGCGCCCCCGCCCTGCGCCGGCTCGGTGCAGTTGTTGTTCTCCACTTCGATCCAGCGGACGGTAATGCCAGCCGGTTCAGCGGGCGTATCGCAGGCATCGCCGATCCCATCGCCATCTCCGTCGGCCTGATCGGGGTTCGGCGCGCTGGGGCAGTTGTCCGTGGCGTCCGGAACGCCATCGCCATCCGTGTCCGTTCCTCCCCCTCCGCCACCGCCACCGCCACCACCACCACCACCACCGCCACCGCCGCCGCCGCCGCCACTGGAATCGCACGCATCGCCGATGCCGTCACCATCCGCATCGGACTGGTCCGCGTTGGCCACCGTGGGGCAGTTGTCATCGCCGTCACGAACGCCGTCGCCGTCCGTATCGAGATCGCTCACATCGGGATCGTCATCGCACACATCCCCGATGAGGTCGCTGTCGGCGTCTTCCTGGCCCGGATTGGCTGCCTGTGGGCAGTTGTCGCAGACGTCCCCGATGCCGTCGCCGTCCGTATCCGCCTGATTGTTGTTCGCGGTCGCGGGGCAGTTGTCGTCGTCATCAGGAATACCGTCCTGGTCGGTGTCCACGATGTCGCCGCCGTTGCCCGAGCCGGCGCCCGGCGGAGGGGGTTCGCCCTGCCAGCACTCGGAGCAGTGATCGATCGTCACGACGATGGACTGCGGCAGTCCGCCTCCGGGCGGCACCGCGCCGACCTGCACTTGGCCCGCGATGCTTGTCACCGTCGTTGGCGCGGTGAAGCGTCCGATCCGGATATAGAACCCGTTGTCCCCGAACTTGGTTGGGTTCTGCTCAGCGAAGACTTGGGCCGTCGTAAACCACACTCCGACCAGCTTGGGCGAGAACGTGATCGGAGGCGTCGGGGCAATCGCCACTCCGCCGCTTCCCAGCGCGATATAGGTGTCGAAAGCAACGCAGGTGTTTGCTGCTTCGGCGATCGCCGAAGGCGCCGTGTTTCCGCCGAGACTGTGCTGGTAGAACGTGCCGCCGCTGATGGAAAGCCCCGAATTCTGCGCGACCGCGGAATCCACGGAGAGCACGCGCGCGGCGACGTCGAACCTGAGGTACAGATCATTCGTCCGAAAACCCCTGAGATCGGCACCGCAGGCCGAGTTGTCTACGCTGATCCAGCGCTCGCTCACGGCCAGTTGAACGCCTGGAATCACCACGCTGCCGCCGCCTCCTCCTCCGCCGCCGCTCGGTCGACTTGGTCTCGGCGTCGGTGACGGTGAGGAAGGCCCCCCTCCTGTGCCGCCTCCGTTGCTTCCAGAGCCGCTGTTGCCTCCGCCGTTTCCGCCGCTGTTGCCTCCGGTAGAACCTCCACCCGGCGCAGCGGGCACTGGAGCAGCCCCGCTCGTGATTTGCCCTTGCGGGGAGTCAGCGCTGGTTCGCCGCAGTTGGTCCAGACGCTCCTGAGCCTCAACGAGGCGGGCATCGCCTCCTGCGCGTGCTTCAGACGCCGCCTGTGCCCGCTCCTGAAGCAATCGCTGATGTCTGCGTTCCTCGCTCGCGCGGCGCTGCCGTTCGCGCGCTTCTGCCGCGCGCCGCTGCGCATCGCCGCGATCGCGTTGCGGCGAGCCGATCGTTTCTCCACGTCCCGCGCTTCCCCCCGAAGTCACGGTAGCAGCGGGTTGCACTCGAGGCGGGGGAGAGCCGTCCGACCCCGATGCGCCGGCGCTCCGATCCGGGAATCTCGGCTTCCGTGGTGTGCTTCCGTCATCGAGCATTCCGCCCAATGACCCGGCGCGCGGCAAACGTGAGCGATCCACCGGGTTCGCCGCGAACATGCTGCGGCTTTCCTTGCTGACCGAGAGCTTGGGCAGGAAGCTGTCCGACCGGTTCGCGCGTGCCGCTGCGGAAGACTCCCCACCGCCCGGTTCTTCGCCGCCCCAATACATCATGGCCGCGCCGGCAGTGACCAGCACGCCGATCCCTACCGCAACTGCTATCGCCGGCATTCGCATGAACCGCGGTCCTCCTCCCACAGCCGAGGCAATCAGACAATCATCGTTGATTCGCAGGCGGACGCCATCGAGTTTTGAATTCCCCAAGGTACGACGCCGAACATCTACCGGCGTCCATCGATTTGGGCGCACGAAGGCGAACGTTGCCTCGGTTTTCGGGCGGAACTACAGTGTCCTGCCTCCATAGGGGGGATGGACTCCAATCAAAACCCGAATCTGCCGAAAGAAGGTGCTGCGACGCGCACCGCACTCGCAGGCGGCTCGGGAGAACTCCCGTACACCTGCGCGCAAGGATTCCCGATGACCTCGACAACCGCCAGCAAGGCACGTCCCCGCGTGGAAGGGGCGACCGCCGGTTTGCCGGACAGCACGTTGATCGACTGGCTCCGCCAGATGGTGCTTATCCGCGAGTTCGAGCTGCGCACGATGGCCGCGTATCAGCAGGCTCGCATCGGAGGATTCTGCCACGTCTACATCGGGCAGGAGGCCGCCGCCGTCGGCACCATCGCGGCCGTCAACAGGGACGATCCCGTGATCACCGCGTACCGCGACCACGGGCACGCGCTCGCGCGCGGCATGTCTCCGAACGCATGCATGGCCGAGATGTTCGGCAAGATCGGAGGGTGCGCGAAGGGCAAGGGCGGCTCGATGCACATGTTCGATCGCCCCAACTGGCTCTTCGGCGGTCATGGGATCGTCGGAGCGCAGACTCCGCTTGGAGCGGGTCTCGCTTTCGCCTCGCGCTACGAGTGGGAAGTGCTCCATCGCGCCGTGACCAAACCCAACGGACAGCCCGTCGCGGAGGGCGAGGTCCTGCCTGCGAAGAAAAAGGTCTGCCTCTGCTACCTCGGCGACGGCGCGCTCAATCAGGGGGCCTTCCACGAAGCGCTGAATCTCGCCGGTCTGTATTCCCTTCCCGTCGTCTACATCGTCGAGAACAACGGGTACTCCATGGGGACCAGCATCGAGCGCGGCACGACCATGGCGCATGACCTTTCGGTCAAGGCCAAGGCGTACGGCATCGAGTTCCGCGAAATCGACGGTATGGACGTGTGCGACCTGTACGACCAGTTCAAGCCCTTCGTGGACATTCTGCGCGAGGAGCAGCGTCCGGGGTTCGTCGATCTCAAGACGTACCGCTATCAAGGCCACTCCATGAGCGACCCGCAGAAGTACCGCACCAAGGAAGAGGTGGCGGAATACCAGTCGCGCGACTCCATCGAACGGCTCGCGGCCCGGCTGATGACCCCGAAAGGCGAGCAGACAAAGTGGGGCGCTCCCGGGCGCGGGGCCATGACCATGGACGACTTCGAGCGCATGCAGGCCGAGGTGCGCGAGGTCGTCAAGGAGTCCGTGAGGTTCGCTGAGGAAAGCCCGGCACCTGACCCGGAGCGCGAGCTCTACAGCGATGTCTACGTGAATCCCCAGCCCAACCTCAGCCCGAGCGGGGAGTACGTGCGCGGGGAAAAGAACCCGCTGCTTTGAAGCGGTCGTTCGGCCATCTCCGGCGGAAGCACAGTGCTTGAACGCTTTCGATCACTATCCCGATCCGTCCTCCGTTTCCCGCATCGACGAGCTGCGCATCGCGACCGCGGCGATCGTGCATGATCCGCGCGGGCGCATCCTCCTCCAGAAGCGTGCGGACAACGGTCATTGGGGGCTTCCCGGCGGCCTGCTCGAGAAAGGCGAGAGTCTCGCGGCCGGCGTTGCACGCGAAGTCCTCGAGGAGACCGGTCTGAACGTCGAAGTCGAGCGTGTCACGGGCGTCTACAGCGACCCCGCCCACCGCATGCTGGTGCGATTCCCCGAAGGCAAGGTCGCCCACTACGTTGTCATCACCTTCGCGTGCCGGATCGTCGGTCCCGTACGCGAGCCGCTCGCGTCGGCGCACGACGCGGAGACCGACGCCCTGGGCTGGTTCGAGCTGGGCAACCTGCCTGCACCTCTCGTACCCTCTCATCGCCTCAGAATCGCGGATTATGCGCAGGGAGACGCTGCCGCGGCTATCCGATAATGGGGGGTGAGAGGCCGGCGTTCGCGTCGCCGTATGGTCGGGTTTCGACCGGATGAAGGGGGCTATCATCGTGGCTCGCCGAAACGGACTTCCTGTCAAGCACCCATCTTTCGCATCTTCGACGGACCCCCGATGACCAGCATCATGCACAGCCCGTTCAAGCCAGACTTCTCCGCCGCACTTCCTTCCCGCCAAGGCAACCGGGTGATTCAGTTCCGTGAAGCCCTGCGCGAAGCGATGAGCGAGGAAATGCGCAAGGACCCGCGCATCTTCCTGATGGGCGAGGAGGTTGCGCAGTATTCCGGGGCGTACAAAGTCAGTCAGGGCATGCTCGAGGAGTTCGGGCCTCGGCGCATCATCGATGCGCCCATCAGCGAGAACGGCTTTGCCGGTCTTGCCGTCGGCGCCGCGATGTACGGCCTTCGTCCGATCATCGAGTTCATGAGCTGGTCCTTCAGCCTTGTCGCAGCGGACCAGATCCTCAACAACGTGCCCAAGATGCTCTACATGTCCGGCGGGCAGTGGGGCTGCCCGGTGGTCTTCCGTGGCAACGACGGCGCCGGCGGCCAGCTCGGCTCGACTCACTCATGGTGCGTCGAAGCGCTGTATTCCAACGTGCCCGGTCTCAAGATTGCCATTCCGAGCTGCCCCTACGACGCCAAGGGGCTGCTCAAGACCGCCATCGTCGATGACGACCCCGTCTTCTTCCTCGAGTCCGAGCGCATGCTTGGCGACAAGGCCCATGTCCCCGAGGAGGAGTACTACATCCCCTTCGGCAAGGCCGCGAAACTCCGCGAAGGAGACGACTGCACGCTCGTGAGCTTCGGCCGCCCGGTGAACTTCTGCCTCGAGGCCGCGGCCGAACTCGAAGCGGAGGGCATCACTGTCGATCTTCTGGACATGCGCACCATCCGCCCGCTGGACATCGACTCCGTGATTGAGAGCCTGAAGAAGACCGGCCGCATTGTCGTGGTCGATCAGTCATGGCCGTTCGGCAGCGTCGCGAGCGAGGTCTGCACGCAGGTCTGCGAACGTGCCTTCGACTGGCTGGATCATCAGCCCCTGCGCGTGAACAGCGACGATGTGCCGACACCGTACGCCAAGTCGCTCGAAAGCGCCTATCTGCCGCACAAGGGTAAGATCATTGCAGCGGTGAAGCGCACGCTCGGGGAGCGGTATTCATGAACAAGGTACGTGGATTCTTCGGCGTGCGAGTGCTGATGCTGCTCCAGGTTGAACGGATTACCGGCGCCGCGGCGGCTCGATTGATCTCTTGAGGTATCCATGCCCATCGAAATCACCATGCCCCGCCTCTCGGACACCATGGAACGCGGCACCATCGTGCACTGGGGTGTCAAGGAGGGTGACACCGTCGCACCGGGCCAGGTCATCGGCGACATCGAGACGGACAAGGCCACGATGGAGCTTCAGAGTTTCGACGCCGGCACCGTGGCCGCGATCATCTGCCCCGAGGGGCAGGCCGTAGACGTCGGCAAGCCGATTCTCGTGCTCGCGGAGAAGAATGAGGACGTCGCAGCAGTCAAGGCTCGCTACGCGACGACGCAGGCAGTTTCGGCCGGATCTTCGGCGAACCGTGCGGTGGCGCAGAAGGTCGGTTCGCGCGCGGAGCCTGTCCCCGCCCAGGCGCCGCCCGCGCGTGACACCGGTTCCGCTGTCGTCGCCGTGGTGGATGCGGGCGAGCCGGTTCGAGCGGGCGACGGTCGGGCGCGGGACGAGAACGGTGTAAAGGTGGCTCATGGCATCGGGGGCAGGGTTTTTGCCTCTCCTCTGGCGAAAAAGGTGGCGCAGGAACGAGGCGTCGATCTGCACGCCATCCAAGGCAGCGGACCAGGTGGGCGCATCGTCAAGCGCGACGTCGAGGGGGCTGCGGCGGGGGTGACCACCCCTGCTCTGCGCCCGGCGGCCGGCCCACGCCAGGCGCAGCCGTCGTTCGCGGCCGGCGCGCTGACGGACCAGGTGATGCTGCTGAGCAACATGCGGCGGACCATTGCTCAGCGGCTTGTCCACTCCAAGACGACCATTCCGCACTACCAAGTGACGATGTCGGTGGCGATGGACAAGCTGCTCGAGCTGCGCAAGCAGCTCAATCAGCAGCTCGAATCGCAGGGCGTGAAGCTCAGCGTGAACGATTTCATCGTTCGGGCGTGCGCGCTGGCGATGCTGGATCATCCGCACATCAACGCTTCGTGGGGCGACGACGGCGCTTCGGTTCGCCTTCACGGAGCCGTGAACATCGGGGTTGCCATTGCACTGCCCATCGAAAAGGGAGGCGGCCTTGTGGTCGCGACGATCCGCGATGCCGACCGGATCGGTCTTCGGTCGATTTCGGCTCAGACGAAGTCGCTTTCGGAGAAAGCGCGTACACGCGGGTTGACCATCGAGGAAATGGCGGACTCCACGTTCACCATCTCCAACCTCGGCATGTACGGCGTGGATCACTTTACCGCCATCATCAACCCGCCCAACTCGGCGATCCTCGCTGTGGGCGCCGCGGTGGAGAAGCCGGTGGTTCGCGAAGGGCAGATCGTCGTCGGGCACGAGATGCAGATGACGATGAGCAGCGATCACCGGGTGATCGACGGCGCCATGGCCGCGGGATACTTGGCGAGTGTGAAAGCCATGCTCGAGGCGCCTGCGACCCTTCTGATATGACCGTCGTTTGATCCTGGGTTGATGCCATTCCAAGAGCTTGCTGTGTTGTAAGGCTTTGCCCTGCAAGGCCTTACGTACGTCTGGCAGTTCGGGTTCGCGGGTTCGGCACGTTTCTGCTGTGCGCGTCGACGTGTTCGGATTATCTTGGACTCGGCTGCGGCTGGGATGCGGCCCGCCCTCGCACAGGGGCGAAGGAACTATCAAGAGGAGACAGAATCATGCAGAGCAGATGTGCTTTGGCCGCGCTGGGTGCAGCGGCGATCGTGGGATTGTGCGGCGCAACGGAAGCAGGAATCCTGGTCGAATACACGTTCGAGGTCGAAATCACGACAGGACCGCTGGCGGGAGAGCACTACTTCGGCGATTTCAGCTTTTTTCCGCCGAGCGGCAGTTTCACTGAGTTGGAGGATCTGAACTTCGTTTTCCAGGACAAGCTGTTCACGGAAGAAGACGATGCGGACTATCCGGCGTTTCCTCGGGCGAACTTCCAAGAGGGCAACTTTGTCGGCATCGACTATCTGGTGAACATCCAAGGGGATGGCTTCATCGTCATGGGTTTCGCCATTTTCAACAACGAGTTTACCTACCTGCTTTCCGGCGGAGATGGAGACCCGAGCTACGGCGGCATTGTGACATATCACTTGATTCCCAGCGCAGGGACAATGGCTCTCGCCGGTTCCATCGGGTTGATCGCTCTTCGCCGGCGCCGCGGTGAAGGGTGAGTTCATCTCAAAGAGCTATACAGGCCCCGATGGATCTATCCATCGGGGCCGTTTTCTTTGCGCATGCGATGATCAACGGCATGCGCTGGAATCGCAGCACCGCGATCAGTCCTTCTTGCCGCCGCCGAGCAGTCCGCCGACGCCTTCTTGAAGCTTCTTCGCCGCTTCTTCGGCCTTCTTGGCCGCGTCATTGAGGCCATCGCCGAGCTTGCCGACCTCTTCGAGCGTGCCCTGCAACGAGCCGGTGAGCTGCTGAACCTGTCCGCCGACTTCGGCCACGGCGCCGATTCCGAGGTCCTGCAGCTTGGAAAGCTCGCCGAGTTTGCCGCTGAGCGATGTGAGCAGTTCGCCCGGAAGCTGGGAGCCGGCCGAATCCGCGACGGCCTGCAGCACGGCCTGCACGATGATGGCGACGAGTTCGGCGATCTCGACGGGGCCGGCACCGCCGTCGCCGATGTTGGTGAGCTGGACCTTGTCCACCTTGACGTCCAGCTTGGTCAGTTCGCCGCCCACCGGAAGCATGTTCACATGCACGTTGATGTTGGAGACGGTGAGATCGCGGACGATGAGCTTGGGACCTTCAGACTTCTCCGCGGGCTTGGAGGCGGGATCCGATGACTGGAATCGCTTGACGCTCTCCAGGATCGCCTCGTAGTTGGACTTGCCTTCCTTGCGTTCCAGATGCACATCGATAGTGTCGAGAGTGAAGGCAGGCAGCTCGATCACCTGCTGCTTGAGCGAGTCATAATCGATCTTCACGCCGCCGGAGCCGAGGTTCATGAAGTGCGGTGAAGCGAACCCGGAAGGGTTGGCGACGTTCAGCCCCTTGAGTTCAAAGGTTCCCGCCAGGATGCCGATGTCGGCGGAATCGAGCTTTGTGGGCACGCCCAGCGCGTAGGCTCCGCCCTTCTCGATGGCCAGTTTGGCCGCTCGATCAAGTGAGGAGATGGCGAACCAGATCAGCCCGACGGCTGCGACGATCGCGATCGCGACCAGGACTACGGCGATCTTGAAAAGCTTCTTCATGCGAAGTCTCCGGCGCTTCCGGTGCGATGGACGCAGATCATAGGTTCGTCGGGGTAACAGCGGTCGGGGCGAGTTGGCCGCGCAGGTGGACGAGATGTCCTTGACCGATCGCGCCTGTCCAACGACACTCGGCCATGATGACCGTTATCCGGGATGCCATCATTGTCGGAGCGGGCATCGGCGGAGCCGTGGCGGGCGAGCTGCTGGCGAGAAAGGGGCGGCGCGTTCTGGTTCTGGAGCGGAGCACGGGCAGGAGCGGTGGGGGCATTGGATCAATTCCAAGGCCGGAGATTCTCTGGCCGCGGACGCAGCAGGTGCTTGCGGGAATCCTGGGCGAGGAACGATTGCGGGACGAGCTGACCGTGCCGGTGCGGAAGGTACTCCTTCACGACGGCACGCGGTGGATCGAGTTCGTCGGCGCGCAGGCGATGACGAGAGCGGGAGTTCAACCGGTATCGACGGAGCCGGCGCGCACGCGCGCCGCCTTGCTGGAGCAATCGCGGTTTGAACTGCGGCGTGGTGTCGAAGTGCTCGGGCTGGTGCGTAAAGGCAGCGGGGGCGACCGAGGTCGGATCGTGGGAGTGCGCACAAAGTGTGGTGCGGACGGATCGGAAGAGGAGCTTCTCGCTCGATGGGTGATCGGGGATGACGGATCAGACTCGCGAGTGCGGCGCGAATGCGGCATTGACATCACGTTGCACGATTTTCCTCTGGACTTTCTGTGCTTCGGATTCGTATGGAGTGATCGAATGCCGGCGGGTACGGTGCGCGCATGGATCAACCTGTCGCGTGACGGCTCGGGAATCGCGGGTGCGCTCGCATTTCCGTTCCCGGACGGAAAGGGAGGGGCGATTGTGTTGACGCGTCCGCGGGTGCGCGAGGATTCTGCGCGCACGACGCGGGATTGGATGCACTTCGTGACCGGAGCGGAGGGGCTGACGGAGATCGTTGGAGAACGGGTGATGCCGCGGGACTTCATGCACGTCCGGCGCGCATGGGGTCACGCGGAGCGCTACGGGGTTCCCGGCGCGGTGCTCATCGGAGATGCAGCGCATCCGGTATCACCCGCGGGCGGGCAAGGGGCGAATATGTCGGTGCATGATGCGGCGGCACTGAGCGAGATCATTCTGGACGGTGTCGAGAACGTCCCGGACGAACTCGAGGCGCGGCGACGCGCGGCCAACGCTCGGTCCGTCGCGATGACTGCGCGGGCGACGGCGCTGCTCAAGACGCCGACGTGGACGCGGCCGGCGTGGGCAGTGCGGGGTCTGATCCGGCTGGGGGCGCGGATTCCACGGGCGCCGGCCGGGCTGCTGCGATACATCGCCACTGCCTTTGCGGAGTGATGCAGTGGTGGATGCGGACGCGAACGGCGCAGCGTATGGATGAGCGGAGCTTCGCAGCGGCATCCGCAGCGCGGCGCCACTGCGCCCCACCTACTCGCAGGGTTCTCCGAAGACGGTGAGAAGGATGTTGAGGTCGAGGCTGTCCGTGTCGCCGTCGCCGTCGAGGTCGCCGGCGTCCGAGATCTGGAAAGCGGTGAGCAGGATGTTCAGGTCGGTCGAATCGACGTCGTTGTCACCATCAAGGTCGCCAAGACACTCTGGCGGCACATCAACGCAGACGAACGCGGTCGCCTCGATGCGGACGTTGTCGATCTGCCAGCCGCGGAAGTCGTTCTGGATGCCGTCCACTGTGTCGAAGTTCCACTTGAGGGTGATGTTCTGGCCGGCGAACGGCGTGAGGTTGACGGTGCGCGTGATCCAGTTGCTGTCGGGCGGCTCGTCGACGAGCGTCGAGTTCACAAACAGCTTGGGCAGGTCGTAGCTCGCAGCGGCCTCGGTCTGCAGGTTGGAGCAATAGGTCATGGTGATCGAGCCGCCGGGAACCAGCGCGGGCAGCGCGATCGGAGTGCTGATGAGGTCACCGAACTGGCGGGTCGGGAAGTTGTAATCGCAGGTGGAATCTTGGCCGAAGTAGCCCCACCTCGTACCGTCGCATACGGGCACAACGGGGCAGGCGGTCGTAATGTGCCAGAGGCCGGACTGCGTCCAGCCGGGCGGGAGGCCGGATTCAAAGTTCTGGGTGTAGATCACCTGGGTTTCAAAGCCGCCCACCATCGAGTCGTAGACGGTAGTGGGAGCACCCGGCGGAGCTGTCTTGGTGCCGCCATTGACCCCTTGAACGGAGACATAGAACTCCGGGGTGTCCTGGCAGTCCGGCGCGGGGAGATCGGCGCGCCAGAGGTCGCCTCCCAGCGGCACCAGGGGTTTCTCGATGTAGGCGCCGCCGTTGTAGCGGTAGTGAAGCTTCTGCGTGCCGGGCACGACGGTGTCGGAGCCGGGCAGAATGGTGACATTGAAGCTGACGGGGGCACCGGGCGACATGATGTCCGGCGCGCCGCTGGCGAAGATGACGAGGCCGGGCGGCTCGACGGTGAAGTCACCGGTGGCGACGAGAGCGAAGCCCTGAGTGGGGTTGCCGAGAATGGCGCCCTGATTGACCGCCGTGGCTTTCACGCGCAGCGTCCACGGGCCGGGTGACGGGTTGTTGATGTGGACCTGTTCGACGTTGTTGCGGAAGTCTGCGCTTCCTCCGGGGACGGAGACTCCTCCGGAGAAGACGTTGCCCTTGTAGGTGGTGTTGTCGGGCGCAACGACTTCGAGATCGAGGTCGTTGATATAGGCGATCGAGGCGCCGGAGGCAGCCGGCGGTTCAGCCCAGACAAGCGTGACCTTCAATCGCTCGGTACTGCCGACGATGTTGAGGTTGTGTTCCTGAATCGCGCCGGTGGTGAGGCCGTCGGCGTTGCGGACATCCTCCACGAAGAGTTTGCGGGTGTCGCCGAGGAAGAAGAGCGAGTCGCCGGCAAGGACACGCCCCCAGCCCTCCTGGTTGCTTGGATAGCCGGCGGGGCCGGTCATATCGACGGCGGAGTTGAGCAGCGTTGCCTTGATGAGCGCGCCGGACGGCGTAAAGGCGTCGCTGGGGTTCTCGATGCCGGTGGGGTACCAGCCCTCCATGAAGTACTGGCGGATCAATGCGCCGGTGCCGGTGACTGCGGGGCATGCCATGGAAGTGCCGGTGAGCGCGGTCACGCTGCATGCGGTGTTGACCTGGGAAGAGAGTGTGCTGCACCCCGGGGCGTAGATCTCGGGCTTGCGCCGGCCGTCCGAGGTCGGCCCCGCGCCGCCGGAACAGTGGCTGCCCTGATTGGGCGTGTCCTGGCTGGCGCCGACGGCGAGCAGGTTCTTGGCGTTCTCGGGGTTCTTGAGCGAGCTGAGGTTGGTTACCGCGAAGAGTACGAGGTCGTCTTCGTTGTTGAAGGAGAAGAGATCGATGCCGCGGCAGAGGCCGTCATAGGCGGTGGTGCCGTCGTTGCCCCAGCTGTTGGTGTGAAGGCGGGCGCCCTGCGAGTGGTGGAGTGTGAGAGCGGTGTTGACGGCGGACTCGGTGAAGGAGGGGATGGGGCCGTAGGCGATCTTGGCGAGGTAGGCGACGCCGCGCGTGTCGTTGTCCGCTCCGCCGTCACCGGCGACGGTGCCGGAGACGTGCGTGCCATGAGAAGAGTTTCCGTCTGCGGCGTTGTAGGCGACGATCTTTCGATGCAGCGGGCCGATGGGGTTCGATGAGTCGAGGAAGGAGCAATGGTCCTTGTCGAGGGAGCTGTCGAGAACACCGACGATCTGGCCCTGTCCCTTGATGTCCCGGTCGTACAGAGGAAAGTTACCGGCGATGTTGCTCTGGACGATCCAGCGATTGGTGCTGTTGCGCAGAGTGATTTCGGGGGCTTCCTCGATGAACTGCACGGCGTTGAGCGCGGCGAGGAGAGGGGCGTCTGCGGGACGAATGTGGACGAAAACGACGGTGTTGGCACCGATGGTGTCGCGCCCGAGAACCTTGCCGCCCGGGAGGGCGAGGATCGCATTTGCGGCGATCTCGATGTCGGGAATCGTGGCATCGGCGAAGAGCGTGACCATCGCGTGCGTGAGGCCCTGGGCCGCGATGACCTGGCGCTCCGGGGTCATGGGGACGCGGTTGCCGAGTTCGGGGTCGATCTTCCACGTGTTGTCGAAGGGCGCATGCCAGCGCACGAAGTCGAGCGCGGCAACCGCCGCGGGCTGAGCGCCGTCAAGCCGGGCGATGTAGGCGTTGATGGGCAGGTAATCGAGGACGAGGATCCCCGCATCGGACAGGGATCGAGCGCGTTCGGGAGTCATTGGGCCGTCGAGTTGAATGACGAACCGCCGATCCGCGGCGCCGGGGATCGAGGAGGCGAGGTCCGGGTTGGCCTGCACTGTAGGAACGACAGCGGCGCGCAGATGGATCGCGTGTGGATCGGGGGGAGCGGCGGGATCGACGGCGATCTGAGCGTTCGAGATGGACGCGGAGAGTCCGGCCGCGATGAGCAGGGCGAAAGCTTGATGACGAATGGAGCTTCGAGGGCAAAGTCCGGTCTGCACGACAGTGATCTCCGAGACGACTGATGACGCGGTCCGCCGCGTGGGTGGGGACCGACCCCACCCATTTCAGATTGCGTCGCATGGCTCGGCACCGAACGCAGGCTGGCGCTCGATGCTGGTGACCATGATTATTGATCCGACCTTTTTCCGGTCGGCTTCAGAGCAAGTCTAAAGGCCGGAACGACGCGTTCAGTGAGACTTTCGCCGATATCCAAGAAGTAGGTCCGCAATCCCGTTTTCAGTCGGCAGTTCGGTAGGCGGTCGTAGGCTGATCTTGACAGTGCCCTCAAGTACCGGTCTGATAGTGCCCCACCGCGTTGGGGGTGACCCCGAACGAGACCGAGACAGGACCCCTTGAGCAGAAGAGGCCCATCGGAGGACCCCCCCAATGCCCGACTCGGCTCCCCGCAGTTCAAGCCAGAAGCTGCTCCTGAGCACCCTCGTGCTTCTCTCCGGGGTTGCTCTGGCTCCCGCAGAAGCGCTAGCCCAGCGGCAGGAGCGGCGGATTGAGCGCGCCATCCGGACGGCGGAAGAAAACTACCGGCTGAAGGTGGACACCAACCTGTCCTTGGCCGAGCGTTCTGTGCTGGATGTGGGCGGGTTCGCTTCGTTCGTAGCGATGCACCTGACGGATGCGAATGAGAACTCGCGGCGTCTGCTGCAACCCGAAGTCTCGCTGTACGCCCGTGGCGTCATCGACGGGGCGCATTCGTTCTTCGTGCGATCGCGGTTCCAGTACCGGGATTACTCGGAGGGCGACTCGTTCGATGAGCGTGGCGACCGCTGGACGGAGCCGTTTGTTGACCGCTACTGGTACGAGTTTGACTACGCCCGCGCGGTGGCCGCGTACGAAGGCCGCGAAACGGACTGGAACTTCAACGTCCGGGCGGGCAGACAGTTCGTGGACTGGGGACAGGGCCTGACGCTGTCGGAGACGCTGTATTCGGTTCGGCCGACGGTTTCGATCGGGAGGTTCTCGCTGGAGGGGCTGGCGGGGGTTACACCGACGGACGATTCGGTCGTGGATTTTGACGCCTCACGAGATGGGTTCAACGCGGACACGGAGCGCGGGTTCTTCGGCGGTCTGGCGCGCTACAGGACGCGAACGGACCACGAGTTCTACGGATTCGTTCTGTGGCAGGATGATTACAACGGCGGCGACAAGCCGCGTGCCGCGCTGGACCTGGACGGAGACGGGGTTCGGGATTCCGTGGACTTCGAGTACGACTCCGGGTATGCGGGGCTGGGCGCGCAAGGCTCGTTCTCGCCCCAGTGGCTGTATGGGGCGGAGTTCGTGTACGAGTTCGGCGAGGGGCAGTCGGACCCGCTGCGGGGTACGCCCGCGGGCGCGCAGGTCGAAGAGGACATTTCCGCCTGGGCCGGCCGGGGGGTGCTGACCTATCTGTTGAAAGATGTTCGACGAACGCGAGTGCAGGCGGAGCTGCTGCTGGCGTCGGGAGATGATGACCGGTTCGTGACCACGGACACCGTCGGCGGCAATGAGCCGGGTACGGATGACAACGCGTTCAACGCGATGGGTTACGCGAATACAGGTCTGGCGTTTTCGCCGGCACTCTCGAACATCATCGTGACGCGGATCGGATTCTCGACGTTCCCGTTCATCGAGACCGAGTCGTTCCGGCAGCTGCAGTTCGGGTTCGACCTTCTGATCCACAACAAGATGGATGAGGATGCTCCGATCGAGGAGCCGACGTCGAACGATCGCTTCCTGGGCGTGGAGACGGACTTCTCAGTGAACTACCGCATCACGTCGGATCTGGCGCTGATCGCACGCTACGGCGCCTTCTTCCCTTCCGACACCATCGAGAGTTCGGAAGATACGCGCCACTTCGTGTATTTCGGGATCACGCTGTCTTTCTAGTTCGCCGCATGCGCCGCAAGATGGCGGAAATCGCGGAGTTGGAGTCATGGGCAGGAAGGTCGGCGCCGGTGATGAGCGCGAGAGGACCAAGGTCATGAAGAGTCTCAGGGCCATGGCGGCGTGGTGGGCAATGTGCGCGAGCGTGACGGCGGTCGCGAGCGGATGCGGCCGCAGCACGATCGGGGACCCGTTGGCGACGGAGTTCGATCCGGCGGATCCGGTCGCGAAGGCGAACTTCTGGCACGAACTGCCGGGACGCTCTGCAGTGAGCAACAACGAGGGAATCCACGGGGTGCTATCGCTGGTGGAGGACAACGCAGCACCCGTCACATACGAGGACCGGGTGCGGCACCTCAAGGAGCTGGGGTGGATTTCGGAGAAGTTCGATGAGCCGGCGGACATGGCCATGCGCCGGGGTACGCTGGCGGAGATCCTGGCGCACGCGCTGGAGATCAAGGGCGGGGTGATGATGCAACTGACGGACAAGCATCCGCGGTACGCGACGCGCGAGCTTGTCTACCTGGGCGTGATGGGTGACGGCACGGACAACCAGGTGATTTCGGGGCTGGATTACGTGGGCGTGATCTCCAAGGCGCAGGACTACTTGACGCTGAAGCAGATGGGCCGGGTGGACAAGGTCGATCGCGTGCGAGTCCCGCCGGTCGGAGCCGTGAAGCCGATGGAGGAACTCCCGAGCATCGAAGAGACTCCGGCGGTTCCGGGCGAAAGCGAGGAAGCGCCGGAGGTGCAGCCTCCGGTGCCGGAGCGGCCGGCGCAGGATGTTCCTCCTGCCTGATCGTGAATCGGGCATGACTCAAGGCCGGTTCATGGGATAATGATGCGCACGCCGCGCGGAGTGCGCGCCAGGCGGTGAGAACCGAGCGGCAGCGCGCATCATGCAGTTTTTGAAGCGACATCTCGGGCGAAAACAGCGGCGCAACCGGGCGGCGGTGATTGCGCGCGTGCAGTGGACGCTGGGCGCGCTGATCACGATCGCCGTCGCGCTGTTCTACTTCGCAGGAGTGATGGAAAGGGTGGAGTATCCCTTCCAGGACCTGCGTCATGCCCTGTTCCCGATCCGGGATCAGCCGGAAGACTTGTCGGATGAGATCGTCCTGATCGCGGTGGACGACAAGTCGATCGACGACGTGGGGTATCCGGTGGATCGAGCGCAGATGGCGGCGGTGATCGAGGAGTTGGCGGACGCCGGGGCGAGCGTGATCGCGCTGGACATCATGTTTGATCTCCCGGGGGAGGATCCGGAGGAAGCGGCGGCGGATGCAGCGCTGACACGCGCCTTTGCGCATGCGGGAAACGTCGTCGCCGCAGTGAGCTTTCCTTGGGCGTCCGCCGCGGACCTGAGCGTTCAGCAGATGGTCGACGAGGATCAGTCGCCCAAGGTGCCTTTCGAGCATGTGTTCTCCGTGGTGCTCGAGCAACCCGACGCGACGCTGGCGGAGGTGAAGCAGCGCCTTCCGGTCGCCACATATCCCAAGCGGCTGAGCGATGAGCTGCTCTACGACTGGGGCGACACGATCAAGGACCTGAGCATGAAGCTCGAAGTCTGCCGCACCATGATCGCGGTCCGAGAGAGGTCATCCGGGCCGGCGATTGCGGACGGCCGGCCCTGGCCCGCCTCGACGGCGCCCAACCCGCCGATACCGCCGCTGATGGCCGCGGCGGCGCGCCTCGGGTGCGTGACGTTCTCATCCTATTCGCTGGACGGCGACGTTCGCACCGTTCCGGTCTGGGTCAAGCACCGGGACCGGCTGTATCCGAACCTCGGTCTCGCGGCGGCGGCGCTGCACTTGAAGGTTGGAGTGGAGGCGATGCGCATCGAGGGGGATCAGACGGTGCTGGAGTTGCCCGGCGGCCGAGAGGTTCGACTTTGGATGACGCAGCGCCCCCTTCAACGGCACGGTCAGCGGTGCGCGCTGAACTACATCGCATGGCCGAAGTCAGCGAACAAGTTTCCGTACTTCAAACGGGATCCGGACAGCCTGTTTCCCAGGCAGAATCTCCGCGGGTGGCCGGAGCAGTTCGCGCCGATCGATGAGGAGTTCGTCAATGTGGCTTCGCGCGAGGATGGGGGCATGCCGGGCAGCGCAGCGGGAAGCCCGGAACTCGGCGAGCGACGAGGGAAGGACAGCGAAGCACGACCACGGCACATGGTGACGCTCGGGAGCGTGCTGAATCCGCTGATCTCGATGCGCAGGGTGCGGGAGAACCTGGCGGCCGTGGATCAGGCGATGCGGGACCTTCATTCGGGAGATCCGCCGCTGTTCCAGATCGGCGAAGAGCCGGAGTACGAGCGAACGGCATACGCGCAAAGGGCCGCACGGCTCGCTGTGTTGAAACCGGACGACGCGGAGTGGCAAGCGCTGTACCAGGAACAAAAGCGCGTGTGGGAGGCGGTCCTGGCAGAGATCGCGGCGTGGTGTCCGGACGGCATGGATCCGTCGCCGCCGGAACCGGGGGCGGATGCCGCGGCGATCGAGGAGTTCAACAGGATCAAGGCGACATGTACGATCGTGAGGAATCTGCCGCGGGCGATGAAGGCAGTTGATCAGGCGGCATCGGCGACAAGCGGAGATATCGTCAAGGCTCGGAAGGAGCTGGCGCGAACGGTCCGGGGCAAGATCTGCTTCATCGGGTGGACGGCGACGGGCGTCGACGCGGATTTCATCACGACAGCGGTGGACACGAAGACACCCGGTGTGCTGGTCCACATCGCGGTGGCGAACTCTGTGCTGACGGGGCACTCACTGCGGTTCCCGCCCAAGTGGCTGGACATGCTTGCGATCTTGGTGCTGGGGCTGATGGCGACGTGGGTCGGAGTTCGGTTTCAGGTGCTGCTGGGGCCTTTCGCCGTGCTGGGGCTGGTGCTGGCACTGATTCTATTCTCCGGCCTGTGGTTCTGGGTGCGCGAAGACATGATCATCGCGACGGGGTCGCCGTTCATGGCGGCGAGCTTCGCATGGATCGGTGTGATTCTGCACAGGCTGCTTGTCGAGGAGCGCGGGCGCAAAAGAACGGAAGCGAGGTTCCGTTCCTACGTGTCGCCGGACGTGGTGGACATCCTCGTCAACAATCCCGAGCTGAACACGATGGTGCCGCAGAAACGCGAGCTGACCATCATGTTCTCGGATATCGCCGGTTTCACGACGCTCTCGGAGAAGCTGGGAACCGAAGGTATCGGGCGGATCCTCGCCAAGTACCTGGGCGCCATGACGGAGATTCTGCAGAAGAACAAGGCGACGCTGGACAAGTATCTCGGCGATGGAATCATGGCCTTCTGGGGCGCCCCGATCGAAGATCCGGACCACGCAAGGCACGCGGCGATCGCAACCATTCAGATGCTGGACACGCTGGACCGGATGAATGCCGCGGGCGAGTTCGAGGGAGCCGGGGCGCTCCATGTCCGCATCGGGTTGGCGACGGGGGAGGTGAACGTAGGGGACTTCGGGAACCCGCCTCACAACTCCGCCTACACGGTCATCGGCGATACGGTGAACCTGGCGGCCAGGCTGGAGTCAGCGAACAAGCGGTTCGGGTCTCAGATCCTCATGACCCAGCGGGTGCGAGACCTGATGGGGTTCGATCTGGATGCCAGGCCGATCGGGCGGGTGGTAGTCAAAGGGAAGTCCGAGTTCGAGACGCTCTATGAGCTGATCGGCCCTCGACGCCCAAAGGGGGATCGGACCGGGGAATGGATTCTGCTTACGGAAAAGGCGGTGACGGCATATATCGGCGGGAATCTTGACCTCGCGGCCGAGCTTTTCGCTAAACTTGAGGCAGAGTTCGGGGAGAAGGAACTCGCCGAACTGTACCGTCAGTCGATCGCTCACCTCCGCCAAGAGTGGGGGGGTGGAGGTCCACCGCCGGACTTCCAAGGGACGATTGTCCTGACGGAAAAGTAGTTCACCCCATGTCCCCGCGCGGCGGGGCTGGGAGGCTCTGGAAAGGACTTTCGGAGGTTCTCCGTGCCGAACGACCCGCGCTTCCCGATTTTCATCACATCGTTCACGCTGGGGCTTGCGCCTTCCTTCTTGGCCGCCGGAGCTCAGGCGGTGGATGCGCAGGACCAGCCCGCGCCAGCGAACGCTCCGCAGCCAGGCGAACAACCCGAAGCTCCGCCGACTCCGATTGAGGAAGCGGCTGCGCCCGCAGCGGTCGAATCGTTCGGGGTGGTGGTGGCCGTGAGGGGCGACGTGGTTGTCCGAATGCCCGGGGAGGGCCAGTCATATCAGCCTGCGACGGTCGGGATGCGCCTGCCGCAAGGGGCGAACATTCGGACGAATCCGAAGTCCGCGATCCAGATCGTGGTTTCCGAGACACAACTGATCACGATCGATCGACTCGCGTCGATGACGCTGGCGCGTGCGATCGCGGACGGGAACACGAAGCGGACAACGCTGGACGTCGATTACGGGCGGCTGATGCTGAACGTGACGTCGACGACATTCGCGAATGACGTGGTGGTGGCCACGCCTGACGCGACGCTGGCCGTTCGCGGGACGGATGTGTTTGTTGATGTGACCGGCGGACAGCCCACGCGTTTCTACGGAGACGCGGAGAACGTGGGCACGTTCACGGTCAACTACGAGGACGGAACAGAATCGACGATCAATGACGATTCCGAGACCAACACGGAGGAAACTGATCCGGCGGAAGTAGAGGACGAGCAGTCGTACGTCGACACGGGCGACACGAAAGCGCGCGATAAGGACGAGCAGAAGGTCGTCGAGCGATCCACGGCGCGAGGCGATGCTTCCGCGACGGCTGCGGTGCAGAATGCCAACCAGTCGCCGCCGGCGCCGATCATCGATCCTGAGGATCCGGAGATTCCCGGCAATCCACCGCCGCCACCTCCGCCTCCGCCGCCACCTCCGCCGCCGCCTCCGCCGCCGCCTCCTCCACCGCCACCGCCGGATCCGCCTCCGCCGCCCCCACCGGATCCGCCACCGCCCCCGCCACCACCACCGCCGCCGCCGCCGCCGCCACCTCCGCCGCCTCCTCCGCCGGCTGCGGAAGCGCCGAACATCGAGTTCTTCATGTACGACTCTTTCGATGAGGCCGTGGAGCTGGCCTCGTTGACATCCGCGCTGACGTCGCTGCCGTTTGAGTCGGTCCTGACGGATGCCCCTCACGCCGGGTTGGCGGTGGGGCCTGGAATGGGCAAACTTCAGTTGTTCCTGCTGGACAGCGGCGAGAACAACATCGACGGCGTATACGGCAATTCGCTGGATCGCAACGTGCTGTACTTCGCCTCATTCTTCGAGGTTGGCGCGGCGCCTGAAGGGGATAATTTCGTCGAAGTCGCGAACTTCGACCTGTCCATCTTCGGCGGGGACGACGGGTTCGCTGGGCCGGTCCTTACGGGCCTGGCTGTGCTTGAGAACTCTACGTTCGATCTTTACGCGGTGCAGCACTTCTTTGATGGCACCGCCGCGGGAACTCCGGACATTCCCGCGGGCATCATGGGCTTGGACATCGAAAACGAGCAAGTGTATGACATCGCCAAATTCCCCGGAGTGAGGTTGGAGGCCCTGGGGTCGTCGCGCGAGCGCGGATCGCTGTTTGCGGTTGGTTTGTTCGAGCCGGATACTCCGAACCCGAGCAACCAGTATGAGAATCTCGCGGTCTTCGAGATTGATCCTCGCGTTGAGGGGCAGGTATTCAGCCTTGAGAGCGGGACGATCTTCGAGTTCAGCCCGTACATTCTCAACACGTGGTGGGGCGCCGCGGGGAACTTCAACACCCAGACAGGGACGTATCAGGGCACGGGCTTCAGCGCTGCGACATTCGACCAGGTCGCGCAGATCGGCGGCGCGGCGATCACGCTGGACAGTGAAAGCGGAAGAAAACCGCTGCTGATCGGGGCGTTCGCCGATGTGGATTCCGCCGGAGTCCCAAGCAACGGGTTCTTCCTAGGATTCAACCCGAGCGCGGCAGGCACCCCGACCGATCCCTATCTGATGTCGCTTCACTCGGCGGGGTCGAACATGCCTTCGGCGCTGGCCTCAGCGCAGGAGGCCGCGGGGACACTGGCGCCTGTTGCCGAGGTGACCGATCCCGGTCCGTCCGGAGTGGATTTCGACACGATCGATTTCTACTTCGCTCACCTTTCGTATTCCGATGAAGCTCTGGGCAACGGAATGCTGGAGCAGATCTTCACGAAGCATTTCATAGAGACGGCGCAGGATCCGGTCTTCTGCGCGGTAGACCCGCTGATTACCTCGATCGAGACGACGCTGAGCAACAACGCAAACAAGACGTTCGGCATCGGGCGGACCGCGTACGATCTGCGCAATGCGCTGGCGCCCGAGCATCCGTGCGGGCCGGCGCTGGATTGAGGTTCGCCGTCCAACGAAGCAGGATCAGACTCCAACCGCCCCGGGTTCCGGGGCGGTTTTTTTTCGCCGCGCCGGGACGTGATCGCAGATATGAACCGGCGGACGGCGAGTGCAGGTCGAGCGATCCTAAACGATGGTGCCGATGCTGCGCTGAAAGGTAATGCCGCGAGAGGGAGGAAAGCGACGAAGACCTTCGGCGCGGAGTGCGGGCGCGAAGTGCTCGATGTAACGGTCGAACAGTTCGCGGGTCGAGAAGATGTAGCGGACTTCGACGCGCGGAGGCTCGTCGGGATCGGTCGTCTCAAGGCGGACGATCATGGCGGAGTGCGCGCCGCCCGCAATGACGGCGTCGATGTGGCCGTCTTCAAGCCAGGCGATGTACTCATCGGCGGTTGCGCGGTCGGGGAACATGGCGGTCACGGTATAGGCGATGCGGCTCACGGCATCGCATCCTATCGCCTGTGTGTGGACGGATCCGGCGGTCGTTACAGTCGCAGCGCGAAGGCGAGTATGCTTGGGCCGGGGCACATGGGAGTCGGAGCATGAGCTGGTGGGTCGCCGATCTGCTGAAGGACGATCCGGTGATGCTGGTGAGCTGGGTCGTCTGGGTGATCGGATCGATCGTGCTGCACGAACTGGCCCACGGATGGGCTGCGATCAGCCGGGGGGACCGCACGCCGATCGAGACGGGGCACATGACGTGGAATCCGCTCGTACACATGGGCGGCATGAGCCTCCTGATGTTCGCGCTGATCGGGATTGCGTGGGGGATGATGCCGGTCAGCGCGTGGCGGATGCGCGGGAAACATGCCGAAGCTCTGGTGGCGGCCGCTGGACCGGGAATGAATCTGCTGCTGTGCCTGGGTTCGATCGTGCTGGCCGCTGTGTGGGGCGAGTACGGGGCGTTCGCCGGGGCGAACATGCACAGGAACCTCGAAACGTTCCTGATGGCCGGGGCGTTTCTGAATCTGGTGCTGATGATGTTCAACCTGCTGCCCGTTCCGCCGCTGGACGGCGCGCGCGTTCTGGCAAGTTTTGCACCGGGCTACCGCGCGATGATCGAGCGGCCGCAGGCGCAGACGGCGTCGATCATCGCGTTTGTTCTGGTATTCATGCTGAGCGGTCGGGTGCTGATTCCGGTGGCGGCCACGGCGGTGGGAACGGCGGTCGGGGGGCTTCGGGGGCTGCTGCCGGGTTGAAACAGGGGGCGGGACTGCCTTGGTAAGGGCGAAATCGTGCTTCGGCGGGCGCGGTTTGCATCCCACCGAACAGAGTATTACAATGAACGGTCCTTCCCGACGGTTGCCGGTGGGCGGCCGGAAGGGCGGATCGCGGTTTCTTTCGACTCGGCCGCGGACGGCATCGCGGCGGCATTCACCAGCGCAGAGCTGGCGGGAGTTTTCTTCGATGGTTCGACTTCGGCTGAAGCGGATGGGACGCAGGCATCGTCCGTTCTTTCGACTGCACGCGGTGGAGAAGCGCACGCCCCGCGACGGGCGGATCATCGAGCAGTTGGGTTGGTACGATCCGATCGCGAGGGATCCGGAGAAGCAGTTGCATCTCGACGATGAGCGGATCAAGCACTGGCTGAACAAGGGCGCACAACCCTCGGACACGGTGAAGGACATCCTCGCGAAAAGAAACCTGATCGATGCGGAAGCTTGGAAGGCGACTCGGGCGAAGCGCGTGGCGGGGAAGATCGCCGCCGCTGCGAAGGCCGGAGCTGCGGCGCCGGAGGCGGGCGCCGAGGGCGGAAGCGCGGGCTGAGAGTGCAGCATGACAGCGCCGCTGAGGATCGACATCCTCACCCTGTTCCCCGAGGTGATCGAACCGGTTCTGTCGGCGAGCATCACGGGTCGGGCACGAGCGGCGGGGCTGGTTGAGTGGTTTGTCACGGATATCAGGAGGTACGCGGACAACAAGCATCACAAGGTGGATGACCGCCCGTTCGGGGGCGGACCCGGCATGGTGATGATGTGTCAGCCGCTGTGGGATGCGGTGCTGGATGTCGAAAGCCGGGATCCGCGTCCCGCGCAGCGCATCCTGATGACTCCGCAGGGTCGGCGCCTGACGCAGGAGCTTGTCGAAGTGCTCGCTCGGCGGCAGAGACTGCTGCTGATCGCAGGGCATTACGAGGGGATCGACGAGCGGGTGATCGAGAAGCTCGCCCCGATGGAGGTCAGCATCGGCGACTTCGTGGTGTCGGGCGGCGAGTTGCCCGCGATGGTGTTGACGGACGCCGTGGTGCGGTTGCTGCCGGGAGCGCTGGGAGATGAAGCAAGCGCGGCGGAGGACAGCTTCTCGCCGCTGGGGAAGTCGGGAGAAAGGCTGCTGGATTGTCCGCACTACACCCGTCCCCGTGTCTGGCAGGGGCTGGAAGTGCCGGAAGTGCTGGTGAGCGGAGATCATGAGAAAGTCGCCGCGTGGCGACTGGAAAAGCGCATTGAACGAACGCGGGCCCGTCGGCCCGACCTGGAACGATAGAGGCGAAGCGGGGTGCACGATGTCGAGGCAGCAGGTAATCGAGGAACTGACGCGCGAGCAGATCAAGCAGGATGTGCCGCGGATGGATATCGGAGACACGATCAGCGTCCATTGCCGGATCGTGGAAGGCGACAAGGAGCGCATCCAGGTGTTCCAGGGGGTGCTGATCGCTCGCAAGGGGCGGGGTGTGAACGAGCGGATTACCGTGCGGCGCATCGTGGACGATGAAGGAGTTGAGCGGTTGTTCCCGCTGAACTCGCCGCGTATCGCGGGGTACGAGGTCGTGCGACGGGCGGACTCGCGTCGGGCGAAGTTGTATTACCTGCGCGACCGTGCGGGGCGCGCCCGTCGCCTCAGGGATCGCCGTCGCGGCCTGAAGAACGTGGCGGGCGAGAATACTGCAGGGGAATGACGACATGCACGCTGCGACGGGCGCGATGGCGTCCGGAGGGCGTGCGTGGAGGCTTGTGCATGCCAGGCTTGCCGAGAAGGCGGCGTGCGTTCCATTCGACGTGTGCGGCGTGGCTGATGCTCCTGCCGCTTTCGCCGACATCAGGACAGGAGTCCGCGGCTCCCAAGGCGGATACAGAGGCGATGCGCGGGGTGTTTCCGCACGTTCGCCTTGATGCGAAGGCTGGAGTCGTGGAGGTCGCGGCCAGAGTTTCACCCCTGCTGCACGCCAAGGATGAGCCTCTGTTCTTCCTGGAGGCGGTGGCGTGCACGCCGGATTCCAAAGAGCACGAGTCGCTGGTCGTTACCGAAGCCAAGCCGTCTCACGTGCATGCGGCTTTGCTGCTGCTCGGGCTTGAGCCGGGCAAACCGGCGACGTGGCGTGAGGAAGCCGGCAGGACCAAGGCGGAGCCGGCTACGGGGCCGGAGATTACCGTCGAGATGGTTTACCGAGGTCCTGAAGGCGCCGAAGTCGTCGTGCATCCCGGGGATTGGATTGTGCACGCGAAGACAGGCGAGCGCTTCCCCGACACGGACCAGTTCGGGTGGGTGTTCGCCGGGTCGGAGATCCGAACACGTCGCTCTGCCGAGGGCGAAGTGCGCGAGGTCTATCGGGCGGACATCGAGGGCACGCTGATCGGGCTGGCTTCCTTCGGAACGGAAACGATCGCTCTGGCCACGGCCATCAGCCCGGAGTCGTCGGTCGAAGAACCGGTGTGGATCGCGGATCTGAAGTCCGTGCCGGCGAATGACACACCGGTGACGATCAGGCTGCGAACGACGAAGGCGCGCCAGAACGAGAACGCCGCAGATGCCACAGAGGGGCAAAGCGTGCAAGGGCAGCGGTAAGCACCGAACATCGCCGCGTCAGCGATGTTCGTTGATCCAGGCGCGAATCTGCTCGATGGAGAGGTTCTGGCTGCCGGGCACGTAGCGCAGCTCGGAGCGGGATTCGTTGTACGCGGCCCCGATGCGGACCTTCGTGTCGAGAAACTCGCCGTTTCGCCACAGGTGAACGGAAAGCTCGGTGCCGGGCGGGCGCAGGCTGACGAGCGATCGAAGCACCTCCTGATCGGGAGTGGGCACGCCGTCAATGGAAATGATGATGTCGCCGGCCTGAATGCCGGCTTCGGCGGCGGGTTCGCCGGGGCGCGTTCCGCCGACGAGGGTGCCGGCGCCTTCGAAGCCGAGTTCGCGGGCGACCTCGGGATCGAAGTTCCGGGGCGGCAGGCGGATGCCGAGATAGCCGCGGATGACGACCTGTCTTTCGATGAGCTGAGCGACGACGACTTCGATGGTTTCGAGCGGTATGGCGAAGGCGATGCCGGCAGACTGGCCCTGGACGGGCGTCGGCCCCTGCGGGGGGAGGTTGTTGGCGATGGCTGCAACCATACCGATGACCCTTCCCTTGGAATCGACGAGCGGACCGCCGGAGTTCCCGGGATTGATGGCGGCATCGGTCTGAATGAAGTTCGTATAGCCGGCAATAAGGCCGATGAAGGTCGAGGCTTCACTGCGGCCAAGCCCGGTGACGATCCCTTCGCTCATGGAGTGCCTGATGCCGAAGGGAGAGCCGAAGGCGAAGGCGCGTTCGCCGACGCGAACGGGGCGGTTGCTGGCGCGGCGAAGGGGAAAAAGTCCGGAATCGATGTCGATCTTGAGGACCGCGATATCGGTGTTCTCATCGACGCCGATGACCTCCGCACGGCGTACGCGCCCGTCGAAGAGCTGCACCGAAACGCGCTCGGCCTCCGCGACGACATGCGCGTTGGTCACGATGTGGCCCTGCTGGTCGTACACCCAGCCGGCGCCGGACGCGGGGATCAGGGGAAGGCGCTGAGAGTCGCGGTCTTCCTCGGAAGGCTCATCTTCCAAGCTGAAGCGGGTGCGGGTTTCGACGTGCACGACTCCGGGAAGCGTGGCATCGGCGATGGCAGAAGTGCACTCGTTGATCTGGTCGAGAATCGTGTTCTGATCCAGACTTGCCTGCGCGGCGTTGACCATGGCGCCGATGCGCGCGGTGTGATACTCGCGCACGGCGGCCGGCCCGGCAAAGAGCGCGATGGCCACGGCAAAAAGAACGAGGAACGCCGGCCCGTAGGAAACGAAACGTCTCATGATCGGCTCCGCGGTTCAGGCTCCTGCGTTGTGTGCGGGACGGTCTGCATGTGATACCGGTGATCGGTCGCGGCGCGGCCGGCGACCCGGGCGATCCACTGCTCCGCGGCCTGCTGAATCTGCGGGCCGAGATGAACAACGGGGTTGGCGAATCCTGGCTGCCAGTGGGTCAAGCCGAGCAGGTCCTGAAGCACGAGGACCTGCCCATGACAGGCGGGGCCGGCGCCGATACCGATGAGAGGGACGGATGTACGCGCCATGATCTCTTCGGCGACCTGGGGCGGCACGGCTTCGACAAGGAGCATCACGCAGCCGGCCTGCTCGAGCGCGACGGCATCGGCGACGATCCGGGCCGCTGCCTCGGGCGTTCGCCCGGCTGCGGTGTAGCCGCCGGAGAGCCGCGAAAGCTGGGGGCGCGTTCCCACGTGGCCGCAGACGGGGATACCCGTGCGGGTCATGCGTTCGACGAGGGGAGCGAACGACTCATCAGCTTCGATCTTGACGATGTCGGCGAGGCCCTCGGTGAGGTAGCGTCCGGCGTTGCGGAGTGCGTCGTCTGGGGAGGCCTGGTAGCTCATGAAGGGCATGTCGCCCATGACGGGAGTGGCCGGGGCGCCGCGCTTCACGCCGGCAGTCAGCGCGAGCGAGAGCTCGAGGGGCATGTGAAGGGTGTTGGGAAAACCGAGAATGACCTCGGCGGCCGTATCGCCGACGAGAAGCAGATGTATCCCGGCGCGCTCGAGCCAGCGAGCGGTGGTTGCGTCATAGCAGGTGAGACAGGCAAAGGGCTGGCCGGACCTCGCCATCTGAGCGAGCGACCGAAGATTGAGCCGGGCGGGTGCGCCTGGGGGTGTCTGCGCGGAGGCCGGATTCACGCGGGAAGTATACGAGCGCCGCGAGAGGGGAAGTCGGGCAGAGCCGCAGCCGCCGTTGTGCATCCGCGAGTTCACGACTTCTCGGTCCTGACGGAGCGGCAATCGCTTCCGCGGGGGAGGCTGCCTGGAGGTACTGAGGGGGGAGATTCGAAGAAGTCAGGCAGAAATGAAGGAGTTGGGGTGTGGGGAATCGCCATTCGTACGGTATGATCGGAGCGGCATACGACTTGACGCTCCGCACGGACGACGAGCCATCCATGACGAAAGTCGCGATCCAGCCTCCAGCTCCGCGGGACATCGACGAAGCGGCGCTGCAGGCGCAGCTTCAGACGCTCGTCGGGGTGTGCGCGCGGCTGGGCCAGGTGAAGCCCGTCGAGGAGGTGCTGGACGAGCTGCTGGCGGAGACAAGACGCCTTGTGCCCGCGGAAGCCGGCACGGTGTATCTGATCGAGGGCGGGTCGCTGCGCTTCGTGTGTTGTCAGAATGATGCGCGGCCCGACCTGTGCGTAGCGCCGCAGGTCCAGACCGGTGCGAGTGCGATGGCGCCCGCGAGCCTGAAAGGTGCTCGCGTGCCGCTGGATGAGCGATCTCTCTCGGGGTTCTCGGCGAAGCGTGCGCTGCCGCTGCGGATCGACGATGCATATGCCCTCGGGGAAGGCGGCACGTATCGATTCGACCCGAGCTACGACCGCGCGACGGGGTACCGCACGCGCTCGGTGCTGGTGATTCCGCTGTTGGTGGAGGGGGCGCCGCCGATCGGCGTTCTGCAGGTGATCAATCGGCGCAGGGACGACGGCACGGTGACGGTGTTCTCACCGTCCGATGAGCAACTGGCAATGGCCGTGGCGTCCATGGCGTCGATCCTCGTGCGGAACACCCAACTGCAGGCGCAGGTCCAGCGGCTGCACCTGGACATGATTTTCCGACTGGCCCAGGCAGCGGAGTTCCGCGACAACGAAACGGGCGCACACATTCAGCGTGTGTCGATGTACGGAGAGACCGTGGCGCGGACGATGGGCATGCCCTCGCAATGGTGCCAGAACCTGCTGTTCGCGGCACCGATGCACGACGTGGGCAAGCTCGGGGTGCCGGATGCGATTCTCAAGAAGGAGGGTCCGCTCACGGATGGAGAGCGCGACCTGATGAAGACCCACACGGTCATCGGCGGGCAGATCCTCGGCGGGTCCGACAACGAGCTGCTGCGCATGGCGGAGCAGGTGGCGCTGACGCATCACGAGCGGTGGGACGGAAAGGGGTATCCGCGGGGCATCCGGGGAGAGGAGATTCCCCTGGCAGGGCGGATTACCGCGGTGACGGATGTGTTCGACGCCCTGACATCGGCGCGGTGCTACAAGCCGGCCTTTTCCCTCGACAAGTCTCTGAAAATCATCGCGGAGGGAAGGGGAAGCCACTTTGATCCGGCGGTGGTGGATGCGTTCCTTCGGTCGCGGGACACGATCGAGAGTATCTATCACGCGTATCGCGACACACTGGCCGGCGCGGAGTGAGCGGACCGGGGAGCCTGACGCGGCGGGGGAAAAACGGATCCGGGAGCGCGGACGGCACGCCCGCGCCGACTATGATTGCGGCCCCTCCGGATTCGCCGCATGCAGACGCCGACCCATCCGTTGCCGAGCACGACACCGAAGCGGGCGGGCGCGCGCGGACCGGTTCGGCTGTTTCTGGACCTGTTCTCGAGCGTGCGGCTGGGGATCACACTGCTGGTGATCCTCTTCGTGTATTCCACGATCGGTTCCGCGGGCATCGTGCTCCCGACGCGGGGCGAGCCGAGCTTCCGGCTGCTGGGCATTCCGCTTCGCCACGAAATGCTCCGGCAATGGCGGCCGTTCGAGCTTTCGGAGTTCGAATGGTTCCACACGCCGGTGTTCAACGGATTGATAGCCGCGATCTGCCTGAATCTGATCATCACGACGCTGCGGCGGATACCGCTGACGGTGCTCAGCGTGGGCGTGTGGATGATTCACTGGGGGATCGTGATCCTTGCGATCGGCAGCGTGATCTACTTTTCGACGAAGGTGGAGGGCGACACGCCGGTTTTCCGGCGGCAGGTCGTCATCGAAGCGCCGGGGGCGGTCGGGGGACGGGTGAGCTTGCCGGCGATCCCGGGAGCAGGCGGCGAAGTGGAGACGAGTTCGGGGCGGTACCGGTTCCGGGTCGTGCAGGTCGAGCCGAAGTGGCCGCTGCTCTCGGAAGGCACGGAAGGTGCCTCGGTGTATTCGGTGTCGGTGATGGTGACCGCGCCGGACGGGCGGGAGTTCGTGCGTCAACTGCTGGACGGCCACCCCGACTTGACGGAAGACCTGCTGCCGGGGCGGGATGGAGGTCGAGTCAAGAAGCTGCCGGAGTTCGAGGGTAGGGCGCTGGTGGATGAGCAACTGCGGTTGGCGCTGGCGTACGAGCCGCAGTCGTACTTCTGGCTGCGCGATACGTCTGCTCTTTATGTCCGGGAGGCAGGGGCGCGGCAGTGGGCGCAGCGGCCGATCCGGGGCTTGCCGCGGTACAACGACTATCTCTCGTCCCGCGACGATGCTTCGGCCGTGGGGTCGCGTGCGGTACCGGTTGATCCGATACACATCGATGTTCCGCCGGTGCAGGAGGGGGATCCGATCGCCGATGCCGATGTTCGCATCACGGGGTTCCTGCGCTTTGCCCGGGAGCAAGCGGTGCTCGTGCCGGGCGGGGAGCTGCTCAATCCGGTGATCGACCTGCGGTTCAGCACGCCCGGAGGGACGACGCAGGACGTGCGACTGCTGGCATTCGATCCGCGGCAGCGGACGGCGGCAGACGGGGCGATTGAGTTCCAATGGGTAGACGACCCTGCGAAGCTGGCGGCACTCGAAGCGGGAAGCACGCGGCGCGTGCGGTTCGTGATCCCCGCGGCGAACGACGGTGCCGGAGCGGAAGCCGAAGTGGAGATCACGCCGGAAGAGGCGGTGCGCGAAGACAATCCATTTCGCGAGATTCCGTCGGCGAAGGGCTATTCCTTCCGCGTCACCGGCGAAGCGCATGATTTGGCGCTGCCGAGCGGAGGGACGGTGTCGCTGCTCTTCCTGGAGATTCGGACGCCGGAGAAAACGATCGTGCGCTGGGTGGCGGACGATCCCGGCGCGACGCGCGATCTGGTGACAGATGGTGCAGAGGAAGCGGGAGACCCGGCGCACCAGGGGATGACGGCGCCGGATCCGGAAGTGCAGACGACGTACACTCCGCCTTCAGCGCCGGTGCTGATCGTCGCGGGTCCGGGCGAAATCGGCGTGCAGGCATTGATCGCCCAGCGGGAAGGGGGCACACGCATCGAGCGTCTGCGGCAGCATCAGCCGGTGGCGATCACCGAAGGGCTGATGATGAGCATGACGGATTTCATGGAGCGGGCGCGCGTGGAGACGCGGCCGGTGATCGTGCCTCCGGAAAGCCGCGACAAGGATTCCGATGCGGAACGATTCTTTGCGATGGCCCAGGTGGAGATCGAGTTTCCGAGGGGAAGCGGCCGCGTGCAGCGGGCATGGCTGCCGTTCAGCAAGTATTCGTTCGATGACCCCTTGCTTGCCGCGGGTGAGCTTGGCAGATACGAGCCGGTGGTGTTTCCGCTGGGTGACGGGCGCGAGATCGAAGTGCTCTTCTCGCGTGAAAGAAGACTGCTTCCGGCGCCGGTGGTGCTGGACGAGTTCATACTTTCGGAGCATGTGGGCGGTTTCGAGCCGGGTCGGGCGCTCACGGTGCGCGATTGGACGAGCGTGCTGAGGTTTGCTGTGGCGCGGGATGCGGAGTCGGATCGCACGACGTGGAGCGAGCCGAAGATCGTGAGCACGAACAGCCCGGCCGAGTTCGGCGGGCTTTGGTATTTCCAGGCTTTCTGGGATCCTCCGGCACCGCAATCGGGAGCCGGAAGGGCTTCGGACGCCGGTTTGAACTACACGGGGCTGGGGGTGGGAAACCGCAACGGCGTGCTGATTCAGCTCGCGGGATGCTGCATCTCGGTGGCGGGGATGATCTACGCTTTCTATGTGAAGCCGATTATCCGGCGGAGGCGAATCGAAAAGGTGCACGCCGGGGTTGAGTCGGCGCACGCCCGCGCAGCGGCGGCGCAAATCGAAGTCGAAGAAGCCCGTGCTGCGCACGCCGGAGCAGGAGTGGAAAAGGTCTGATCGCATGAGCAGGACGCGAACCACAACTTTTCTCGCGGCGGGCACGGTGCTCGGACTGTTGATCGCGGCTCTGGCGGTGCTTGCAGGGCAGAAATCGGCGCGTCCGGACGATCCCTTCGCCGCGGCCGTGGATCTCGGTCCGCTGGATCGTGCGGCGGTGCATTCCGAGGGGCGGTTCAAGTCGTTCGACTCGTTCGCGAACGAGATGGTTGGGTACATCTCGGGGCCGAGGAAGATCGACGGGCTGCCGCGGGACATGCAGTATCTGGACATGCTTTTCCGGCCGGAGCGATACACGCACCGGGACGTGATCTACTTCAAGAACAAGCCGATGCGTGCGCGGCTGAAAGAGGTCCTCGAGGATCGCCTTGCGGAGCTGGCGGAGGATGAGCGGTTCTTCGAGGCGGGAGTTCCGGAATCGGCGGAGGAGCGCAAGGAGATTCTGCGGGAACGCCTCGAAGCGTTCGAGAAAACCGGTCTCATCGCGGAAGCCTTTCTCATGGATGAGGCGGCGCAGGCACAGTTGGCGCTGTGGCAGCGGGACATCATCAGGACGTCCAAGTTCGCGAATGCCGTGCGGTCGGCGATGGTGCTCAAGTCGCCGGAAGTGCTCTCGGGACAACTGCGGATCGTGCCGGCGCCGAAAGGCGACGAGACCGCGGGATGGCTCTCGATGGACGACCTGTACGCCGGCTCTGCGATGAGTTCGGACGCTGACGCGATGGACCCCGTGCTTCGCGCGGAGCTGAGGGGCGCATGGGAGAAGCTGGCGGCAGCTTGGCGAGAAGGTGATGCGGAAGCGGCCAGTGCGGCAGTTGCAGAGCTGGCGGAGCGGTTGCCGCGCGTCAACCCCGCGGTGTACCCGTCGCAAACGCGGTTGCAGTGGGAGAGCGTGTATTTCAAGCACTCGAACCTGACGTGGATCTGGGTGATCTACCTGGCATCGGTGACACTCTTGCTGATGGCGGTGGCGTATCGGTGGGAAGGGGCGCGGTGGTTGGGCATCGGAGCGTTCGGAGTCGCGTTCGCGCTGCACACGATCGCGCTTGGCCTGCGCTGGTACGTGTCGGGAAGGTGGCCGAACTCGAACATGTTCGAGGCGGTCACCACGTCGGTGTGGCTTGGGACATCGCTCGCGATCGTGATCGAAGTGCTCGCGCGGCGGACGCCGATGCGAAATCTCTTCATGCTCGGGGGCGCGGTGGCATCAATGGCGGCAATGATGTCGGCACGCTATATCCCGCAGTTGGACCCGAACATCCGCAACATGATGCCGGTTCTCTCGGACCTCTGGCTGTACATCCACACGAACGTGATCATCACGTCGTATGCGCTGATCGCTATGGCGGCGGTGACGGCGCTGCTGTACCTGGGTGTGCGGGCCTTCGGGGGACCGCCGGACTACGCGCGCGCCGGCGGGACGGGGATGCTGCTGGAGTCGGGCACGGGTTCGGATGCCCCGAATCGCGGGATGATGCGCGGAGGCACCGCGGCACAGGTGCTGGACGGTGCGACGATGGTGCTGATGGAACTCTCGTTCGTACTGCTGTGGGCCGGGATCGTGATGGGCGCGATCTGGGCGGATCATTCGTGGGGAAGGCCGTGGGGATGGGATCCGAAGGAAGTGTTCGCGTTGAACACATTCCTCGTGTTCCTGGTGCTGGTGCACGTGCGGCTGAAGGCGCGGGACAAGGGCCTTTGGACCGCTGTACTGGCGGTCATTGGTTGCGGCGTGATGCTGTTCAACTGGATCGTGATCAACTTCGTGATCTCGGGGTTGCACAGCTACGCGTGATGCGGCGGCGATTCACGGTCAACTGAGCATCAGCAGGCGAAGCCTGCCGTTCTCTATGATCATGTCCATTTTGCTGAATTTCAGCTCGAGCTGCGCCTTGTCGAGTGTTTCGAGTCGGTACACGTTGCGGCCGATGGGTCTGAAAACCGCTCCCGGCGTGCGTTCGCCGGCGGGTACCGCCTCAAGAAACTTCTGTACGTGACGCTGGTTCCGCAGGAGGAACGCGACGGCGTCGCGGGGATCGCGCCCGCGATCGATATACGCCTGTTTGAGGCGATCGCTGAGCAGTTGCTCGAAGAGCAGATCGGTTTCGCCGTCCCGCAGGGTATCGCGGAGATGCACGACGAGCTGATAGGGGGCGCGGGAGACGAGGATGACGGAGCCGTCGGCGGCCCTCCGGCGGAAGGGGCGTCCCTCGATCTCGGCGGCGGCCGCGGTTGCTTCATCCATGGGAAGTAGCGACTCGAAGTCGCGCGCCGGGCGTGCTTGGCGCTGTCCCTCGACCTCGTATCCGCCCTGGGCTCCCGGCAGATTCTGGAACCCGCCGCGGACTCCCACGACACGCTCCTGGACGCATCCTGCGCAGCATGCACAGAAGAGGACGGCGAAGCAAAGGTGATGCACTGGCGAACGCGGCTGGTTCATGAGTTGTTGGCGGTGACGGGTAGCAGGTCCGGTTCGGCGCGGCCCCGGCGCCAGACATCATGGACGGCCAGACGCGGGTCCGGTTCCGGGAAGTCGGAGCGGAAGTGGCAGCCTCGCGACTCGGTGCGCCATGCCGAGGAGCGGGCCACGAGCGCGGCGATGACCAGCATGTTCTGCGTTTCCCAGCCTGCGGGATCGTCGAAGATCTTGTCAAGGGTATAGCGTGCCCAGAAGTCGAACATTTCGGCGGCATCGTCGAGTCGTGCGCCTGTTCGTTCGATCCCCACGTTGCGCCACATGGCAGAACGCAGCGAAGAACGGACATCTGCGAGGTCGATCTCGGCGTGGTCGGAGAGCGGAATGTCGGAGATCACGCGGGCCGGGCCGGAACGAAGCGCGACACCCCAGGCATTCCGCGGGGCGGAGTCTCCGGGCGCGGTCTTCATTTCCTCGCACACTCGCCCGCAGTCGTAACCGAGCACCAGGGCTTCGAGCAGCGAGTTGCTCGCAAGGCGATTGGCGCCGTGGAGGCCGGTGGAGGCGGCTTCGCCGACGGCATAGAGGGCCGGGACACTGGTCCTTCCCAGAAGATCGGTCCTGATGCCGCCGACGAAGTAATGGGCGGCGGGATTGACGGGTATCAGATCGCGCGCGGGGTCGAGATCGAACTGGGCAAGCGTGGCGGCTATGGCCGGAAATCGCGCGGCAAAGCCGACGAGATGGCGGCAATCGAGCCATACGTGCGGCGCCCCGGAACGCGCAAGCTGGCGATGAATGGCGCGGCTCACGATGTCGCGCGGCGCAAGCTCGGCGCGCCCGCCGGCGGCGGGATCCTCCAGAAGGAATCGTCGACCCGCATCATCGACGATGAAGGCGCCCTCGCCGCGCACGGCCTCGGAGATGAGCTTGCGCGGCGCACCGGCCACGTAGAGCGCCGTGGGATGGAACTGCATGAAGGCGAGGTCGGCAAGGGCGGCACCAGCGCGATACGCCATGGCGAGGCCGTCACCGGTGGCGATGGGAGGATTGGACGTTTCACGCCAGACAACTCCCGCGCCGCCGGTGGCGAGGATGGTGGCACGCGCCCAGATGATCTGCAGACCGTAGCGCTGATGCCAGGTGATGGCACCCATGCAGGGAGCGCCCTCGGCTGAAGTCGGGGTGATCAGGTCGATGGCAAAGCAGCTTTCGAAGAGCCGCAACCCGGTCGTGGCGCGACACTTCTCGAGCAGACATCGCTCGAGTTCGGCGCCGGTTGCGTCGCCGAATGCGTGAACGATACGGCGCGCCGAGTGGCCGCCCTCGCGTCCCAAGGCGAGCCGAGACCGGCCCGGCACTTCCGGCGCGGTCGGGTCGCGGTCGGCCTGAAACCCCCAGGCCAGAATACGCTCGATGGCCTCCGGGCCGCGGCTGACGATCTGGCGGACGGCGGTCGCATCGCAGAGGCCGGCGCCGGCAGCGAGGGTGTCGCGCGTGTGGGCCTCGGGCGAGTCGTCCGAGGCGGGGGACACGGCGGCGATGCCGCCCTGCGCCCATGCGGTGTTTGAGAGGTCATGCCGGCTCTTTCCCAGAACGATGACATCGCCGTGGGTTGCGGCGGCGATGGCGGCCGAGAGGCCTGCGGCTCCAGCGCCGATCACAAGCGTATCGGTGAAGATGTGGGGCAGGAGCGTGGAGCGGAACGGGATGAGATACCGCCGCTCATCGAAGAGCGCATGCATCGCGTGAGTGTACGGCAGGATCGGGGGCGTCGGCGGAGGATACGACCTTCACGCAGAAGGGCCGAGAAGACGGTCGAGCTTGAGCGCGAGGAAGCGGGCATGGTGTTCGATGTGCCAGACGGCGGTGGCGAGCACATCATGCAGCGTGAGTGACCCGAACTCGGGATGGAGCGCCGATCGTTCCCAGGCGGAGGGCGGCAGCGTTTCCAGCCATTCCCCGGTCCAGAGCCGGAGAGTGTGAACGAGCGCCACGGAGCCGGCAACGGGCTGGCGCGCATACAGACCGGCATCCACGAAGGCGTTCTCGTCCCAGGAAGCAAGGACTGGGTGTTCCTCCGCGGCGATGCGGCGCATGCGGTGGGAGTAGGCGAGTTCGGCGTCGGCGACATGCCCCAGCAGTACGCGGCACGACCATCGACCGACGGACGCCTCGGGAAGAAAGAAGGTGTCGGCCTGTTTCGCGTCGAGCTGGAGAACGCGGCGGTCGATCTGCTCGACGCCGGAGCGGTATGCGGGGATGAGCCGATCGACAGGCCGCGCGCGGTACTCGGAGGGAGTCGGGATGGTGGAAGGCGACATGGGGAACAGCGTAGCGAGGGGCTCGCCCGGGCGGCGCGGGCGCCGTTTCGGGCTTCGGGCGTGCTGTGCTATCCTGCGTCGGTGGACCCGGCTGAGAAAGCAAGCATTGTGTACATGGAGCTCGTCGGAGGCGCGGCGGTAGGGCGCATCGTGTGCCCCGCGGTGAGCACGCGCGAGGCTCCCATCGTGCAGGAAGAGGCAAGCGCCTTTGCATCGCAGTTCGGATGGAAGCTGGCGCTGGATTTCTCGAACGTTACGCTGCTTTCCAGCGTGGGCTTGGGGATCCTCATCACGCTGACGAAGCGGTGCAAGGAAGGCGGGGGAAGGCTGGCGCTGTTCGGTCTCAGCCGCGATCTGGTCGCGCTGGTCAAACTGACCAAACTCGACAAGCTGCTGGCGATTGCGGACGATGAGGCAGGCGCGATCAAGCTCGTGACTTGACCGTGCGGCAGTGCGTCACGGAAGGCTGCACCCGCGATAAGCTCGCGACATATGACGGCGATGCAGCGAGGTCCAATCGGCAGTTCGGCGGCCACGCCGCTGGTGGTGTTCGTCTCGGGTGCAGGTCGGACGCTCGCGAACCTGAGCGAGCGGATCCAGCGCGGGGAGCTGCCCGCGCGCATCACGCTCGTTGTGGCTTCCAAGCCGTGCAAGGGAGAAGAGTGGGCACGCTCGCGGGGGGTGCCGACATGCGTGCTCGGCAAGGACATCCGCGCGGCGGAGCTGAGCGAGCTGCTCGCTCAGGCTGGCGTCACTCCGGTTCGGGGCGGGCGGCCGGCGGAGGGATGGGCGGTGCTCGCCGGCTTCATCCGGCTGCTGCCGATTCCGACGGGGTACGAGCATCGGTTCGTGAACATTCATCCGGCTCTGCTGCCCTCTTTCGGGGGTCGGGGGATGTACGGAGAGCGTGTGCACAGGGCAGTGCTTGAGGCGGGGTGCAAGGTGAGCGGATGCACGGTGCACTTCACCGACGGCGAGTACGACTCAGGCCCAATTGTGGCTCAGCGGGCATGCGAGGTTCGCGACGACGACACCCCGGAGACTCTGGCGGCACGGGTCTTTGAACTCGAAAAGGAGCTTTACCCTTGGGCGCTTCGGGCGTTGATTGAACATCGCTACTCGATTCAGGGCCGGCGCGTGCGGATCATTCCGCCGTGAATCGCCTCTTCGGGTCGATCCTGTTGGGTCTTTCTGTGGTGTGCGCCGGCGCCGCGCGATCGCAACCAGCGTCGGTGGATGCGTCCGCCTCCGATCGGATCGACGTGCTGGAGTCCCGCTCTTTGGAGGCGCTGGAGGCCGGGGATTTCAAGCGTGCGTCCGAGGGGCTGCGGGAGGTGGCCGCAGCCAGGCCGAAGGATCCGTTCGTGCATTACAACCTCGCCTGTGCGCTGGCGGCAGGTGGAGAAACGGATCAGGCCATCGCGGCGCTCACGGAAGCGATTGCGGTGGGATTCATCGACTTCTTCCACATGGAGCGGGATCCCCACCTCGCATCCCTGAAACCGACGGCGCGATACCAGGCCATCGTGCTCGGATGGGGTGAGCTGATGGAGGCGCGGGGGGCTTCGGACCATGAATCGCTGAAAGCAGCGCTCGGTCATGGGTACACATTCGAGCGCGATGCGGGGGTGCGGCTGAACTATGCGTCGGCGTTCGACGCGGAGGCGTTCGAGACGGCAAAGCGCGAGATTGTCAGGGTTGCGCGATGGGCGGCGCGGGATGGGGACGGCAAGGGGGCTGAACTTTTTCCAGCGGTTGCCGAGCGCGACGCGAGGCCCGACGCATGGGTGAGCGTGGTGCTGCCGTCGCAGAAGGACTTCATCCGAATCGTCATGTCGGACCGCGTGGGGGGCGTGTACGACCGGGACAGGAAGCGGTTGATCTCGCGGGACGTGGGGCCGAGTCTTCGTCACGAATTTTTCCACGTGCTGCACTGGCGACACATGGACAGGCTCGGGCAGGAACACCCCTACTGGATCATGGAAGGGATGGCTGCGCTGGTTGAAGATGTGGGCGATGATGGGGAAGGAGGAATCGTCGTTCTGCCGTCCTGGCGGACCAACACCGCGAAGCGGCTTGCCGATGCTGGTCGGCTGACGCCGTGGAAAACATTGTTCGCCCTGGACCGCGAGCGGTTCCTGGGGGACCGAGCGCGGGCCTTCTACGCCCAGTCGCGCGCGGTCTTCATGTACATGCTTTCAATGGGCAAACTCGAGGCTTGGTACCGCACCTACACGGAGGGGGACGCCGGGCAGGGCGGGTATGCCGCCGATGCAACGGGCGGGCGTGCAATCGAAGTTGTGTTCGGGTCTCCGCTGCAGAGCGTGGAGAAAGACTTCAGGAAGTGGGTACGGGGGCTGGAAGTGGTGGGCGAGACCGCGCACCCCGGAGAGGCCGGACTCGGCGCGACGGTTCAGGAAGGTGCCGGCGACGGCGTGGTGATTTCGCGCGTCGTGCAGGACAGGGGCGTCGGAAGGGCTGGGCCGCCCGAGAAGCGGCTTCGGATGCGCGACGTTGTGGTGGCGATCGACGGTGAACCCACCCCGACATTGGACGACTACTACCGGGTGCTGTCCGCCCGAACAACCGGGGAGCGGGTGACGGTTCAAGTGAGACGGGGAGCACTTCGTCTGGAAATCGAGGTTGAACTGCGGCAGGAAGCGGCGGGGGATGAAGAGATCGGACTGCCATGAGCATGGCGCGCGGATACAAGGCGGTTTCGCGGCCGACCGGGCTGGTACGGTGCCGCGGTGTCGATGGGCCGTATGATCGGACCTCCGATGGAGTAGCGCCTATGAGCAAAACCAAGGATGGGAGCTGATGGTGAAGGAACGTCAGACGATCGCGAAGAGCCTGAGGTTCAGGTCGTTCTTTGTGCGCGGCCTGGCCATTCTGCTGCCGTCGGTACTGACGCTGGCGCTGCTGTGGTGGGCGGGCGGATTCATGTGGTCGAATATCGCCGAGCCGATCAACCGTGGGGTGCGATCGGGCGTGGCGTGGATCACGCCGCGAGTACTGGATGAAGCTTCGCTGCCGTCGTGGGCGCTGGTGTCGGAGGAAGATGTGCGTCGGGTGAGGGCTGAATGGGAGCGCATCGGCCGGATCCCGCTGGGGGCCTCGCTTGCGGAAATCGAGAAGGCGGAGGCGTCCATACGGCACGAGGAGCGCCTCGCGAAGCTGCACGAGGTGTGGAGGCGCCGCTGGTACCTGCAGCCGATCGGGCTGGTGATCGCCATCCTGCTGGTGTACTTGGTGGGGGCGGTGGTGGGGCACTACGTGGGCAGGCGTGCCTTTCAATCTCTGGAGAGCTGGGCGGTTCGCATACCGGTGGTGAAGCAGGTTTATCCGAGCACGAAGCAACTCGTGGAGTTCCTGCTCGGGCAGGGGGGCGCCAAGAGCATGCTTTCGGGACGGGTGGTGCTGGTGGAGTATCCTCGCAAGGGCCTGTGGTCCATGGGACTGTTGACGAATGACTCTCCGGCGAGCTTCTCGGCGAGCGTGGGAAAGCCATGCGCAAACGTTTTCGTTCCATCAACGCCGACGCCTGTAACCGGATTCACGATTTCAGTGCCGAAAGACGAGATCATCGAGGTCTCGATGACGTTGGATGAGGCGATCCGGTATGTGGTGAGCGGAGGCGTGCTTGTCCCCACTCCGAGAGACCGGGAGCCTGCCGGGCAGATGCTCCTGCCGATGCAGGGGCAGGACGAGGCGACGAACGCGAATGCGGAAAGGGACTTGGCACGGAACGATGCAGGGGCGATGATGGCCACAACCGACGGGCTGAAGCGGCCCGGCGGCTGAGCGGCGACTGTCGCCGGGTGCAATTGACGGAACACCATTCACGCGTGAGCGAGGGAAACCCATGCGGATTGAAGTGATCGGGAGGCATCTGGAAGTGACGCCGGCGATCGAGGAGTATGCGACGAGCAAGTGTGCCAAGCTGCCGCGATACTACGACGGCGTACAGGAGATCCAGGTCGTGCTGGAGAAGAGGCGGCACGATGAGTTCGTGGCGGAACTCCGGGTGGATGTGGAGAAGCACGACGATTTCGTTGCGAAGGTGGATGGGCGCGACCTGTACGAGTGCATCGACCTGAGCATCGACAAAATGACCCGTCAACTGACCGACTTCAAGGAGCGGCTGAAGAACGGGAAGCGTTGAAGTGAAGAGTCGGTCCAACGGGAGTGATCCAAGCATGAAGCTGCGTGATATTGTGCGACGGGGCGCCGTGATTGCTCGAGTGAAGTCGTCGACACGGGATGAAGCGATCACCGAACTGATCGATGCCCTGGTCGCGTCGGGCGCGGCTTCCCCGTCCGTGAAGGGTGAACTGATTGCCGCGGTGCTGGACCGTGAGCGGAAAGGCTCGACGGGTTTCGGAAAAGGCGTGGCGATTCCGCACGTCAAGCACCGGGACATCAAGGGGATGGCCGCCGCCATCGGCGTCAGCCCCTCGGGCATCGACTTCAATGCACTGGACAAGCAGCCGGTGTATTCAGTGATTCTGCTCTTGAGTCCCGCTTCGGATCCGGATGCCCACCTCAAGGCGATGGAAGTGATCTTCAAGCACCTGAGCCAGGAGAACTTCCGGCGCTTCCTGAGGCAGGCGACAAGCGAAGACGAAATCTGGACACTCCTTGAAGACGCGGATAATCAGACCTTGGGAAGCTGAACAATGCCGCGGGAAGCCCCGTGACCCGCCCGCGCCGCGACAAGTGGCGGGGCTGCATTCCGAGATGCACAGGTGCCAGAGCGAGCCACACAGCGCGTGGTGATCAAAAACCGTTTGGGCATGCACGCTCGGCCGGCAATGTCGTTCGTTGATCTCGCGTCTTCGTTTGCCTGCGACGTGTTCGTGCACCGTGCCGATGCGGGCGAATCGGAACGTGTCGACGGCAAGTCCATCATGCAGATGATGATGCTGGCGGCGACCTGCGGCACAGAACTGGTCATCACCACGGAGGGGCCGGGCGCGGAGGTCGCCTGCCGACAGCTCAAGGAACTGGTTGAGCGAGGCTTCGACGAGGAATAGTCCCTCGTGCACCGGGCGTGCGGCGATCAGACATCAGGAAAACATCGTCTCTTCCACCGGCAACTCGCGCTCGTCGAGCCGCGTGATCTGCGCGCCCACGGTGGCGAGGACCTTCTCCATCGATTCATAGCCGCGATCGAGGTGATATACCCTGCGGACGATGGTCCGGCCTCGGGCGGCCAGCCCGGCCAGAACGAGGCAGGCTGAAGCCCGAAGATCGCTCGCCATGACCGGGGCGCCGACCAGGGAGCGTACGCCGCTGACGATGACGGAAGGCCCTTGGTGGATGAGCTGGGCGCCCATGCGTGCAAGTTCTGCCACGTGCAGGAACCGCTGGGGGAATATGCGCTCGGTGATGACGCTGATGCCGTCCGCCAGGCACAGCAGAGCCATGGTCTGAGCCTGGAGGTCCGTGGGGAAGCCGGGATGGGGCTGGGTGGTGAACTGCGTGGGGCGAAGGGGGCCTTCGCGACGCACGCGGACGAGGGCGTGCATTTGTTCGTCGTCGGTGGATGCGATGGTCTGCACGGTCACGCCCGCGCTTGCGAGGGTATCTGCGAACGCGAAAAGTGCGTCGATGGGGCAGTTCTCGATTTCGAGATCCCCGCCGGAGATTGCGCCCGCGATCATGTAGGTTCCGGCTTCGATGCGATCGGGGATGACTTCGTGTTCGGCGCCGTGGAGGTCGCGCACACCTTCGATGACAATGCGAGGACCGCCCGCGCCGCGGACGTGGGCGCCCATCCGGTTGAGCAGGTTGGCAAGATCGACAATTTCAGGTTCGCACGCCGCGGACTCGATCACGGTCGTGCCTTCAGCGAGCGCTGCGGCGGACATGACGTTCGCAGTTCCCAGCACGGTCGAGCCGAAGGTGCCGCCGAGGAAAATGCGCGCCCCGCGGAGGCGTCCGGAAGGAGGCGACCGGACGACGATGTCGCCGCCTTCGAGGGAAACCGTGGCTCCGAGGGCTTCCAGGCCGCGCAAATGCAGATCCACCGGACGGTCGCCGATGGCGCAGCCTCCCGGCATTGAGACGCGGGCCTGCCCGCGGCGCGCCAGCAGCGGTCCGAGCACGCAGATGCTGGCCCGCATGGTGCGGACGATGTCGTAGCGTGCGTGTGAGCAGGAGGTGTCGGTGGTGTGGAGGCGCAATGCCCGAGCATCCCCGCCGGAGGCACACTCGCTGCTGTCGCAACCCAGCTCCCCGAGAAGGCGGCGCATGTTGGCGATGTCGACAAGCCGCGGCACACCTCGAAGGACGACGGGGTGCTCGGTCAGCAGGGCGGCGGCCATCAGAGGCAGCGAGGCGTTCTTGGACCCGTTGACTCTCAGCCGGCCTCGCAGGGGACAGCCGCCATTGATCGCGAACACATCCATACCGAACCAGCTCCTCGAAGAAGGTTGCAGGTCCAAAGGATCCCCGGACGCCGCTCGGCGTCCGGGGCGAGGCCCGTCACGCGAGTGTTAGCCGCCGTGTGAACGTTCCGGGTCTTCCGGAAGGGCAATCGCTGCCGGTCGGGTCGGCGTGCGGGCAGGTCCGATCATATCGGTCAGGGAGCACGAATCGCGCCGCTATATCCGCGCGACTTTGCCGGGTCATCGCAGGGAGACCCGGCGGCAGGTTTTGCGATCCCGTAGCGTTGCCCGGCTTGACAGTGGAATGGACCTTCCAAGACGGACACCAGGCGCGCGAGCCGGCGGATCCGGCCGTCGCGCGGATGGTGCGGGAGGAGCAGCGCTCATGGATCGGAACTCTCTGCGGAACGGCTTGTTGACGGCGGCGGGGCTGGCGGCCGCGGCTGCTCTCGTCTTGAGCGCCGGCGGCACATCCACCGCGCAAAGCGGCGGCGGCACGGACCCCTACGCGCACCTGCCCGCCACGATCGAGCTGACGGGCGTGATCCGCGACTTCAAGGGTCGCGATCAGACGGGCGGGCACACCGACTTCGAGGCGGTGCCAGCGGGAGGATACGGGCATTACATGAACAACATCGAGCCGCAACTCGATGAAGACAACAAGCCCGTATTCAAGGGCGGCGGAAGGAAGGTCTCCTCGCAGTGGAAAACGTCCGCTGGCGTGCCGATTCACCCGAGCATGTACAACGCCTCGGCAGGGGACATCGCCGGGTCGTATTCGGGTAGCGTGGACAAGGGCGGCATCGCCTCGGCGGACAGCTTCCGGCAGTGGTTCCGCGATGACCCGAATGTGAACCAGTCCGCGCCCCTGGCCATTACGCTCAAGCGTGAGCCGAACTCGAACAAGTACGTGTTCGATGACCGAACGGACGACACCTACAAGAACCTCGGCGGGTTCTTCCCGATCAACAACCAGATGTTCGGGAACTACAAGACCACGGGGAAGAACTTCCACTTCACGTACGAGCTGGCGACGGAGTTCATCTACAAGCCGGAAGAGAATCAGGTCTTCAAGTTCCGTGGTGATGACGACGTGTGGGTCTTCATCAACGGCCGCCTGGTGATCGATCTGGGCGGCGTGCACAGCGCGGTCGAGCAGACGGTGTACCTGAACCGACTGTCCGACATCCTGCACCCCAACCAGAAGAACACGCTGCACTTCTTCTTTGCCGAGCGGCACACCACGCAGTCCAACTTCCGCATCGAAACCACCATCACGCTCAAGAACGCGGAGCTGCCGACCACGGCGGCGCTCTTCGACTGAGCCGGCCTCACGGCCGAAGCGATCTGGGGCGGTTGCGCCCGGCGCCGATCCACGGCCCGGGCGCTTTTCGTTGATGCGTATCGCGCGTCAGGGATTGACGCCGCCTCCGTTGCCTGCGGCGGCTCCGACTTCGACAGGCAGCCCCTGCTCCTTCCAGGCAGCGAACCCGCCCTCGAGAAGCTGTGTGCCTTTGAGACCCGCCGAGAGGAGTTTCTTGGCCAGCGTCTTGGCGGACACGGAACCTGGGTCCTGACCGTACACCACGATGGTGGCGTAACGTTTGAGCGACGGATCCGGCTCTTCCGGATCGACGTCGGCCAAGTCCATCTGCCTTGCGCCGGGAATGTGGCCTGCTTCAAACTCGTCCCGACTTCTGGAGTCCAGGATTAGGATGGCGTTCGGGTTTCGGGCCATGCGACGTTGGGCGTCGCCCGCAGCCAGCCACCTGAGGCTTTCATCGCTCACCTTCGTGGAGCAAGCGGTGATCGCCCCTGCCGACAGGAGCGTCAGGGTTGCCGCGGCGAGGGCGGATGCGACGAACGAATCTCGTGATTTGCCCATATCCTCAAGAATACAGAACAGGGTCAAGAGGGTTCACAAAGGGAGTCTACCATGCACCAAGACCGGACCGGGGCGAGACGATGCCGTTGCTGGAATGCGTTGTTGACGCGAGGCTTCGCGTTTCTGGCAGTCTTCGCGCTGCTGCCCGCACCGATGGGATTTAGCCAAAGTACAAAGGGCGAGCCACCGGCGGCGGTTTCTCCGGTTCCGAAGAACCTGCCGGGGAACGCCTACGTGAAAGTGCGGGTGATGTCGGAGGAGACGACGCTGCCGGCGGGTGGGACTGGCTATATCGCGATCCAGGTCAAGGTCGTGGACGGCTGGCACGTGTACTGGAGGAACAACGGTGACAGCGGGGCACCGGTGGTGGTGGACTGGCGAGTGCCGGAAGGTGTGACGATCGGCGAGTGCCAATGGCCCGTGCCCAAGCGGTATGCGCAGCCGGGCGACATCCTCGATTACATCTTCGAGGGCAGCGTGATTCTGATTTTTCCGGTCACGGTGTCGGCGGACATCGCACCCGGGACTGAAATCACGATCGGGGGATATGTTCAATGGCTCGTGTGTTCCGACGTGTGCGTGCCGGGTGCAGCGGAGATCCGTTTTCCGATCGGCATCCGCAGCGCGTCGGAGAGCGGCAAGCAGACGCCCTTTGCAAAGGTCTTCGCGGAAGAGCGCGGTCAGCACCCGATTCCGATGACCGATCCGGCGGCGAAGATTGTGAGCGCGACGTGGGATGAGCTGGCGCTGGTCATTCGGTGCGAGGGCGCGAAATCGATGACGTTCTTCCCCTACGAGGCGTTCGTCACGCCGCAGCCGAAGGAAATCCTCAAGAGCGGCCACGTGGAGGGCGCGGAGATGAAGATTCCTTACGATGAAAAGGCCCTGGGAGCGGCGCATGTGGTCGGCGTGGTCGAGATTACGAAATCGGATGGTTCGATCGTGCGTGTTCTGATCGACGTGCCCGGTCCTGAAAAGGCAGTCACGGAGTAGCGATTGAATCGAAGCAACTTCCGCGGCCGCGTGGGCCGCGGTCCAACGTGGAGAAGTCCCGCGGCGAACGCCGCGGTACAAACGAAGGAGATGTCAACGATGAGGACGAAGAAAGGGTTGTTTGCGGGAGTTCTGGCCGCGGCAGCCAGTGCTGTCGCATTCGTGGCCGTGCAGTCGCCGGTGTCGGCGGAGCAGATGGGACTTTCGCAGGATGCCCAGAAGGCGAAGGTCGGCAGCCCTGCTCCGGACTTTGTGCTCAAGGACACGACGGGCAAGGAGCACACCCTCAGCGGGTACACCAGCGAGGGCAAGATCGTGTCCTGGAGTGGACCAACCCGAACTGCCCGTATGTGAAGCGTCACTATGAGAAGTACACGACCATGAAGGACACGGCGGCTGCCTACAAGGACAAGGTCGTCTGGCTGGCCGTGAACTCGACGAATCCGAAGCACAAGGACTTCGGCGCCGAGAAGGATGCCATCAAGCAGTGGGGCATCGAGTACCCCGTGCTGATCGATTCGGACGGCAAGGTGGGCAAGATGTACGAGGCGAAGACGACGCCGCACATGTACGTGATCAACTCGGAAGGCATCCTCGTCTACGCCGGCGCCATCGACAACGACGCCCAGGACAAGCTGGAAGCGGACAAGAAGGTCAACTATGTGAAGCAGGCGATCGAGGAGCTTCTCAAGGGCGAAACCGTGTCGCAGCCCGAGACGAAGCCGTACGGCTGCGGCGTGAAGTACGCGAGCTGAAGCGCCTGATACATGCCGAATCGCAGAAGCGAGGCCCGGCGCGAGCCGGGCCTTTTGCTTTCTTGATACGGCTCAAAGCCGACGCTCCCATTCACGCCTGCATCACGCCAGCGCGCGGCGGATCGCCGCATCCACCAGCAGATGCACCGGGTCGTACACCGGCAAAGGGCACTCTTCGGCGCCGAAGAGGCTGGACGCCTCGGTGGTGCCGACAATCAACGCCTCGCAACCCCGATCGGCGAGACGCCGAACGGAGTCAAGCACGAGCCTCCGAGACTCGGCCGTGACGTGACCTCGCACCAGCTCGTGGAAAATGATGCGGTCGATCCGGTCCGTCTCCTCGGGTTCGGGTACCAAAAGCCGAATGCCGCGCAAGCCCAGGACGGTCTGATAGGTGGCGCCATAGGTGACGTACTTGGTGCCGATGACGCCCACCCGCTTGGTGCCGCTGGCCTCGACCGCTTCGGCGACGAGGTGCACCATGTTGAGCCAGGGAATGGGGGAGTGCCCTTCCGCCAGAGGGAGAGCGTGGTGGCAAACATTGTCCGGAAGCACGAGGAAATCCGCCCCTGCCGCGTGTAGCACATGGGCAGACTCAACCAGCATGGAGGCGATGGAAGCCCAGTCGCCCTGCTCAAGCGCCTCGACGTATGAGGAGAACGGCTGGTTGTGCAGCGTGACCCGAGGGCGGTTTTCCCGAGGGGTCACCTCGGCGGCACGGCGGCCGATGAGGCGATAGCAATGAGAGGAACCCTCGGGGCTGACGGCCACGATCCCGATGTGTCTGGGCAAGGCGGATCTCCCGGGCGGGTCGTCGAGCATCGTAGCGAGCGGGAGAGGGGGAGTGAGCGGGGACGTACGATGGGTTGCATGATCACCGGTCCGGCGCCGAGGGACTGCCCCTTCGCAATTCTGGGTTTGCAGCCCGCATTCGAACTGGATCGTGGCGAGCTGCAGCAGCGTTGGCTGGAGCTTTCGGCGACGCTTCACCCGGACCGCGCGGCTGACCCGGAGCAGGCGGCGATACGGCTTGCTGTGGTGAATCGGGCGAAGCAGATCCTTGAGGACGACGAGCAGCGAGCGGCGGCGCTGCTCAGGCGGCTGGGCGGCCCCGGTGCCGATACGGACAAATCGCTGCCCGACGGGTTCCTCGAGGAGATGCTGGAGACACGCGATCGGCTGGAATCAGCGAAGGCGAGCAACGATCCCAGGGCCGCCGAGGAGTTGACGCTGTGGGCGGATGAAAAGCGCGCGGGAATCATGCGGCGCGTGCGCGACCTTTTTCTGCTGGAGGCACAGGCTCCCGACAGGCGGGCAGAGGTGCTGCATGCGGTGCGCAGGGAGCTGAACGCGTGGCGCTACATCGAGCGGCTTCGCGAGCAGCTCGCGGATGTCGCGGGGCCATGACTACCGCGGGGAAGCGCATCAAACCACATCGAGTGCCAGATCAAGCGCCGGGGCGGAGTGCGTGATGGAGCCGCAACTGATGCGATCCACGCCCGATCGGGCGACAGCGCCGATGGAATCGAGTGTGATGCCTCCGCTCGCCTCGAGCTGGAGCGCCGGGGAGGTGCGATCGCGGAGCCGGACGGCGTCGCTGAGCACGGACGGGCTGAAGTTGTCGAGGAGCACGCAATCGATTGTGCCGCGGGGCAGACGTGCCAGCTCGGCGAGCTGCTCCATGGAATCGACCTCGACTTCGACGAAGCGAAGGGGGCGGGAGGCTCGCGCTCGCGCGGCGGCCGCGCGAACGAACTCGCCGAGATTCGAGAGTTGCACACCGACAAGGTGATTGTCCTTGAGCAGCACGGCGTCGAACAGACCGATGCGGTGGCAGCATCCGCCGCCGCAGCGCACGGCGTACTTTTCAAGCATGCGAAGGCCCGGTGTGGTCTTGCGTGTGTCGAAGAGGCGCGCCTTGGAACCCGGCGCCGCGGAGGCGATGGCATCGACGAATCGGCGCGTGAGGGTGGCGATGCCCGACAGCCTGGAAAGCAGGTTCAGTATCGTGCGCTCCGCAGCGAGAATTTCCGCGGCCGGACCCGAGACAGAACCGATGACGGTTCCGGCGTGGACAACTGTGCCATCCGTGACGTGGACGGAGAGTGCGGAGCGAGGCGCGAAGACGCGAAGCACTTCGGGCACTGCCGCCATTCCGGCGATCACGCCCGGAGCGCGCGCGACAAGCTCCGCACGGAGCGGCTTGGAGGCGAGGCCGCTTGAGAGCGTTGTGACATCACCGGCTTGGGGCTGCGGACCGAGGTCCTCATCGCGGGCAAGCTCGAGCGCGCGCGTGATCAAGCCGTTCCGGGACAACTCTGCGTACAGCCCGGAAAGGGGAAGGAGGTTCAGGTCGGGCAGAACGGAGTCGGTCATGCTCAACGGGACCGGATTCGGCGTATGGTTTCGGTCGTGCTCCGTCCTTGGAGGAACTCGATGAGCACGACACTTCCGCCATAGGACTCGACGAAGTCGCCGCCGACGACGTGCTCCCTGCTGTAGTCGGCTCCCTTGCAGAGAACGTCGGGGCGGAGTGCTCGGATCAGCTCGATGGGGGTGTCCGACTCGAAGGGAACGATGAGGTCTACGGACTCGAGCTCACTGAGAACGGCGATGCGGTCGGCGAGCGCGTGCACGGGTCGTTCAGGCCCTTTGAGCCGGCGCACCGAGTCATCGGAGTTGAGGCCGACGACGAGGAGATCGCCCTGCTCGGCGGAACGACGAAGCAACGCGATGTGTCCGGCATGGATCACGTCGAAGCAACCGTTCGTGAAAACGACCTTGCGGCCTTCCCGGCGCGCCGCTGCGACCTCGACGACGGCTTCCTCGAGCGTTCGCTGCTTGCCGACAAGCTGCCGGCCTTCCAAGAGCACGCTTCGGTAGATCTTTTCGAATGGGATAGGCTGCACCCCGAAGACTTCGACTTCGAGGCCGGCTGCGGCGTTGGCGAAACGGACGGCGTCCTCCCAGTCGATGCCGTTCGCACGCGCGGCGGCGAGGGCCGCGAGCACCATGTCGCCGGCGCCCGTGACGTCATACACCTGACGGGCGCGCGTGGGGACGACCACGGGTTCGCCGCTGCGCTCAAGGAGAAGCGCACCATGCTTGTCGAGCGTGAGGACAACGGCCTGGGCATCGACCGTTCGCAACAGGGCGCGGGCGAGACGAGCGTTGTGGGCGGCGTCGGCGTGGTCGTCGGTCTCCATTCCCGTGGCACGCTCCGCCTCGGTGCGATTGGGCGTGATCGCGGTGCAGCCTCGATACCGGCTGTAATCACTCAGAAGTGCCGGGTCGACGAGCACCTCCAGGCCGTGGCTTCGAGCAAGATCGATGACCAGGCGGCAGACATCTTCGCCGCAGACGCCCTTGGCGTAATCCTCGATGAGCACGACATCTGCCTGAGGAAGCGCCGCTCGAAGCTGGGCGAGCATCCGATCGATGACATCGGATGCGAGCGGAAGTCGGGATTCATGATCGACCCGGAACATCTTCTGGGGGTGGCGGTGCTGCGCGAGGCCGATGAGACTGCGCTTCACCGTGGTGGGACGGTAGGCATCGGCGATCAGGCCCCGGGTATCCACCCCGCCGGCCGCGAGCGCGTCGCGGAGGATCGCGGCTTCGGGATCCGTGCCCGTGACGCCGAAGGCGATCACCCTTGCGTGCATGGCCACGAGGTCCATGCAGACATTCGCGGCCCCGCCGGGAGCCTGTTCGGTTCGGCGGACCTGAAGCACGGGAACGGGGGCATCGGCGGTGAGGCGCTCGGCATCGCCGTAGACAAGCTGGTCAAGCATGAAATCGCCGACCACGATCGCCGTGAATGGCTGCCACTGCGCGAGTTTGGCGAGCAAAGAGGACATGGGAAAAGAGTATCAGGCGCGGCGAGCCTCGGCGGGGCCATGCCCCACGGCGGCCTTGAGGACGGCTTCGCGGAGTTGGGGCAGGCCCCGGGTGAACTCGATTCGGACGCGCGGCACGATGAATGGGATCGAGGCTGGGCGACGCGGCACACCGGAAAGCTTGACCCAGTCCTTGCAGGTCGTGACGACTCCGTCGACCGGCTCGGCGCGGACCAGGGACGCGAGCTGATCCATATCCCGGGGCTTCCAGGCATGATGGTCACGCCGGATGATCGTCCGAATGATCGTGGCGCCGGCGGCTCGCACCTGCGCGATGAAAGCGTGCGGATTGCCGATGGCACATGCAACAACCACTGGCCGGCGCGCGAGCCATGCGGTGGACTCTCCGGTCGCCGCTTCTCCGATGTGGACGTCCAGCGAGGACCATGCGTGTCGGGCATGGGCGAACACGGTTTCGGGACGAGCGAAGTTTCGCAGTGAAGATTCGAGACGTGCCGCGCATGAGGGATCGACAAGGTCCGTCCGAGTGAGCACGATGGCGCCGGCTCGTCCCAGGGATTGCACGGGTTCGCGGAGCCAGCCGGCGGGGAGGCATCGATCACGAAGCGGGTCGCGAAGAGCGTCGATCAGCACCATGTCAAGGTCTCGGGCCACGAAACGATGCTGAAACCCGTCGTCGAGCACCACGACCGTGCCCGGAGCGACGTTCGGCTTCGAGAGGTAATCCCTCAGCGCAGATGCGCGATCCGCGGAGACGACGACGGGCAGATCGGGGAACTGAAGCCGATACTCGGCATACTCGTCGGATGACTGCTCGCTCCCCAGGCCGGCCGGCCGGTAGCCGCGCATGGAAACGACGGGAGTGTGTCCCGAATCGCGGAGCCAGCGCACAAGCTCCATCACCATGGGTGTTTTTCCCGTGCCGCCGACGGAGAGGTTCCCGACACTGATCACCGGGACACTGAGCTGTGTGACGCGCTCGCGGCGATCAAAGGCGCGGTTCCTGTGCGCGATGATCGAGCGGTACGCCACGGCGATCGGCGTGCCGAGCGGGGGCGGAAGAAGGCCGGTGCTCTGGAGTCGAGCATCGGCCACCGGCGAAGCGGGCGGAGCCGGCTCAGCCGGCACGGTGCGGCTCCGATGTGGCCCGTCGCCGGGCGTTGGATGGCGCATGATCGCTCCATCCCGGGCGGGAGAGCTTTCTGGCGGCGCGTCGGGCGAGACGAAACGTGTTGGCGACATCGAGCAGCGCCAGGAGGATGACGAATCCGAGAAGTGCCACCGAGGCCAACCAGACGAGTGCCCACTCGCGCGCATGGCGTGCGGGATCAAGCAGGCTCAGGCCGGTTGCGAGAAGGGGAATCGTCACGAGCATGAGGCCGCCGTTTGCCTGGCGGATGCGCTTGCGGCTGGCGGGCTGACGGGACTGGGAGATAGCAATCGTGTGACCAGCGACGGCGAACATCAGCAGAGCGGCCATGGGCAGAACGATCCAGCCGGGTGCGAGTACGCCGTTCATGACATGACTCCGGCCGCGGGGACGACTTCGCGATGCATCAGGTTGTCGAGCAGCGGCTTGAGCAGTCGCATGGGCAGGCCCATGATGCAGGCGGGGTCGCCCTCGAACGTCATCGGCCATCCATCGGCGAGGCGTTCGGAAAGATTGTAGGCACCCGCCTTCCCGCGCCATTGGCCGGAAGCGATGTAGGCGGCGATGCGATCGTCGCCGAGTTGCCCCACACGCACCAAGGCCTGATCGAGCAACAGGCGCCTGGGCCGTCCCGGCACAAGCACAGCAACTCCGGTGATAACCCGGTGATCGCCGCCGGAAAGCGTACGGAGGATATGCTCAGCGTGGGAGGCGTCCGCGGGTTGTCCGATGATCTCGTTGTTCTTGAGCACGATGGTGTCGGCGCCGAGCACCACGGAAGCCCCATCACGTGTGCCAAGGGTGGGCAGTATGTCAAAAAGCACGCGGGCGGCCTTGAGATAAGCGAGTGCAGCAGGCCAGAATTCCGGGGGGATGTCGCCGGGGCGAAGTCGCGCGTCATCGAGATCCGGTGGAACGACCTCGTGCGAGTATCCGGCCTGCGAGAGAAGCAGTCGCCGACGAGGTGAGGAGCTGGCGAGGATCAGGCGCGCCATGGCCGTCATCGTACGCGGGTGGATCAGGCGGTCGGGCGGACACGCTCAAGCATCGCCCGGAGCACCCGATCGACCGGAATGGCCTTCATCATCTCCAGACCGATCCGTTCATCTTTGTGTGAAGCGCCGCGGGGGGGCGGGAAGGCCTGGATCACATCGCGCTCGCGCCGGTAAGGTCCGACAAGCTCGATCCGCGTCGGGCCGAAGAGCGCCACGAACGGGCGATTGAAACCGACCGCCATGTGGAGTGCCGCGGAATCGTTCGCCAGCAGCGCAGCGCACCGCTCAACGAGGGCAAGCAACTGACCGACGGATGTCCTGCCGCACAAGTCGATCACTCTGGGTGATCGGCGGGCCAAGTCGAGGATGGGGCCGCACTGGTCGCGTTCCGAGGGGGCAGCGACCACGGCAATGTGGGCCGCCGCGTCGGCCGCGATCAACCCTTCAATGACCTGCGCATAGCGATCGGCCGGCCACCGCTTTCCCGGCCAGCGGCTGGAGGGAGCTACGATGATGAAAGGCCCGTCCGCGATGCGCGGGTCGAGGCGGAGCGCGGAGTCGCGGTCCTGCGGATCGCTATACAGGCGCATGTCCCGGATTGGAGGCACGCCGAGGCTTTCGACGAGCGCAAGCATGCGATCGACGGTGTGCATGTCGCGCTGCACCGGAACGCGGTGGTTGAGTCCGAGCCAGGCAAACTCGGCTGCATTGGCATATCCCACGCGCACCGGTGCACGCGACCAGAACGCGAAGAAGCCCGACCGGCCCAAGCCTTGGCAGTCCACGGCAAGGTCGGCCTGCCGCGCGCGAAGGTCGTCGAGCAGTCGGCGCAGGAGCCGGCGGGATACTCGTCCCGCTGAGAATGGCGAGACGAGACGCGAGACGGGCATCCCGGTGCGCGGAAAGGGGATGGGACCGCCGACCTCAGCCCCGGGATCGGCTTCCTGCGGGCGGAAGGCCGGATGCGACGCAATGGCGGGCACGTACCGCTCATCGACAAGCCAGTCGATCCGAGCGGTCGGAAAGGCGGCCCGAAGGCTGGCGAGCACAGGGACGGTTCTGCAGACATCCCCCAGTGCGCTGGGGCGAATCAACAGAATCCTTGCGAAGTGAGGGCTTTTCCGGGCGGGGCGCGAAACTGTGGAAACGTGATTCACAACAAGTCAATGTACGGCCGTCGTTTGGACGTTGCGAATGGGTCGCGATCCTGCCGCGCCGGTATCGTTTGAGGTTGTCGCACGGTGGGACGACGAAGCCGGCTCACTCAGGGAGAACTTGCCATGGTCAAGGGATGCGTAGGCGTGTGGATTCGGGGTGTGGGTCGGGCGAGCGCGGCCTGCATCGCCTTTGCGGCCCTGATCGTGAATCTCGGGCAGCCGGCGCATGCCCAGGAGGCGACTGCGCCGCAGGCGCACGTGATGATGAGTTTCGAGCACACAGGGTGCGAGACCATGTTCCCCAGCGCGAAGGACCAGGGGCTGTCCCGTGCTCTGCACATGCTCCCGGAGCGACTCAAGGAGATCCTTGCGTATGCCCAGCAGGAGGGTGGCGCTCCGCCCATTCCACCGGAGATGATCGATACGGCCTGCGCGGCGCTGACGGGGCCGATGCGGATGATTGTGACCAACCGCGGTTTCGATCAACAGACGGGATTTCCGCTGATCGGCGTGGTGATGAGCTGGCGGTTCAGCGGTGAGGAGGCCGAACAGAGAGTTCAAGCCGTACACGCGCAGATCGACGGCGTGCGGCAGCAGGTACCACAGCAGGTTCCTGCCGCGGCCAGCCAGAAGTTTCCCGGTATGACCGCCCTTCAGTTGCCCTTCGGCGTCGTGCATTACGGGCCGCGAAAGGCGGCGGACGCATGGAGATACGAGATCATCTTCGGGGACGTCACCGACGCCGACGCGATCTTCGAGGACGCATTCCCGGCATCACCGGCAGGTCTGAAGACGGTCATGCACGGGTCGTTCGACCTGCGCGCGGTGACGCCGCTGGTCCGGTTCCTCGGGGGCATGGCTGCGATGGCCGTGCCCAACGGTCGACAGATGCTGGAGGCATTGGAAGAGCGGGGGGTCATCGGGCCGGAGGCCATGAGCTTCGAGTTCGTGCACGGTTTCGATGATCGCGGAGGGGCGGTGAGCATGCTCACATCGCGACGAGCCGCAAGGTTTCTGGAGGGTCTGGGCGCTGCGACGCAGCCGATCACAGCGGCGGACATCGCGGTTGTCCCGGCGGACGCCGTGGTTGCCAGTATCGAGAAAATGGACCTGATGGCGTTCTGGGAACGTGTGAAAGCCGTCGCACCGCCGGCCGCGGATGCCTTGAACGAGTTTGAGCGGCAGTTCGCCGAGGCGACGGGGCTGAGCCTGACGTCGGACCTCCTGAGCACGCTCGGGACGACGAGCGTGTTCTACATTTCGCACAGCACGGGCGGGAACTCGCTGCTCTCTTCGGTGGTGCTCGTCTCACTGGCGGACGCTGCCCGGTTCAAGTCTTCGTGGTCCAAGATGGTGGGACTCGTGAACCAGCAGGCGCAGCACATCGAGATGGGCCCCATGGCGATCCGTCTCGCCCAGTTTGAGCGCGACGGCGTGGCGTACACGCAGTTCCGGCTGCTCGGAGGGCCGTTGCCGCTGGAGCCAACCTTTGCGGTGGTGGGCCACTGGATGGTCGCAGGGGCGACGTCCGCAGCGTGCACGGCAGCCGTCGCGCAGGTGAAGTCCGGAGCCAACAGTCATCTGGGTTCCAACCCGGCATTCAAGGCCAACATGTGGGAGGTTCCCGGCAGTGGAGGCCCTTCCAAACTCTTCTTCATTGATTCAGGCGCGACGATCGCGGATGGGTACCCGGCGATGAGTCTCGCCTGTTCCGCGCTGGCCAACACCGTGCGAAGCCCGGTGAGCGACCGGGAACCCGGCATGGTGCTCCCGACGCTGACGGAGCTGAAGTCCGGCGCCAAGCCGGTGATCTTGATGGTGTACATGCAGGGCCATGACATGGTGATCGAATCGCACAGCGACAGTTCCCTGCTGGTGAACATGGCGGGGATGCTGGGCGCCGGCGATGTGGCGCCCCTGCTGATCGGGGGCTTCATCGGGGGCGGGGTGGCCGCGAAGGCGACAGCGGAGGAGTTTGAGCACCGGCTGCATTGGGAGCGACAGATGCGCGAGAGCGAGGATCACGAAGAAGCAGACTTCGAACTCGACGACGAAGAAGGTGAGCAGGCGGAAGCCGAGGAGGAACAAGAGAGCGCGCCGATGTAAGACCCGACCGCTGGCGCAGAGTTCTCGACCACGAAGAAGGCAACTGGCCGGCAAGAGCCGGCCAGTTTTCGTTCGGTCTGAATGGGCGATTCGGGGGACGGACAGGCTCTCTTGCGCACCCGCACGGGGTCACGTGCGGCTGACGCGCACGACCTCGGCGATGGTCGTGATGCCGTCGCGGGCCTTGGCGTAGCCGTCGTGACGCAACTGCCACAGAGCACCGGCGCCCAGCGCGCGAGCAGCAATCTCGGATGCGTTGGCACGGTGCATCACAGCCTCGCGGAGCTCATCGTTGAGCCGGAGCATTTCGTAGACACCGATGCGACCGAGATAACCGGTGTTCAGGCATTGCTTGCAGCCGGCGCCGCGGGTGAGCACGAAGCCGAGGGAGCGTGCGGTCGCATCGAGCGTCTGGAGGAAGTCCTCCGGCAGTTCGTCAGGGTCGGGGTGATAGGTCTGAGCGCAGCCTGTGCAGACACGACGCACGAGCCGCTGAGCCATGACGCCCTCGACCGATGAAGCGACGAGGTACGGCTCGACCCCCATGTCCAGCAGACGGGGGATCGCACCGGGGGCATCGTTGGTGTGAAGGGTCGAGAACACGAGGTGGCCGGTGAGGGAGGCCTGCACCGCGGCCTCGGCGGTTTCGCGATCGCGAATCTCGCCGATCATGATCACGTCCGGGTCGTGGCGCAGAATGGAACGAAGCCCTGCCGCAAAGTCGAGGCCGACTTTGTGGCTGACCTGGATCTGGTTGACTCCCGGCACGTGGTATTCGACGGGGTCCTCAACCGTGATCGCCTTGATCTCGTCGGTGACGATGCGGTTCAGCGAGGCGTAGAGAGTCGTGGACTTGCCGGAGCCGGTCGGTCCGGTGACCAGCAGGATGCCGTGGGGCTGGGCGATGAGTCGGTCCCACTCGGCGAGGATCTGCGACGGCATTCCCAGGTCGCCGAGGCCCATGAGCACGGCGGATTTGTTGAGGATGCGAAGCACGACCCCTTCGCCGAAGAGCATCGGTATCACGGAAACGCGCAGGTCGTAGACCTGTCCCTTGTGGCGCAGGGCGATGCGCCCATCCTGCGGGCGGCGCTTCTCGGCGATGTTCAGGCTCGCCATGATCTTGATGCGAGAGACGATGGCGGCAGCGAAGCGGCTGATCGTGGGGGGCACGTTGGGACGCTGAAGCATGCCGTCGATGCGGTATCGCACCACCAGCCGGTTTTCATAGGGTTCGATGTGAACGTCGGTTGCTCGGGCGGCAATGGCCTCGAAAAGCAGCTCGTTGACGAGCTTGATGACGGAGGCTTCCTGCGCAAGTTCGGCTTCGTCATCCGCAGCATCCCCGAGTTCAACGTCCGTGTGGCCGCCATCCCGGGACATGGCCTCGAGCGTGTCCCCGCCGACGCCGTAATGCCGGCGAATGAAGGCACGGAGATCGTCTTCCTCGGCAAGCACGAGTTCGATGTTCCTGCCGATCAGCAGTCGGAGTTCGTCGAATACGGTGAGCTCGAACGGGTCGGCGGTAGCGATCCTCAGCGTGCCACCGGTGGAAACCGACGAGCCGGTGCCGCCCCCCCTGGCGCCGGCTCCCGCCGGCTCCGGCGCAGGAGTCAGCGCGATGGGGACGCATTGCTGGCGGAAGACGATCTGCGGCGGGATGGCCGCGAGCACCTCCGGGTCCGGGGAGAACTCGGACAGGTCCACGATGGGCATGTCGAACTGGGCGGCGACGGCTCGGGTGACGTCCCCCGGCCCCACCATTCCCAGGCGCAGCAAGACTCGGTCCAGCCTCTCTCCCGAAAGCTGCTGTTCCACGAGGGCCAGCTCAAGCTGCTCGCGTGTGATCAGGCCCTTGTCGAGCAGGATGGTGCCAATGCCCATGATGACCTCCAGTCTACGGGGTCATCCCTCGCACTCCAACGCCTCTTTGCACCACAATTTGCTGGAGCACTAGCGAAGCGCGGCCCAACGGGCTGGGGCTGCAAGGGGATCGGAACAGACGGAAGGTGACCGGCTCATGCGGGAAACGTGCAGCTGGTCCGGTCTGTCTCCCAGACCGTCATCGACTGAAGAGCGGCCCGGCCTGAAGAAGCCTGATCGATGGCGGGGGCAAGGATGTCGAAGAAGATCTTCGCCATGTTCTCGATGGACGGATTCAGCCCGGTTCGTGGGTTGAACTCAGGAGTGTCGGCATTGAGATGCTTGTGATCGAAGCGTGCCACGATGAGCTGCATCGTGAGGCGTTCGAGGTCGTCGAGACCGAAGGGGGCATCCCCGGGCACGGGGACGCGCAGGGCGACCGCCGGCTCAATGCGGTAGTTGTGGCCGTGGCCGGAGGGGTTGTTGCAGCGGCCGAAGATGGTGCGGTTCGCATCATCGCTCAGCGAAGGCACGTGGAGACGGTGCGCGGCAGCGAAATCGAACTGCTGGCGCAGGATGACTGTGTCCATCTCGGGTTGACGCATCTCGACGGAATAGTAGGGGGTCAGCCACCAGCGCAATGCCCGCAATCGAGCGGGGGCCGGGCCAGGCGGCGCTCGTTCGCGCAATCGTGCATCAACGGCTCGGAAGAGTGCCGGCATCAGCTCAAGGGGGGAAGTCCAAGGTTTATCCAGACACGCGGTAGTGACCAAGGGGATCGCGGCCTCGCGCACAACGACGTCGAGGTCCTTGATGCCTATGAGGTAACCCGTGACGGGATCGGGATCCCCGGCCGCGACAGCCTCGATTTCGTAGTAGCGGCCAAGGCCGCGCATGCAGGGAGTGCCCGCGAAGGTGTTCAGGCCGTGTCCGGAAGGGACGGCCCCGTCAGGATCCTGAGGATTGACGATGAAGCGGACCAGCCGACGCAGCTCGTGCATGGGTTGAGTCTAGGGAGACCGCATCGCTGCGAGGGGCTATGCTGGAGGAAACCAGGAGATTCAATCATGGGCTGCTGCGGCGGATGCGGCGAAGGCGGCAGGGCGGGATGGGTGGTGTTCGCAGTTGTGGCTGCTGCGGGGTGCGCCTTGCTCGTGGTGCGAAACCGCAGCGAGGAGGCGGCGAAGACGGAAGGAGCGGTGGTCTTGCAACCGGTGATCACCAATGTTGCGCATCAGGACTCGGCGCCGAAGGAAGAAGAGGATCCGGCGTACGTGCTGGGATTCACGGTCAAAAGGATCGATGGGACTCTGGAAAGCCTGGAGGCGTACAAGGGAAAGGTGCTTTTGTTCGTCAATGTGGCGAGCGAGTGCGGCTACACGCCGCAGTATGAGGGACTCGAAAAGCTGTACCGCGAGAAGAAGGATGCGGGGTTTGTCGTGCTGGGGTTCCCGGCCAACAACTTCGGGGGGCAGGAGCCGGGAGAGAACAAGCAGATCGCGGAGTTCTGTTCAACGAAGTTCGGCGTGACGTTCCCGATGTTCGAGAAGATCAGCGTCGCGGGGCAGGACCAGCACGAGCTGTACCGGAAGTTCGCGGCACAACCCGCGCCGATCGGCGGCGACCCGAAATGGAACTTCACGAAGTTCCTCGTGGACCGGACCGGCAGAGTAGCGGCCCGATTCGAGCCGAAGGTGAAGCCCGATGATGCCGAGCTGCTCCGGCGCATCGATGAGCTTCTGGCGCAGAAGTGAACTGCTGGTCGAGGGTCGAGCATGCCGAGTTTCCGCTACATCGCGCTCACCGCCGGCGGAGAGCGGACGAGCGGCGTCCTGGGAGGGGCGAGCGAACAGGCGGTGCTGAACGAGCTGGAGCGCAGGCGGCTCATCCCGGTTGAGCTGAAAGTCCACAAGGGATCGGAAGCGGATGCGGCGAGCACCGGAGAGGCCGAGCGTTCCGCTCTCGTTCGGGTGAAGAGCGCGTCGTTGGCACAGGCATACGGTCAGATGGGTGACCTGCTCCGGGCGGGGGTGCCGCTGCTGCGAACTCTCCGTCTGATGGCGGAGAAGAAGGCGGACCCGAAGCTCGGCGCGGTTTTCAAGCGAGTATCCGATGCTGTGCAGGACGGGAGGGAGCTTGCGTCGGCCATGGGCGAATTCCCTCGCGTGTTCCGCCCGGTGCACGTGGCCATGGTGCGCGCGGGAGAGAAGGGGGGATTCCTCGAGCAGGCACTGGCGCGTCTGGCGCAGTTCGTCACGTGGCAGGTCGAGCTTCGGCGGAAGATTCTGGGCAGCTTGGTCTATCCCGCGTTTCTTGCGACGTTCGGGGTTGCTCTGCTGATCGGTGTCTTTGCGGTGTACATCCCCTTTTTCAAGGGAGTCTTCGCCGACACCGAGTTGCCTTGGCTGACTAGCGTGGTATTCGGCATCAGCACAGTGATTCGCGGCTGGTGGGCTCCGGTGACGCTGCTGTTGGGGTTGAGCGCGGCAGCGGGATGGTGGGCCATGAAAGTCGGGCGAGTTCGTGAACGAGCGGCGGGGCTGGTCATGCGCACGCCCGGCGTGGGGGCGGTCGTCAGGTCGCTGGCGGTAGCTCGCTTCTGCCGCATGCTGGGAACGCTTCTGGGCAACGGAGTGCCGGTGCTCACGGCACTGGAGATCGCGAAAGGCGCGGCCGGCCTGCCTGCCATGGAGCGTTCGATCGAGGAAGCGATGACGGCAGTACGAGCCGGGCAGACGCTTGAGCCGCCGCTTCGTGGGGGTGGGCTATTTTCGGCTGATGTGCTGGAGATGATCTCGGTCGCCGAGTCGGCGAACAACCTGGACGAAGTGCTCCTGACGATCGCAGAAACAATCGAGAAGCGCATCGACCACCTGCTCACGTCGCTTGTGCGGCTTATTGAGCCGCTCCTGCTGCTGGTGCTGGGGTTGACGATCGTACTGGTGGCGGTGGCGCTCATTCTGCCGATGTTCCAACTGACCGCGGAGGTTGACATATCATGACCCCTCCTGAGCGGATTGCACCGCAGGAAGCCGACGGGAAGAAGGAAGATCGGTCCGCGTGAGAAGGAGGCCCGCCGTGAGTTACCAAGGTCGCCGCAACGCCGCGTTTACGCTCATTGAAGTGATGATCGCGATCGCGATCGTCCTGGTGCTGATCGGTATCGTCGCGATCAACGTGCTCCCCAAGCGCGATCAGGCCAAGATCGGAGCGGCGAAGATCGGAATCAACCGGCTGCAGGCGGCCCTTGAAGACTTCAATCTCGTCTACGACCGCTACCCGTCGGATGAGGAGGGGCTGGCGGTACTGTGGGACAAATCGGCGCTGGTTTCCGAACTGGAGGGGGATGAGGCCAAGTGGCAGAAGTTCGTGAAGTCGCCTCAGCCGAACGATCCGTGGGGCCGACCTTGGGGCTATCGTGCCGAGTCGGAGCACGGTGCGGACTTTGACCTCTGGTCCAACGGTCCGGACGGCGAAGAAGGCACGGAAGACGACGTCGTCTCGTGGGACTCGGAGTCCGATGCGGGAGCATCCGAGTCGACCGGGGAGGGAGAGAGCGGCGGGTAATCGCGGCATACCGGCGCGCGAACGCGGTGCGATTGCCATCGCCGGCAAGCGTGGGCGAGAGCCGCGAGCGCTGGGAGGCGATCGACATGGCATCGGCGCTCGAAGCAGAGCGAAGGAAGGCGGGGCGGCGGATATCGCGCGGCGCGACGCGTCATGCGTTCAGTCTGATTGAACTACTTGTGGCGATTTCGGTGATGGTGGTGCTGGCGTCGATCGCGACGCCTGTGGTGATCAGCTCGGCGCGCGAACACGGTTTTCGATTCGCGCTCGGCCAGATCGTCAGCGCGATCGGGGCGGCTCGCGCCGAGGCGATGAAGGATGGAACGTGCGTGGAGCTTGTGTTCGAGCCGGGAGTAAAGCGCGGCGCGGTCGCTGTCAGTGCCTGGAGTCCACGCGTCGGAACGGAGGCAGCGAGCGATACCGCTGAGCCGCTCGGTCCGGTGGCGCGACAGTCACATGTCGGCTTGCGAAGGTTGATCGTCCTTTCACCCGGTATCAAGCTGTCGCAAGCAGCAGCGAGCGCATCGCACATGCCCGAGTCCGAAGATCGGTCCGACGTCGAGCAAGCCGCGACGTCGCTGCTCATCCTGCTGCCCGACGGCAGCGCGCTGAGGCCGACCACGATTGAGGTGGCGGACGGGTTCGGAAGAACCGCGGCGATTCGCGTCGGTCGGTGGAGCTCCCCCGTGGTCGCGGCAGGCAGCGCACCGCGTTCCGAGTCATCCCGCACGGACGAGCAGGAATCGATCACGGCTGTTCCGGAGGGCTGAGCGGTGAATCTCAAGGCCGGCGCAGGAGCGTGGCTTGCAAGAGACGAGAGGCGCGGCCGGGCGCGGTGTCTCGGTGCACTGCTGATGGAGGCGCTGGTCGCGCTGGCAGTGTTTCTCATGGCTGGAATCGGCATCCTCGCGTTGATGCATCAAGGCCGCGAGTCCATGCGACGTGCTGATGAGCTGGTCCGGGCGTGCGATCTGGCACGCTCCGCGATGGCTCGGCTCGAGTGCGGTCTCGCCGGGGTGACGGAGCTGGACGGTCCGGCGTCGCTCTGGGGTGCCCAGGATGCAGCAACGATTGGACACAACACGCCCGCGTCCGATGAGTGGATGATCGAAGTGCAAACGCGGCGTTCAGGAGTGGACGGTCTGACCGCCGTCACGATCGTCGCGCGAAAAGAGAACGGCCGTGATGCACCAGGAGAGGTTTCATACACGCTGCGGCAGCATGTCCGTCTTGGGCGGGAACAGCTTCCCGATGCTGCGCCCGAGGACGCGATTTCAGAAGGGTTGCGGCAATGAAGCGATCGTTCACGCTGACGGAGGTGCTGGTCGCGCTGCTGCTCCTTCTGCTGCTTTCCGGGGCCGTCGCCGGGTTCCTGCGACAGCTTCGCGGCCGCGAAGAGACTCTGATGCGCATGGCCCAGGACCGGGCGGCGGCGACCATGCTGATTGAGCTTCTGGAAAGCGACGCGATGACGTGTGTCGCGGGTCGTGCAGGAGAACCGGGCGTTCTCGGGAACGAACACACCCTTGAGATTCTGAGCCGAGGTGTCACGGTAGCGGCCGGGTACCCTGCGGCGGAGTTCAACGACCTTCGAGTGACCCGCTACGACTTCGATCCGTCATCCGGCTCGATCACGATCAGCCGAGCGGCGCACGGGGATGGGGGAGAGCCGAGCACCCCGGAGGTCCTCTCAAACCGAGTCGCGCGTCTTCGATTCCGATATCACGACGGAGACGAGTGGGTGGGAGAGTTTGACTGCTCCAAGGCCGGAAGGCTCCCGGTCGCGATCGAAGTCGCCGTGTGGTTTGCCTCGCCCATGGAACAACGAGGCGGCCCAACGCCCACGTTCGCCCCGGCAGCGCCTGCAGTCAGCGGTGACTCGGCGGACGCGGCCTCGGGCGCCGGAGGTGGGGGATCTTGGCCCGAGCCGGATCGGATTCGAATCATCGCGATTGCGGATGCGCGGGAATGGGGCGGCGATACATGAAGGCGAACCGGCACGGCACGATTCTTCTGGCGGTGATGCTGATCGTTGTCCTCGGTGTGATGTCCGCTTCGACGGTGGTGCTGACCGCCCGTGCGGGTCGAGGGGCCGTGTCCCACGGCCTCGGCCGCACGCAGTCGCGGGCCGTCGCATGGTCGGGAGTGCAGGCCGTCATGGCCGAGCTGCTCGCCCAGCGCGAGCAACTGCTGCGCGGCGAAGAGCCAAGCCTCTCGGGGCAGTGGGTGATCTTTGAAGATGGTTCACGATCGGGAGTCGCGAGGCTCGTGCCGTTCGCGTCGGAAACAGACGGGGCAGCGAGTGAAGCGGCGCTCGTGAACATCAACACCGCGACGGCGGATATGTTGGCGCGCCTTGACGGCATGGACGGCGAAACCGCGGAAGCGATCGTGCGCAGCAGACCTTCCGGCGGATACGCCTCGACGGGGGAGCTGGGCGCTGCGGCTGGCGTGTCGATATCCCTGCTTGTTTCGGGCGAAAGCGAGGAGTCAAACGCGGGGGATGTCGAAGCGGCGGGCGTCGTGCCGTGGCTGGGTTGCTTCAGTGCGGATGCGAATGTTCAAGCCGGGCTGGGAGAGAACGGGGCGCTGCATGCGGGTCGAGCGCGTATCAATCTCAATCAGTCATGGTCAGATGATTTGCGCCGCGCGCTCGTTGATCGGTTCGACGCTGAAACGGCGGACGGTGTAAAGCGGCTCATGGAGTCGGGCGTGCGATTTCAGAGTGAAGCCGATGTCGTTCGCCTGCTGGCTTTCTTCCAGGTACCTCTGGATCGCTGGGTCACGATTCTCGATGCATTCTGTGCATCCCCGAACTCGTATCAGCCCGGCAGAGTCGATATCAACCGCGCGCCCGTGGAGGTTCTCAAGACGCTCCCGGGAATGGATGATGTCACGGCAGCGAACATCGTGGCAAGGCGGGAAACGTTGGACGACGCGCGCAAGGCAAGCATCGTGTGGCTCCTGGAAACCGGGGTCATGGACGTGGAGCGCTTCGCCGGGATCGTGGATCACGTGTGCACCAGGACGCTGCAATGGCGCGTGCGGGTTGAAGGCGGCATCCTGAACACGGTCGAGGACGAGTTCGGTGCCGGAGTAGCAGAACCGGAGTCGGGAGGTCTGCTTCGCGATCGGATCGTGCTGGAGGCGGTGATCGACCTCGCCGCGCCGCGGCCGCGAGTGGCGTATCTGCGTGATGTCTCGCTGCTGGAGGCAGCGGCAGCCCTTGCCGAGGCGGAGGCGGTGGAACGCGATGAACCGCCGGAAGAGGCCCCAGACTCGGAGCCTTCGGGGGAGGCGGTCATCGGCGATGATGTCGGAGGCTCATCAGGCGAAGCCCCGCTGGTCGACGATGAGTCGGCCATGGAGAATGCGGCTGAGCCTCTGAACGAAGACAATGATGAGCCTGCGGAGGAAGCATCGCATCCGGCCGACGCTGGAGATACAAGGGTCGGTCGCTGGAGAGTGATCAAGTGAAGCGAGGATCAACCCGGAGAGTTCCACGCCGAATGACGCTGGTGTCGCTGAGCGGCGCCGGGGTTTCGGTAGCGATTGCCTCCGCCGCGGACGGGCAGGCGACGGTCCACAAGTGGTCGGAGGTCGCGCGTCCCGAGGGGTTGGATAGTTCAAATGCGGGCGCAGTGGGGTCGTGGCTGAAATCGGTGCTGCACGGTCTAGGCGCCTCGGGTCGGAGCGGTGTGTTCGTCGTTGGACACGGAGATGTCTTCCTCAAGCGGCTCACCTTCGACGTGAACGCGGATGAACGGGTGGATCTGCCCGGAATGGTCCGCTTGCAGATGGTCCGCCAACTGACGTTCCCTGGTGATGATGCGACTGTCGATTTCATTGTGCTTCGCCGGGGATCGGAAAGCGCATCAGCCGGCTTGGCAGGCAAGGGATCGCAGGTGCTTTGCGCCGCGATGCCGGGGGACCGGCGCCGGTGGCTCGGAGAGCTGGCGGCTTCGGCGGGTCTGAAAGTGGCTCGCATCGCCATCCGGCCCGCGGCAATCGCTGCGCTGGCGCGTGAAGTCTCGGCGGGAGTGGACGGCTCGACGCTGGTGCTTGCGCTGGACCGCGAAGGCGCGGACTTTGTCGTCGTGCAGGGTGGGCAGATGGTCTTTGCACGCCGGGCCGACGTCGTGGGCACGGGGAGCACGGAGTCCTCATCCCATGAGGAGTTCGCGGTTCGAGTCGCGACGGAAGCCAGGCGCACTTGGCTGAGCTACAGGGGCACTCCCGAAACAACGGTCGTACACAACATGGCGGTGATCGGCGATGGTGAGGTGGCACGCGACGTCGCGCGGCGCTGCTCCGACACTCTGGAACTGCCGGTGAAGCTGCTGAACGGTTGCTCCCGTGTGCGTGTGACCTCCAATGCCGAGTCGGCGCTTCCGGCATCCGTGTTCTGCCTTGTCGGAGCCGCCCTGGAATCCGCGCTCGGTATCGATTCCTTCGATCTTGCACATCCTCGAAAGGCACCAGATCGCCGCGAACGCCGCCGCCAAGCAGCGCTGGCTGCTGCGCTCGTGGGACTTGTGGCCGCGGGGTCGCTGTTCACGATGGGGAATCTGCGGAAGATCAGCCTCGAGTCGGAGATTCGAGTGCTGGAATCGCAGCGAAGCGAGCTGCTCGAGCAGCGCCGGGCTGCATTGCGGGATTCCGCCCGTCTTGCACATGTGAAAGCGTGGATGAGCGGTGACGTGCCGTGGTTGTCTCATCTCGAGGCGATCAGCCGAACGATGCCGGAAACCGATCGAGCCGTCGCGGCCGAGATCAGCGGAACGGCAAAGCCGTTCGCGGGATACGAAAGAGCTCGGGGGACGCGCGACTACGAAGCTTCCGCATGGCGCAGCGCGGTGTCGACTTCGATCCTGCTGCGCGGGCGGGCGCGCGACCGCGGCACCGCGGATGCGGTCCGGGAAGCGTTCGTCAACGATCGTCGCTACACCGTGACGCCGGTGGGGCAGGACAGCGTGGAAGGACGCGATGGCGCGTACCCGGCGGAGTTTGCCATGACGCTGGCGGCGCGTGCGAACATCGCGAGCGAGGCGTCGGGCGGACCGGAAGGCACGGAGGCGCCGCGGGGCAGGGAGGCGAAGCCGTGATGTCGCGTCGCGTGATTGCGATGATCAGCGCAGGCGCTCTGGCACTGCTTGCAGGCGGCGCCTGGACCTATGAATCGGCGATCGCTGCGCCCCTTCGAGACGCGCGCGCCCGACGCAATCTTCTGGTGGCTGAGATCGAGAAACGCGAAAAGGAAGTCCGCGACCACAGGGCGACGGTCAAGGAACTCAAGGAGATCGGTGGGACGATGCTGGGGCGCGACGCCGAAAGCGTCGTGCATCGCCTTCGCGTGGCCCTGACGTCGCTCGGGCACGAGGCAGGCCTTCAGGACGTAGTCGTGGACTCGCGAGCCAAAGGCGCTGTGCGGAATCCCGCCGCGCAGGCGGGAGTGACGGCCTTCGGCGAAGAGCTTGCGGAGCGAGCGGACATGTCGGTGGTGGCGGGGGAGCTGAAGGGCGAGGGGAAGCTGGACGATGTGCTGCGCGCGCTGGCGCTGCTGGAGTCCCAACCGTGGCCGAAGCGCGTGAGCGGGGTGAGCCTCAAGCCCGTGCCGAACGCCGATCGCGTGGCACTCAGCGTGAGCCTTGAAACGGCTTTCTTCGAGGACTTCGGTCCGATGGAACCCCCGCCACGGGCCACACCGGCGGCGGATCGCATCGAGCTGGCGTCTCTGGTGGGGCTGAAGAACGTGTTTCGCGCCCCGGCCCCCGAGGCGAAGGCGCAGGCCGAGCCGCCTATTCGGCCGACGGAGGCGCCATCCGCGCCGTCACTGGCAGACTGGAAGGTGACCGGGATCGTGGAGCAGCGAAGCGACGACACGACTCGCAAGGCCGAAGTCTGGCTGTCGAATGCGCGCTCGGGAGAGTTCCGCGTGCTGTGCGTGGGAGATTCGTTCCTCGGGGCCGTTCTGGACGCGGTGGCACCCGATCAGGCTGTGTTCCTGGTGGACGGCGGCCGATACGTCCTCGCAACGGGTGATCATCTGGACCGGAGGGACAGGCAGCCCGCCCCGCAGTAGACTCGTGCGGATCGGTCTTTCGCCCGACCCGCGCCGGCAGCCCCGAAAGCGCTCGTCGGGCCGGGACAGCCAGGTTTGACCGTCCGTCAAGGAGGACTCGCTGATGCGGATGCGACGATCCGGACCGACTGCGCTGAGTCTGCGCCTCCCGAGCTTGGCCATCCTTGCACTGCTGACGATGACCGCCATGGCGCGCGCGACTCAGGATCAGCCCGCGCCAGCGGAAGAGCCGGCAGCTGCCCCCGCAGTTTCGATCAGCTTCTCGTTCAAGGATGCGCCGCTCGATCAGGTCGTGGACTACTTCGCGCGCCAGACAGGGCTGCCGGTGATCCGCGAGGCGGAAGTGCCGACCGGGACGGTGACCTTCATCTCCACCCGGCAATACGGCCTCGAGGACGGCATGCGGGTACTGAACACGATCCTGCAGACGCGCGGGGTCATGCTGCGTCGCGATGCGGAGTTCCTCTACCTTCAGAAGCTCGACAACATGAAGGCGGAGTCGGTCCCGACGTACGCGGACGGCGAGATTCCGGAATCCGTGACGGATGAGCAGGTGATCAGCACGGTGATCGTGCTCAAGAACGCGCCCGCAGCGCAGGTTGCGGAGAAGATGGCTCCCTTGGTCGCGCCCTATGGAGCCATGATCGCGCTGCCTCAGCAGAATGCCGTGATCATTACCGAGACGGCAGGGCAATGCCGCAGACTGGCCTCGATCATCTCGAGTCTCGATGAGCGGCCGATGTTCGAGGAATCGGTCAAGCTGTTTCCGCTGCGGCATGTGAAGGCGGCGGATGCGCTGTCGAGCCTGAAGGTGCTCGTCGCGGAGAAGAAGACCACGGTCGTGATCGATCAGCAGGGAAACCGGCGCACGATCTCAGAGGATGAGATCGTCGGCCTGCGGATCGAAGCGGATCAGAGAACGAACTCCATCATCGCAGTGGGACCGGAAGGACGTCTGCGCACCATCGAACGCCTGATTGAGCTTCTCGACGTTCCGGAAGCGGTGGGTACCGCGATGGGGGGGGGCGCCGGCTCGGGTCGGGAGATGGCGACGTTCGAAGTTTCGGTCGCTGAGCCTGGCGCGGCCGCGGAGCGTGTCAAGGCGCTGTTCGCGAAGCTGCCGCCGGAGGAGCAGCCGGTCCTGCTGGCGCTTCCCGAAGTTTCCAAGATCGTGATGGTGGGAACCTCAGCCCAGGTGGCGCAGGCAAGAGCCTTCGTGGATGAAATCGAGGGAAGGTCTCCGGGCGGCGCCGGCGCGACGGCTCCCGGCGCGGTGTTGCTGCCGTTGGCTCACTTGGACGCCGATCGAGCACTGAGCACGCTGAAGTCGGTGATGAATGCAAGGCAGCAGCGATTGCTGCGCCTGGCTCCGGCGCCGGACGGCAAGGGCATCGTGGTGACGGGACCGGAAGCAGACCTTGCAGCAGTGCGCCGGATGCTGTCGGCCATCGACGTTCCCGGAGCCGAGGCTCGTGAGGCACGGCTGCTGAAGCTGACGGAGCGTGTGAACAGTGAGCTGCTCGCCAAAGCGGCGGAGCTTCACGAGCGCACGCGGGGTGGGGATGGCGACGCCGTTCAACTGGAAATCGACGAGGAGAGCGGCACGGCGACATTGATCGGTTCGCGCACCGCACTGGATCGATTCGCACGCCTGATCGATGATGCTGCGCGCGTGGCTGTCCCCGCACCTTCTGCGCAGATCGTCGATGTCAAGGTGGCGAAGGCGGCGGACGTGCTGACGGCGGTGCGCGAGCTTCTCGATGCGGCGCCGTTGCGTGATGCGGGGCGTCGGCTGCCCGAGCCTTCGCTGAGCCTGATCGAGCGTACGAACTCGATCTTGGTCGTGGCGGAGCCGGCCCAGCATGCAGTAATCACAGAGTTCATTCGTCGTTTGGATGTACCCGAGCCGACGAAGCTGCCTCCGTTGAAGCTGCTCCAGGTCCGTACCGCGGATGCGGCGGCGATCGCGCAGATGCTGTCGGAGCAGTACGACCGGCGTCCGCCCGGAGAGCGGCAGGAGAAGCCGGTTGCGGTGCGCGCCGATGCGGCGACGAACACGCTCATCGTGTCGGCGCACGCCGATCTGCTGACGGAGATCACGCAGTTCGTCGAAGACGTCAACCGCGCCAGCGCAGAGCAGGGCCAGCGCGTCACGGAGATCTTCCCGCTGCGAATGGCCAAGGCCGCGGAAGTGGCGACGGCCATGGAGCGATTGTTCCCCGAGCCGCCGATGCCCGTGGACCGGCTGGGAAGGCCGCAACCTTGGCTGAAGGAACCGAAGGAAGTCAATGTCAGCGCCGATCCCGCGAGCAACTCGTTGATCGTGGACGCGCCAATCAGCCGCATGGAAGCATTTCGCGCGCTGGTGGAGAAGCTTGACCGTGTGGAACTGCCGCCGCAAGCGCAGCTTCGAACCTACCGGGTGACGCGAGCGGACTTCGATGCCGTCGTGTCGAGCCTGCGGGGCTTGGCATCGCGCGGTGCGCTGAGCGGCGCAGCAGAGCCGGGCAAGCCCGCTGTAGCCGTTTCGATCGAAGCAGAACCCAGGACCAAGACATTGATCGTCGCGGGCGACTCTACGACGTTCGAACGCGTGGAGCAGGTGCTGAAGGAGTTCGAGTCCAGACCGGCGACGCCGGAATCCGAGCTGCTCTTCTTCGCGCTGGCGAACGCTCGGGCGGAGCGCGTGCAGCCCTTGGCGCGGGACGTGCTCACGGCACGGCTGCGCCAGGAGATGGAGCGCGAGGGAAGGCCGCCGGGAGAAGCCGCGGCATTGATTCAGGTCAGCGCGGATCGACCCAGCAACACCCTGATCGTCAGTGTGCCGATCACGTTGGCGCAGGAAGCGCGCGAGTTGATCGCGCGACTGGATGCCGCGAAGCCCGGTGAATCGGCGGGCGCGCGACGCGACATTGTGAAGATCGTGCCGCTGGCGCATGCCGAACCCGCTGCCGCGGCGACTGCTCTGCGCGAATCGCTGTCAAAAACGGACATGCCCAGCGGGGGAACCGGGGCGGATGTATCGGTAGCCGCCGCGAGCAGCACTTCGGCGCTGGTCGTTTCCGGAGACGAGCGCGACGTGGAGTTTGTCTGCGGGCTGGCCGCTCAGATCGATGTGCCTCCCGTGAAGGACTCGGTCGCGACGGCGACGGTGGTGCTGAAGCATGCGAGAGCGGAAGCAGTCGCTCCGCTGGTCGAGAAGCTCTTCCAGACCGATCAGCTGCCGGACTGGGCGCGTCTCAATGTGCGGCTCAACCGGCAAGGCTTCAAGCCGGAGGTCGTGTTGCGCGTGGCGGCGGATGCGCGGTTGAACGCGGTGGTGCTTACAGGTCCGCAGGATGCCATCACGGTCGCGCAGGAGATCGTCGAACAACTGGATGTGGCGCGCGGAGCAGCCCCGGGGGCGGAGCGTTCGGTCCGCATTCTGACCCTGGAGAACGCCGATGCGCAAGCCGCGGCGGCAAGCATCGAGGCGGTCTTCAAGGACGCGGCGGATACGGGCGAAGCGCCGCCGCTGATCAAAGTGGACGCGGCGAGCAACTCCTTGATTGTGCGGGCGTCGGCGGCCCAGCTCGAGCAGGTGGAGTCGCTGGTGAGAGGAATCGACGGCGCAACGCTGGTGGCAAGCCGTCAGTTGCGGACCGTTGCCGTGGATCGTTCCCGGATGGATGCCGCCGCGATGGCCGACATGCTCCGCAGAGTGCTGGAATCCCGTGGGGGCGTGCGTGTGCGGGTGATCGACGCGGCAGATCTGCTGCCGGAGTCCGAGCGCGAAGGCGCGGCGCCCGCCGGCAAGTCCTCCAACGATCAGTCGCGGCGCGGAGTCTTGCTGCCTGGGCGCGTGCGCTACGTGATCGGTTTCGTGCAGACCGTTGTCGCGGCGGCGCAGATCGAAGCACAGGCTGACGCAGGGAAGGCTCCTGAGGCGCAGGGAGCTTCTGAGACCGAGGTCACGATCGCGGTTGATCCGGAAACGAACTCGCTGATCATCCTCGGCTCGTCACGCGCGACCGAGCAGATAGCGGAGTTGTCGAGACTGCTTGAGTCGTCGCTTCCTGCGGAACCGTCGCAGGTGCGGGTGATCAATCTTCCGGCGGGTGTGGATGGGCGTTCCCTTGCTTCGACGATTCAGACGGCCGTCGGCGCAATCGGACAGCTCAGCGAGCAGAATCCGGGCGGCATGACGGGGCGCGTCGTCGTGGTTTCCGACCCTGCCGGTGAAGCGCTCATTGTCGCGGCGAACGACACGGACTTTGAAGTGATCAGACCACTCGTTGCAGCGCTCTCCAGGCCGGAGGCAAGGGAACTGCCGGTTCACTCGATCAAGCTCGAACGCGCGGATGCCCAGACGGTTGCGGCTGCGCTGACCCGATTCTTCGATGACCGGGCGCGAGCCTCGGGCAGGCCCGGACAGCAGGCGCTGCGGAGAGTTGCCGTCGTCGGCGACCGGCGAAGCTCGACGCTGATCGTTTCAGCGCGTGAGGAGGACTTGGACGAGGTGAAGAGCCTCGTGGCAACCTTTGATGCCCCGGCCGCGGCGCGCGACCTGCAGTTCCGAGTCATTCCGCTCCAGCACGTGCGCGTGAGCGACATCGCCGAGACCGTGCAATCGCTCGCCTTCGAGCTTCAGTGGATGAACTCTCCGTGGAACCGCGGCAATGAGGTCGCCGGCGACAAGATCACGCTGGAATCGGACACGCGGACGAACTCGATCATCGTGATGGGCGAGGGAGAGTCGTTCAACACGATCGAATCAATCGTCAAGGCGCTGGACGTGCCGAGGCCGGATCAGGCGTCGGTCGTGGTCAAAGTTTTCAAGGTGCAGCGGGCGGACCTGGGAGTGGTGCGGCGTGCCGCGGAGCAGGCGTTTTCGGATCCGAACCAATCTCGTCGCTGGTGGGAGCCTGCGGACCCGCAAGCGATGCGGTTCGAGACGGATGGGGGAACGCGATCGCTGATCGCCATCGGGCCGCTGGCGGAGATGGAGCGCGTCGGGGCATTGGTCGCGCAGCTCGATTCGGCGATGGAGGGCGGGGATCGAACGGTCGAGATCGTGCCGCTGGCGTTCGCGGATGCGGCGCGCGTGGCAGAAAGCTTGAGCCGTTTCTTCACGGACCGCGCCCGACTCACGGGTCTGGAGCGGCCGGCCGTGTCGGTGATCGGGTCGCCGGAGGGCAACACGCTGATCCTGACGGCCGCGGCCGACGACATGGCGCTGGCCCGCGATATCGTCGCGCGGCTGGACGTGCAGGAACTGAGCGATGGACGCGAGATCGAGGTTTACGCGCTGAAGCACGGCGAAGCCTCGGACATCGCGCAGGCGATCGAGCGGCTGTTTCCACGCGCGGGTTCGGGCAGCGCGGAGAGGCGCGTCGTGGTTTCAGCGGATATCCGCACGAACTCGTTGATCGTCTCTGCGCCGAAGGATGCGGTGACGCGCGTGCAGGCGCTGATCGAGCAGATGGATGCCCCGGCAGCGGGGGACGCGGTCACGCTGCGCACATTCGCCCTTCAGGCGGCCCGCGCGGAAGAGGCTGCTCGCACGCTGCGCGAAGCGCTCGACCTGACCGACACCGCACAGGGGCGCGCCCGCGCCATGCAGGGGGACGTCCGCAAGTTTCTGGATGAGTCGGGCGAGCCTGTCGAGGTCAAGGCGAAGATTACCGCGGATCGCCGCTCGAACTCCCTCATCGTCGCCGCCGACGACAAGTCCATGACGCTGGTGGCCAAGCTGATCGCGCAGTTGGATGAGCAGCCGGCGGTGAGCGAGACGGAGTATCGAGTGATCGCGCTGAAGCACGCCATGGCGTCGGACGTGGCCTCCACGATGCGGTCGCTCCTGGCCGGGCGTAGGCGCGCCCAGGGCGAGCCGGAGCCTGCCGTAAGCCACTCGCGCCGCGACAACACGCTGATCGTTTCGGCCACGTCGGATCAGCTCGCGGAGATCGAGAAGATACTGAAGGAAGTCGATGTGCCCTCGCGCGTCGCGCGGAAGACGGAGTTTGTCCCGCTCGAGTTCGCGGATGCGGTTCAGGTGCAGGAAGCACTTTCGATGTTCTACGGTCGTTTCGCGCCGGAAGCGGAAACACCGGGTTCCCGCAATGTTTCCATTGTTGCCGATCCCGCTTCGAACTCTCTTGTGATCTCGGCGGACGAAACGGAGTGGAGGGGAATACGGGAGCTGGTGGACAAGCTCGATTCGGAGGAGTACGACGCGTCGCGTCAACTGGTGGTGATTCCGCTTCTGCACGCGGATGCAACGTCAGTGGCCGCGACGCTCTCCGAAGCATTTACGGCGCCTCTGAAGGCGGAACTGGAGCGCGAGCGTGAGCGGGCGAGAGAGCAGGCGAGGCAGCGAGGCAGGCCCGAGGACGATGTGCAGGTGCCCGCATTGCTGGTGGATTCCGATGAAGTGATCTCGGTGTCCGCGGAGCCGCTCACGAACAGCCTGGTCGTATCGGCATCGCGCAAGGAGCTGGAGAGGATTCGTGCGATCGTTGCGCAGATCGATGTGCCCGGCTTTGCGAATCTGCCCGCTCCTCAGGTGATTCCGCTGCGGATCGGGAAGGCGTCCGAGGTCGCCCGGTCCGTGCAGCAGATGTACGAGCTGAGTGAGCCGGGCCGGTCGGGCGGTGGCGGGCGGGGCCTGCGGTCTGTTTCGGTCGTTGGGGATGACGCAAGCAACGCGCTGATTGTCCGCGCGGATGAGCAGCAGTTCGCACAGATCAAGGCGCTGGCGGATGTGCTGCAGCAGACGGGGGAGTCGGCGCAGGTCACGGTGCGCGTGATTCGGTTGCACTCGCAGCCTGCGTCGCGTCTGGCACAGACGGTCCTTCGTACATTTCAGGCTTCAGCGCAACAGAGGCGAGAGCCGCTCGCCGTGGAAGCCGATCGACGCGGCAACGCCCTCGTCATCGCGTCGAGCAAGCCGCTTTTCGAAGAGATTGAAAAAGTCGTGCGTGAACTGGATGGGCCGGCTCCGGAAGACCAGCAGGGCGCGGCCGCCCCGCTCGGACTTCCGAACCAGGGGCTGTTCGTGTTCGACCTGGAGAACTCGAGTCCCGAGGACGTTCGCCGAACTCTTGAGCAGATGGGATTGACGCGCGAGCCGACCGGCGACCGGCCCGGTGTGCTGAGCGAACCGATCACGGTCGTCGCGCTGACCTCGCGCCGAGCCGTGGCGATCACCGCTGCGCCGGGCGACGGCGAGACAATCCGCGAACTCGTTGCCGCCATCGATGCAGCACCTGTGCTTGCGGAGCAGGAAATGGCTTTGGTCGGGCTGAAGACCGCGCAAGCCCCGGCGGTGGTCCAGATTCTCGAACGTGCGCTGAGCACCACGGACAACGACTCGAAGTCGAAACTGGCGGCCTCCATTGCAGAGCAGGTGCGGCGCCTGAATCTGCGCGGGGAAGGCATGGATGATCGGGATGTCAGTCTGGACCTGTCGGTCCCGATTCGCGTGGAGGCGGAGCCGGCGTCGAACTCGGTGCTCGTCGTCTCGAGTGCGGCGAACGTGGCGGCACTGCGCACGCTGATCGGCATGCTCGACCGTTTGCCGGCGGCGGACGCGGTAATCCTGCGCATTTTCCACTTGAACAACGCTTCTGCGACGAGACTCGCCGCGGTTGTACGCCAGCTCTATTCGCAGGGCGACGCGCTTCGTCGCGCGCCTGGGTCGGAAGTTCGCGGCCTCCCGACCACGGAGACTGGCAAGGCACTGGCGAGCAGCATCGCCGTGGCGGTCGATGACCGGACCAATGCGCTGATCGTCGGCGGAAGGGAAGAGGCGGTCGGGCTGGTCGAGGTTCTCATTCGTGAGCTTGACTCGGAAGAGGTCTCGAACTGGATCGAGCCGCGGGTCGTGACGCTCCGCTTCGCGGACGCCACCAAGCTCGCAGAGACGCTGGATCGCGTTCTTGTGGACGGCCTCGGCGAAGCACCGGAGGATGCCGCGATCCGGCGGCAAATAGGGCGCTTGCGCATGCTGCGTGACGGAGTCCCCAACGCGGCAGCGCCCGGAGCCGCGGCGGACGCGGCGAAGATCGAATCGGAAATCTTTGCGCCGATGACGAAGCTGGTCATTCTGCCCGAGCCGGCGCTCAACGCGCTGATCGTGATCGGTGCAACGGCAAACGTGGAGATCGTGTGCGAACTCGTGAAGATGCTGGACGTGGAGGGTGCGTCGCGGTTCGACATGGTCCGCGTTTACCCGCTTCAGCATGCGGCCGCGGACCGCGTGGCGGACGTGCTGCAGAGTCTCTTCCGGCAGCAGGTGGCCAATGAGTCCTTGCGTCCGGAAGACGATCTGGTGATCCAGTCTGATGTCCGCACGAACTCGCTCGTGATTGCGACCTCCGCGCGGTCGTTTGCGGTGATCGACACGCTGCTCAAGACGCTGGATTCGGAGAACGTGAACCCGACGGTGGGGTTGCACATTCTCTCCGTCGGCAACAACAGCGCTCGGCTTCTGGCGCCGAAGGTCGAGCAGCTCATGCGGGACCGGATGCGGGGCGTGCCGCAGGGAGCAGCCACGGCAAGGGATGTCGTTTCAATTCAGGCCGATGAAGCCACCAACACGCTGATCGTTGCTGCGAGCGATGAGAACCTGAAGCTGATTCGCGAGCTGGTGGACATCTTGGCGAAGACGGATCCGACCGCGGCCGAGAAGCTCGAAATCTTCGCGCTCCGCTCGGCACGCGCGCCGGACATGATCGACCTGCTGAATGAGCTGTATGCAAACGAGGTCAATCGCACACGCGGCCAAGGGACGTTGCGTCTGCGCGCAGAGGAGCGGCTGAACGCGGTGGTGGTCAACGGGCTGCCCGTGGATATCGAGCGGATTCGAGAGCTGATCGAACGGCTGGACGGGGCCGCGCTGGAGGCGGTACGGGAGATTCGGATCGTTTCCTTGAAGTCCGCCAATGCGCTCGAAATGGTCAACTTGCTCGAGAACGTTCTTTCCGGGCGATCCGTAGCCGGTGCACGGACGGCGGCGCGCCAGGCGACGCTTCTTCGGTTCGTCCGTGAGCAGGCGGGCAGCGGCGTGGCGCAGGAGGCGGGGCGCGAACCGACCGAAGCGGAAGTTTCCAGCGCGATCCGGGAGCAGGTGACGCTGACTCCCGACATGCGAACGAACGCGGTGATCGTGTCGGCCCCGGCGTCGATGATGGTGCTGATCGAGTCGCTGATCGAGGACCTGGAGTCGTCGGCGTCCGGATCACGCGAGATCGCGGTCTTTGCATTGGAGAACGCGGACGCGACCAACATGGCGGAACTCCTGCGCGACCTGTTCAACCTGCGTCAGCAGGGAAACCTGTACGTACTGGTGCCTACGGGCACGGGAGCACCCGACGCCTCTCAGACGCCGGCCGATGCGGACGAGACGGCACCGGGGTCGAACCTTGCGATGGGTGACATGACCCTGACCGTGGTTCCCGACGAGCGTCAGCAACTGGCGATCACGGTGGATGCGCGGACGAACTCGCTGCTGGTCTCCGGTACCCCCAAGTATCTTGAGCTTGTGCAGCGCGTCGTGACCGAGCTGGATGCGCAGAAGGGCACAGAGCGCGAGCAGATCACGTACGAGCTGAAGAGCGCACGGGTGGAGGAAGTCGCGCAGGCGCTGCAGACGTTCATCGATCAGGAACAGGACCGCATCGAGCGTGCGCTTGGTCCGGATCGAGCCGGTTCGGCCCTGCGACGGCTTGAGCAGGAGATCAGCGTTGTCGGAGTGCCGGGGAGCAGCAGGCTGATTCTCTCCGCTTCGCCTCGGTACATGGACAAGGTGCTGGCGCTGGTCGAGGAACTGGATCGTGCGCCCGCACAGGTGCTCATCCAAGTTCTGCTGGCGGAGGTCACTCTGGATCACGAAGAGACGTGGGGCGTGGATTTCGAGCTGATCAGCGAGGGCAGCCGCGAGCTGAATCTGCTGACGCGAGCGGCGGGTACGGGAGTGCTCACGGCCATCGGCGTGCCGAATCTTTCGGTCTCCACGCTCGACTTTGATCTCTTGATCAGGGCGCTGGAGGTCCAGGGCCGGCTGGAGGTGCTGAGCCGGCCGCAGATTCTCGTGAACGACAATGAAGATGCCGAGATTCAGGTCGGCGAGGACATCCAGCTTGTGACGGATGTGCAGCGGACGGACGCGGGCAACACGATCAGCACCGTGGACACGCGGGAGATCGGCGTCATTCTGAAGGTGACCCCTTCGATCGCGCCGGACGGATTTGTCCGCCTGGACATCGCGCCGGAAATTTCTGCGCTCACCGATCGGACCACGCAGATCAGCGAGGATTTCGAAGCGCCGATCATCACCAAGCGACGAGCGGATACGACCGTCACCGTCAACGACGGGCAGACCATCGTCATCGGAGGTCTCATTCAGACCGAAAATGAATCGCGCAAGAGCAAGGTGCCCCTGCTCGGAGATATTCCGTTGATCGGCTCGGTGTTTCGTTCCGAAAAGGTCAGCGGGCGCAAGACGGAGTTGATGATCATCCTCACGCCGCGCGTCATCATGACCGATCGCGACCTGCGCGAGGTCTCCGCGGAGGAGATCGACAGGCTTTCGATTCCCGAAGACATCAAGGAAGTGCTCCGCAGCAACCGCATCAACAATGGTGCGAGCGCAGGTTCGGATCAGCGGGGAGAGGGTGAGCAGCGGTGGAAGACGACCATCCGGACCGGCGAAGAGATCGACCGATCCCCGGAGCCGGCACCCATCGACCTTCCGAGTGATGCTGAAGGTGCCGGGACGGAACCCCCAGTTCAGCCCGCCGAGCCGACTCCCGGCGAAGGAGGATGAGCCGCGTTGCATCGATGGATCGAACATTTCAGTCGATTCAGGCGCGCCCTTTTGACGGCGGCGATCGCCGCCGGGCCGTTCTTGTTGGCCAGCGGCTGCGTTGCCGATGGGCCGCAGCCTCCGCCGCGCCCCCAGCCGCGACGGGTTGCGCAACCGGAGGGGCTGAAGGTGGACACGATCTTGCTGAGCGTGGCCCCGTACCCGACGGATTCCGACAACAATCGGTATGCCGACACGATCATGGTGACGGTGTACCTGTTTCCTGACCCGGTCCGACATGCGCTGCCGATCCATGCGGCCGGCTCTTTCCGGTTCCGCCTGACGGATCCCGATGGAGCAACCTTGGCGGAATGGCACATCCCTCCGGAGGAAGTCGATCGGGCGCGGGTCCGTACTCCTCCCGGCCCCGGCTACTGCCTGTCGCTCAATATCAACGATGTTGCCTCGGATCGCGTTTCGGTTCGATCCGGCAGTCTGACCTGTACGTTCGAGCCGTTGGACGGATCGGAACCGGTCTCGGTTCGCGGTCAAAGCACTGTCCAGATCGGGCCGACGGGTTCAGTCATGGGAAAGTCGGGTCAGCCGCGGCAAATGTTCGTTCCCTGATCGGATGAATGCGCCGCGCAGGGCGCACCTGCCCCAAGTCGGGTGTATTCTGGACGTTGGAGCCGGAGCCGTTGCCGCACGCCCAGTGGGATCGCGTATGACGGCCTCGGGTCCGCCGGTGAGCTGGAAGCCATCGGCGGCTGTACCGGGTCAGGCTCAGGGGACCCCCGCATGGCATGCGCATCGGCTTCGGCAATTTCCAGGCGTGGCAATCGGCGTCTGTGGGCAGGGCTGGTTGTTCTGCTTGCGGCCGGAACGCCGCTCCAAGGCTCCCCGATCGTGCGAACGATGACATCCCCGAATGATGCCGCCTCGGGCAAGTTCGGCACGGCGGTGTCGGGGTTGTTCGACGTGAACAACGACGGCGCATCGGACATCGTCGTGGGTACGGACGAGACGGCCGGCGCTTCCGCAAGCGGGCGTGTGTACGTGTTTGACGGCGCTACCGGCTCGCTGCTTCTCACGATCGCGTCACCGAACCCGGATACTTCCGGTCGATTCGGACGGTCCGTTTCCGGTGTGCCGGACGTGAACGGCGATGGGCGCGGGGATGTCGTGGTCGGTGCGTTTCAGGAGAACCCGGGCGCATCGCCGTCGAACTCGGGCAGGGCGTATGTGTTTTCCGGTGCCGATGGGTCATTGCTTCGTACGCTGGCGTCTCCGAACGAGGTCGCCAATGGCAACTTCGGACGCGCGGTGGCCGGCGTGCCGGACGTCAACGGTGACTTGTTCGGAGATGTGATCGTGGGGTCCGACGAGGCCGGCGGACCTTCGGGGTCGGGCAGGGTGTACGTCTTCTCTGGTCTGACCGGCGGGCTGATCCACACGATTGTTTCACCAAACGCGGAGGGCAACGGGCGCTTTGGGCGCGCGGTCGCGGGAAGCCCTGATATCACCGGGGACAATCGCGGCGAGATCATCGTCGGAGCATTCAACGAGGATCCCGGGACAAGTCCCAGCAATGCGGGCAGGGCGTACATCTTCTCCGGCGCCAGCGCCGGGCTGCTCCAGACGCTGGCTTCGCCGAACGAGGAGAGCGGGGGTAACTTCGGAACCTCGGTTTCGGGCATTCCCGATGTGAACGGCGACGCGGCACCCGACGTGGTGGTGGGAGCGCCTGTCGAGGACGGAGGAGCCACGGATTCCGGGCGGGCGTACATCTTTTCGGGTGCGAATGGTGCCCATCTGCGGACGCTCGCGTCGCCGAATGCGCAGGCGACCGGGAACTTCGGAGTCTCCGTCGGCGGCATGCCGGACACGAACGGCGACGGCCTTGGTGAGGCGATCGTCGGTGCGGACCTGGAAGATGCAGGCAACGCGGATTCGGGCCGTGCATACATCTTCTCGGGCGCGGACGGTGCAGCGGTTGCATCGCTCACATCCCCGAACGACCAGGCATCCGGCGGGTTCGGCGCCGCTGTCGCGGGGCTGTCGGACATCAACGCGGATGGACGAGGCGACGTCATCATCGGCGCTCTCAATGAGACCGCAGCGAACACGAACTCCGGGCGCGCATATGTCTACAAGGTGATCTACCTGCCGACGCGGCTCTTTGTGGATGCGTCCGCAGCCGCCGCGGGAGATGGCGTGACATGGAGTTTTGCATTCCGCTTCCTGAAGGACGCACTCTCCGCCGCGAACAACTACGGCTCGGTGACGGAAATCTGGGTCGCGAACGGAACGTACAACCCGGATCAGAGC